>ENA-OQIM01000616-OQIM01000616.1-human-gut-metagenome-genome-assembly--contig:-NODE-616-length-13313-cov-1.817458_pt1 | contig 13313 bp, 20 predicted proteins | sample MGYA00242579_ERZ504744 | MGnify/ENA primary metagenome ERZ504744 (study PRJEB26092, sample SAMD00036441) | human gut metagenome | host: Homo sapiens | study: EMG produced TPA metagenomics assembly of...
ATGCGACTTATTATGGAATTGCGATGGCAGTGTGCAGGATTTGTGCAGCAATCGTCCGTGATGAGCAGTCCATTATGCCAGTATCAAGTCTGATGCAGGGCGAGTATGGATTGGAGGATGTGGTGTTGAGTATTCCGGCAGTGGTAGATGCAAATGGAATCGAAACGGTCGTTCCGATCGAGTTAAGTGAGAAGGAGCTGGCACAGTTAAAAAGTTCTGCGGAGATCTTAAAGAAAATCAATAAAAGAAAATAGCTGAAAAGAATAAATAATTGAAGAAAGCGGCTGGGAGAATGGTGGAAAATTTGATAAAGACGTATTAAAAAAAGGAACAACTGATCGGTGAAGGATCAGTTGTTCCTTTTTTTGCTGTCAGGTATACGACAAGAACTTTTTTCAGTTGTCTAAGAGTTTAAATTTCATATATACCGGATCATGGTCGGAATAAGAATAACCGGTATTGACATTTTCATACTGAAGACATTCTATATTATCGGAAATGATAAATCCGTCCAGTGTAACTGTGTAGGTTTCACCCGGTACATATTCCATGTCTGCATTACGCGCGCTGTCCCATAAATCCTGTTTTTCCTGCTCGGAAAGCTGATCCATACCGAAGGAAAAATGCTCCGGGAGTTCGGATCTCGGGAATGGATATGCCCAGGATTCTCTTTCTGCAGAATCGTTTTCATCTGCTTTAAGGTCATGATTGAAGTCGCCGCCGCAGAGCACGTAATTTCCTACTTCATATTCTTTCTGCATATCTTCGGTCAGCATGCGGATCTGGCCTTCCCGGATCTCATCGCTGTTCCCATAGGCAGACATGTGCAGTTCAAAGATTACGAGTTCTTTGCCATTGTCCACTGGAATTCTGGAAATGCTGTAACAGCGGTCCAGATCAAAAAACTTACTGAATGACGTAGATACCGGAAAGCTTCTTCTCAGAGAATCTGTGACAGGGTATCTGGAAAAAGAGCCAGCCTGATCTGCTCTTGCCGTGTGGCTGTGTAAATGGATAGAACAAAAATGCAGAATCATAGTTCTGTGCAAATACAGTATCGTAATCTGCAAAGCAGTCCTTCAATATGTCATATTCATTTACATGATAACTTCTGGTGGAATTCAGATCCACCTCTTCAATCAGGCAAAATCCGGATCATAAGATCTGACCAGTTCTCCTGCCCCCTGAACCGTTTCAAGCACACTGTCCTTACTCTTCGCCCAGGAAGATCTGCCGCCATCCATAAAGAAGCTGAAATCCGGTGTGTACGCACCAAAACCGATATTGTATGTAAGTGCGGAGTATTCTTTCTCCGTTGTTAGATGCACATCTGCCTGTGCATGAGATTCCACTTCCAATGACAGGTTATCCTCGATGCGGTGATAGCTTGCATAAAGGTAGATGATATACACGATCAACACGGCCACAACCACCCCTGCTATGATTCCAATGATCTTAAAAATCTTTTTTGCTGTTTTCATAAGTTTATCCTCGCTTCCTTGTGATCCACAGGAACGTGCATGTGAAGATGATTCCTTTGACGATCGATGTTGCAGAGAGTGCCCACCAGATTCCACTGAGTCCTATAATACCGCCGAGGATGATCGCCAGCGGGATCCGGGCACTGGTGAAAGTGATGCTGATAATACTGCAGAGTCTCGTCCTGCCAAGTCCGGACAAGGCACCTACCGTTGTCAGTTCCACGCACATGAAAGCTTCACTGAATCCGATGATCACAAGATATCCAACTGCTGTCTCGATTGCCTTCGGTTCATGGAAAAAGATATCTGCGATCGCATTGGGAAAGCATATAAATGCAAGTGAGATCAGCACTCCCCATACACCGACTGTCCACAAAGCTGCCTTATATCCCTTTCTCACACGATCGTTCTTTCCGGCTCCATAATTCTGTGCAATAAAAGCATTCAGCGCTGCCGCAAAACCATCTGCTGTATCCAGGAATCGACTCGTCTGCCCGCCGACCTTCTGCTGTGGCCAACCGCCTCTGCACCATATCCTGAAACCATTCGTGTCAGCACCATGGAAATTGCACAATATGCCATTCCCTGGATTGCTGTCGGAATTCCGATCCTGCAGATCCCACTCAGATATTCTTCCGGGATCTTTGCCAAAAGTTTTATACCCTTCAGTACATTTTCTTTTTTCCGCACAATGATCGCAAGAACCATAATACTCATAACGATCGCCTGTGCCATTACCGTTGCAATTGCAGCTCCGATCACGCCCAGTTTCGGAAAAGGTCCCGGTCCAAGGATCAGAACGGATCCAGGATCATGTTTGTGACAAGCCCGATCAGATTCGCCAGAAATGGCGTCTTGGAATCGCCCTGTGCCGTATAAAGTCCTGTCAATGTCAGAGTCATAAATGAAAATACGATCAGTCCGCACGCGATCCTCGTATACGACATAGCCGCTGCATACGCCTCAGCGTCCGTCAACTGAAAAAAGCCGACCATCTGCTTCGTAAATACCAGTGAAAGAATCGCATACGCCATTCCCATCGCCGCTGCCAGCTGCACTGCTGCCTGTGCAAAACCATGCGCCTTTTCCCTGTCACCACGTCCAATGCACTGTGCAACCTGCACCTGACCGCCCATCCTCGCCATAGAAGCAAGCCCCTGCGAAAGCCAGGTAAACATACCGCCAACGCCAACACCGGCAACTGCCCTCGAGCCAAGCAGCCCGATCCATGCCATATCCGTGATATTATACAAAGTCCCAAGAAACGACGATGCCATGATCGGAATGGCAAGTTTTGTCAACGTTTTCAGAATAGGACCTTTTGTTAAATTTCCCTCCATGAATTAAATTCCTCATCCGTTTTTATTTTTCATCATCCATGAGTCTTATTATACATGGTTTGCTATATGTTTTCACCATATATTTCGTACAGAAAAAAAGCTCACATCTCGTTTCATTATGATGTGAGCTTCTTTTGACCATTTTTATTTGTATTTCACCGCAGTTCCATAAGCGATCACTTCTGCTGCTCCTGACATGACCTGGAGGAGCCGTATTTAACACCGATCACGGCATCGGCATCCATCTCCTTGGCTTCATCCACCATACGCTTCGTAGCGATCTGTCTTGCCTCGTTCAGCATTTCTGTGTAACCTACGATCTCGCCGCCAACCAGGGTTTTCATGCCTGCCATGAAAATCTCTGCCGACGTTCTTGGTCTGCACAACGGTTCCTTTTACGATTCCGAGCGGCTCAAAATCCACGCCCGGGATATATTCAATACTTAGAAGCTTCATCTTCTTCTCCTCCTTCGATTTCCTTCATTCTTCCTGCAAGTGCTATGAGCGTTCCTGCAATGATGACTGCCGGGATCCCTGCGATCAGCAAAAGCAGCCCCAGCGGAATGGGATCCTGTGCGTTTGCCCAGAATACGATTATGATCGTCACCAGCATAAGCACTGTCATAACTGCTGCACCGACGATCGCTCCCGTTCGCTTTTTCTTGTGCATATCCGTTTTATTGACGTTCATAAACTTTGCACCTTCTTTCTCCATCTGCTCGATTTCTTCCAGACAGTCCTCTGCATTCAGAGATTCCAGTGACCGATGTTCCAGGATCAGGCGTTCGCACATGTCCTGCATCTTCAAAAGACCTTCCTTCGGTGTTCCAGTTCCTTGAGATGCTGTTCCAGACAGATCTGCAGGCTTTTCTTTTTTCGAAGAGAAGTTTCATTTCTTCTATGGAAATATCCATCTTTCGGAATAATTTGATCTCCTGAAGCCGGATGACATCCTCCTGATGATATTCCCTGTATCCGTTTTCTGCACGTTCTACATTGAGAAGCCCCTGATCTTCATAAAAACGGATATTTTTCTTGTGATTCCTACAAGCTCTTCCACCTGTTTGATCTTCATTGCGCTACCTCTTACTTTCCTGACAGTCTGAAAACTCTTCATATCGCTGTCTGTACTTGTTTTATACAGCTTCCATAAGGTGGAAGGTCAAGTGTTTTTTTATTTTTTTCTGTTTAATCTTCCTGATATTTTACAAAAGTGAACGTTTTTGCCATGATTGGTCAGTTCCAGACCATCTTCTGTTTCTTCGTAAGTAAACTCTATGGTATCTGATGACGTTTCAATGTCCCATCCAGACGGATAATAGTCTTTGTCTGTCATGCGATCATCTATTTTCAATTCCATTGTATCCGCATCCAGATTTATGATCGTTCCGGCAAGGCCAGGCTCTCCCGCTTCTGCATCATAGATCATCAGTGCCAGCGGTTTCGTTGTAAAAAATCCATCTGCTTTTGTAAAAACAGCCATTTCCCAGAAGCATTCATTATCGTAATACTCCTCGTCATCCATATCATCATCGTATGGAATTCCATAATCGCCTTCAAGCCGGCTCAGGATCTCCTGATCTACTTTGCCAGCCGGATGATAAAACCACACACCTGCTGCAACTGCCAGAACTCCCAGAATCCCTGCTGTAATAACTGTTTTCTTTTCATGGGTAATTGTCCTCCTCATAATGTAAAACTTTTTTTATTTAAAACTCTGATTTTACTTTTTTTTTGTCTTTTCGCTTCTCATTATCGTAATGATCGACATGAGCAGGAGAAACATTGGGTAAAAAAGTTTCGGAATGATCTGAAAAGCGGAAATTTCACCACCCAGCTCATTGACCGCTGAGATTGCACGAGCATCTGTGCACCATATGGAATGATTCCCTGAAAGATGCAGGAAAAAGTATCCAGCAGGGAGGCAGTTTTTCTTGATGTGATCCCATACTCCTGTGCCATCTCTCTGGCGATCGGATTTGCCATAACAATGGCTACCGTATTATTCGCAGTCGCAATATCCATGGTTCCGACAAGAAGTCCCATACCAAGCTGCCCGCCTTTTCTGCCACGGAAGATTTTGTGGATCCAGCCAAGAAGTTCATCAAAACCGCCGTACTCACGAATCAGCGCACACATTGCCGCTACCAGGATCGCCACCATACAGGTCTCAAACATTCCGGATACACCGGAACCCATATTCGTCAGAAGATCCACTGGCGTGATATGCCTCCGGCAAGCATGATGATCGCTCCGGAAACAATTCCTGTCAGAAGAACCACAAATACATTGATGCCGATGATACCTCCGACCAGCACCAGGACATATGGCAGTATCTGGAGCAGATGATAGGACTGACTGACATGTCCCTGAATTTCCGTCTGAAAAGACAGGATCAGGATCAGAACAAGTGTGATCAGTGCTGCCGGAAATGCGATCCAGAAATTTTCACGGAATTTATCTTTCATCTCACAGCCCTGTCCATTACAGGCTGCAATCGTGGTATCGGAAATGAAAGAAAGGTTATCGCCGAACATCGCCCCGCCCATGACCGAAGCCACACAAAATGCGAGATCAAAACCTGACGCACTGGAAACAGCCGCCGCGATCGGCACCAGAAGTGTGATCGTGCCTACAGAAGTTCCCATCGCTACCGATACGAAACATGCAACTACAAATAAAACCGCCACAGAAAATCTCGCCGGAATCAGCGTCAGCATAAAATATGCCACACTTTCCGCGCTGCTTCTTCCTACCACGCCGACAAAAGAGCCTGCTGTGAGAAAGATCAGAAGCATTGTGATGATATTTTTGTCTCCGACACCATGCGCCATGATCTCAAGTTTCCTGTCAAAACTTACTTCCCTGTTCTGCAGACAGGCAACCAGGATCGCGGCAAGAAATGCGACCACGATCGGTACATTATAGAATCCCATCGGAATCTTCATCACATACTCAAATAAAATGCCAAGGCCAGGTATAATATGAGAAATACACCAATTGGCAGGAGTGCAATGGCATTACCTTTTTCTTTTTTCATAATGAAAGTCCCTTCTCTATGTTTTTCAAATATATGTTATCGTACATATTTATCTATCATAACATATATACCCTGCATTATAAACAGAAATCGGATTTTGTTACCGTCGCAAAGACAATTGCCGTTCCAGCCGCCGCCATGCATATACCTGCCAGAAGAATCGCACCTGCCCCCTGACTCAAAAGCTGACCGCCGGCAAAATTACCAGCCGCGCATCCCAGCGCATAGGCTGCTGTTATAAATGCCTGTCCTTTTACCATATCATTGTCTCTGACTTTCTCTTTTGCATAGTACACCTGAGCAGGTGCCAAAAGCGCGTAGGATGAGATCTGAAAGAACTGTAACAGATAGATCGTCTGTATATTTCCCGCAAAATAAAAGCCAACTGCCTTTATGAAAAAAGAAACGGCTGCTATCTTCAAAACAGTTGTGTCTCTGAAAACCTTCCGTATTTTTTCAAAAAAGAAAATCACCGGAGCTGCTACCATAGCCGCAATAAACAGGGCAACTCCTACATGACTACTGTTACCGCCTAGCCAATGATCAGACTTGAGACAGCACTCGCTACTGCTCCAATTCCCCGGGCTGCGCCATAATCCACGAAATAGCCCGCATTGTTGTATGCGACACTGATGGCATTTAATAAGGAAACCATCGCGTCACTGCTCCAGATACTGACCATGTACAAAACAGCCATCAGCATGATAGAAATTCCCGGCAGTAACTGCAGGAGTATGCATACACTGCACATAACAGATGATCAGCAGCATTTTTGTCAGGACAATTTTCTGCGCGGTCTGCCAGAGATGCCAGAACTGGCTGTGACAGACAGGAACAAAGCCCTGCCAATGCCAGCAGGAATCCTACCATTCCTGAAGGAACCCCTTTGTTCAACAGATACGTTGTTGCAAAAGCTGCTGCCCCAGAAGATGATGCCCAATGTGTAAACTGGATCGCACTGTATCGATAAGTCAGATTCATACATTTCCTCCTTTATGAAAAAGGAGCTGGTTTCATGACCAGCCCCTTTCCATGGTGTGTAATACGAAAAAAGATCTCTCTTTCTTGTAATAACAGGATAATGCATTTTCCAGTGCAAATCTATATTATTCGTGTCTGTTTCTATTACAATCGTGCCATTTTCCACGATATCTTACAGGACTGCAGTTGAAATGCTCCCGAAATAGCTTTCCAAAATAGCTGCTGCTTCCAAATCCACAGTCACTTGCGATCTCTGTAATAGATTTCTCTGTCTCTATCAGTTCCATACATGCCTTCCGAAGTCTGTATTCTCTCATATATTCCAGTGGACTCATATGAAGATTCTCCTGAAACAGTCGGAAACAGACTCTTTTACTTATATGCGCTTCCCTCGCCAGGCAGTCAACCGCTATCATCTCCGTATAATGATCCTGAATATAAGACATCATTGCTTTCATTTTTTCAGCGGTATCTTTGTTTTTGTGTATATCTTCTGTCTCAGCACATGCCAGTTCCAATAAACCAAGCCATACTTCTGTGAGCAGCTGCCGAAGAGTGATCTCATAGCCCCAGCTGCCTTCCTCCAATTCAAAGCCGGCTTGAATCTTCTGCAAAAGAGCCGCCTGCCGGGGTCCTCGGGTGACAGGCAGATCATTTCAAGCCCGGATCTGTCCGTCAACGGACGAATATACCTTTCTTCTATTCGATTAGATATCCCGCCTGACAGCAGTTCCGAATCAAACAGATGCAGTAATTGCACGGTTCCATCCTTTGTAGAACTCACTCTTGATGAATGCAGTACATTGGAATTAACAAACCCGCCTGTCCCCGCCGGGAATATCCATTTCCCATTTGGCGTTGTATACTCTACTCTGCCACTTTTATATAGAATAATTCTACTGCATGATGCCAGTGCCAGGGCACGACCGGATCTATATATTTATCAAACTCCACGCAGGAGCAAATATAAGGGAAAATCCATAAAAAAATCCGGGAGTAACTCTTCATTGCTTTCCATGATCAACTGAATTCCCTGTATATTTTTCATTTCAGATCTCCCCTCTCCTGTTATTATCTATGCTTTTTCATTCCAGGTTTCTTCCTGTAGTATATCATGTGCCATGTTATTAAGAAACGACTTTATGCCTTTACATCCCTTTTCAGAAACATTCCAGCAACTAGAACCATTGTTACCAGCCAGAAAATACAGCTGAAAAAGAATAAAATATATCCGCCTCCAGACAGCACATCATTACTCTTGTTTGCATTCATGCCTGCCTGCATCAGTGCATAGGGCCAGAACAGAGAAAGACCTTTGCTCCCTGCCAGCAGACCGGTGATGCCGCCCACCAGCCCAAGAAAGATCGGAATGGCAAAGCTTCGGATGACCATAGCCAGCACAAGCTGCGCCGCAATGACCGCAAGTGCTCCCACTGCACCGCGAAGAAGAAAAGCAAGCAGGATCGTCGGTGGAAATCCCGGAAAATGTGCAAAAACTTTTCCACAAAATGCATACAGCAAAAATACAAACAGATGCGTCAGAAGGGCCAGTTTTGCCACCACAACAAATTTCGCCAGAAAAAGATCTATCGGCCTGACCGGACTTGCCATAATAAGATTCCAGTTGTGTCCAAGATGTTCCAGTCTCCACAGATAAGCTGCATAAGCAGCCACCATTGCAGGAAAGAAAAACATCGAATAAAACAATGTATGCTGTGTCCAGAGACTGTACCAGCCATCTTTGAGAATTTCCAGATTCTGCAGATAATTAAAAGTTCCATATATTGCTGAAATGAGCGGCAGTGCAAAAAACAGCCCCCAGATCGGAGACGCATGCAGTTTTCGGTTTTCTGCCTGAATACAGCGCTTTAACATCTTTTACACCTCCTGTTTCTGTACTCTTCGCCATGCTGCATAGAACAAGAGCATGACCAGTACCACAGTAAAAACAAGCAGTCCCCAATTGTACGGCCGCGTTCCATAAGTAACCGTATGTGCAGCCTGGTCCCAGTTCGCAACTTCATAAGTTCCCAGCGGAACAAAATAACCCCAAGGAACAAAATAGCTGACAACCTTTGGCATAAAAGCAGAAAACAGCCCGGTTAATGATGCTATGATTCCTGCACAGAGTGCCAGAAGCGGATTTCCAGCCAGTAGCATGAGCAGAAATGCTCCAAAAAAGAGCATCAGTTCCACCGCCAGTGTACAGCCTGTCAGATAAAAAAGCTGACTGATTGGAAAAGCCTCCGTGTAACCATATATTTTTCCTGTCAGAAATACGCCTCCCATTTCCAGAAAGGTTACAAGCAGAACTTCCATGATGCCAAACAAAGCTTTTCCAAGGAACAGACTCCTACGGCTCTGCAGAGTATAAAGAAGTTTCCAGGTACTTCCTTTGACTTCCATATCCCATAACCGGCTTGCCAGTACTGCCATCACGATCGGAAAGATCAGCACATTGTCAACCGGGATGCTGTAAAACAATGCGCTGTACGCATTTGCCAGTTCATCCGGACCGGGCGATAACAGACTGCCTGTCCACAGCATTACGATCAACGGAACCAACAGGCAGAACAGCAGATCATGCCTGCGGTGAGCTTTTTGCAATTCTACACAAAAAGCACCTGCCATATCATGCCACCTCCCTGCCGTTCTGTGTCAGACTCAGGAAAATTTCTTCCAGGCTTTTTGTCTCAGAAGTCAGTCCGACAACTCCGACATTATTTTCAGAAAGGGTTCTGACCAGTTCTGCCATTTTTCATCAGAAATCGACGGCAGCTGCAGGATATCGAGATGATGTGTCATTGGCTGTGTCAGAATACCCTGACGATTCAGTATATCAATGCCTTTTTTCACATCCAGTACCCGGATCTGGATGCCGCCCCGGCTGTGTTTACGCAGTTCCTGCAGGGAACCTTCGAATATCATTTTTCCATGATCCAGAATTCCAAGCTGCGTGACCATCTGCTCCATTTCACCGAGCAGATGACTGGAGATCAGTACCGTCGCTCCGGTGCTCTCCGGCATAGATGCAATGAGACCGCGCATTTCCTGGATTCCTGCAGGATCGAGACCATTGGTCGGCTCATCCAGGATCAGCAGCCTGGGATTGCCAAGTAATGCCATTGCAATGCCAAGTCTCTGTTTCATGCCAAGAGAGTACTGCCCGACTTTGCGGTTTGCGTCGGCAGTCAGATGTACGATCTCCAGAACACGGTCAATGTCTTTGTGGTCGATATCTTTCAAGTCTGCGATGATCTTAAGATTTTCACGTGCTGTCAGATGCAGATAACCTGACGGGGACTCGATCAGACTTCCCGTCTTTCTCAGCAATGCGATGCGGTTTTCCTCATTTCATCGTCTGCCCGAGCATGTTTTACACTGCCGCTGGTCGGATGTACCAGACCAAGCAGGATTTTCATACTTGTTGATTTTCCGGCACCGTTCGGACCAAGAAAACCGTAGACGCAGCCCTGCGGTACTGACAGATTCAGATGCTCCACTACGATACGACCGTTGTAGCTTTTGCAGAGGTCGTGGGTTTCGATAACAGAAATCATAATGTTCTCTCCTTTTCCTGTTTATTTTTCTCTTCGACAATTTAAAGCTTACACCGGCTGCCTTAAGCCTCCTCAAATCCTGCCTTAATTTTCGCTTAAGTTTTTGGGATTTTCAGATAGAGTGTTTGAAAGTATGGTATAGTAAAACTGAATTCAAGACTGACTGATGATTTGAAAGGATTCTGATTATGAACAGTATTTATGAAGTTCGAATTCTGATCGTAGATGATAATAAAGATCTGCTCCGTCTGCTCTGCGAGCAGTTGTCTGGTGCAGGTTACAGGCATATTCAGACCGCAGCGAACTGTGCTGCGGCAAAAAAATTGTTTGCAGCTGAGATCCCGGAACTGATGATCCTGGATATCAACCTTCCGGACGGCGATGGTTTTTCCCTGTTCCGTGCCCTGCATGCCAAAGCAGACGTTCCGGCTCTTTTTCTCTCCGCAAGAGATGCCGATGCGGACCGTTTATTTGGACTCGGACTTGGTGCAGATGATTACCTGACAAAGCCTTTTCTGATGCAGGAACTACTTCTTCGTGTTCAGCATATCCTGCTGAGAACTTATCGCGCAGAACTCGCCCGCACAAAGTCAAAAGATTTGAAACTTGCAGATCGAAGCGTGGATCTGAACGATGCTCTTGTCACACTTTCAAACGGAGATACGATTCCTCTGACAGCTACAGAACTGGCACTGCTTCGCAAACTGGCGGATAACCGCGGGCATATCGTGACTTATGATTCCCTCTGCTCTGCTGTCTGGGGTGCGGATTACTATGGATATGAAAACAGCCTTGGTGTTCATATCCGACATCTGCGCCAGAAACTGGAGCAGGATCCGAACCAGCCGCGCTGTCTGCTGACTGTAAGGGGCATTGGCTATAAACTGGCAAAGGAGGAACTGCTGTGAAAACTTTTGCCCGACTGATCTGGCGATATGTACTGACCGCAGTTGGTGTTGTCCTTCTGCTGTTGGTCCTGACAATTTCACTTCTGGGATGGATCAGCTGGCGCGAAGGATATCTCCAGCCGCAACGCGAATATTCCTATAGCGAAATTGCAGATTCTATGGTTGAAACAGACAATGGAATGATTTTTGGAGCAGAACATGCTCCGGAAGAATGGATGGACGGTTATGCATGGGCTATGATCCTTGACGAAAAAGGAAACGTGAAATGGAATTATGATCTGCCGGACGAACTGGATAACCATTATTCTTCCAGCGACATCGCCAGTTTTTCCCGCTGGTATCTGGATGATTATCCGGTATTCTGCTGGTCCGAAGATTATGGTCTGTTTGTGGCTGGTCTTACCAAGGGAAGTCTCTGGAAATATAATCTTTACAATTCACCAAATGTTCTCCAGGATATCGTCCACGGTATCCCACTGGTTATTCTTGGCATGCTGCTGTTGGTTCTGATCTTTTGTTTATGGATTGGCTGGCGTGGAACCAAACGCTTAAGAATTGTAGCGGAAGGGCTGGATGCACTGCCGACGGACAGACTGTCCAGTTACCGACAGATGGTTTTACCGGAGAACTGGCTCAGAAACTGAATCAGACCAGTCTCATCTACAGAAACGAAATGAAATGCTTGTGCGGCGGGATGACACGCGAACACAGTGGATTGCAGGTGTCAGTCATGATGTACGCACACCACTGGCTCTGATCCTTGGATGGGGAGAACAGCTGGAACAGGATTCTTCCCTGCCCGATACAGTACGGCACAAGGCCGCAGGGATTCGTACTCAATGTGAAAAACTCCGCTCTCTTATTGACGACCTGAATCTAACCAGCAAACTGGAATATGGTGCACAACCACTCCGAAAAGAAACTTTCACCGCCGGACCGCTGTTCCGTGAACTGGTCGCTCAATTCTACGACAGTCCCCTGGCAGAAAACTGCGAAATTACGCTGAATCAGACAAATGCCGCCGAACACGCGCAGATTTCTGTCGACCGTGCCCTGCTCGCTCGGCTTCTCGAAAACCTGTTGAGCAACAGCGTGCGGCATAATTCTGAATCTGTCAAGATCTGTATCGAAACTGAAATACGAGAAAATTTCCTGTACCTGACAGTAATCGACAACGGCAAAGGCTATCCCCCGGAAATTCTTGCGGCTCTGAATCTGCAGGAAACCACTGAAAATACACCGCATATTCTGGGACTACATGTGGTCGAGCAGATTGCCGCGGCGCATGGTGGGAAAAGTATTTTTGAATCAAATTATCCCAGCGGAGCCAGGACGTGTGTCTGGCTGCCACTGGGATGATGTCCCGTATTTTAGAGGTCAGACATAGGTGTCTGGTAGAAGATTATTCCGAATAGAACAACTGTTTCGGGGCTTTTCGGCTTATCTGGAATGCTCATTTTAATTAATCCACTTTTAACTAAAGGCATCACATGCGTCTGAATTGCATAAGTAATCGAACTTAACCCTAAATAATCGCATATTTCTTTTCTAGTCCTCGGCGTTTTACAATAAAGAATTAGTTCTCTGTCTTCCAAATTTTCTATTTCAGTAGCACTATTTTCTTCTCCAAATTTATACATTTTTATAATAAAGCTACCTCTTTCATCCAGAAACTCTGGTTGTGGTAAATTATATGCCTGCATTGCTTTACGTATTGTGGGAATTCCAGAATATCGATTTTCTGTAATTTTTAACACTTCCAGTTCAGATGCAAGCACCGGATTTCTGGTATCTGGCTGCACTTTTCCTAGCTGATCGATACGAATTCTTCCATATATCCCCCCTGGATTTCTAATTTCAACTCTATCTTCGAACATTATTAACTGTATTGGCATTCCCTCAGTATGAATACTATAATCACGATGCACCAACGCATTCAGTATTGCTTCTCTGTATTGCAGTAATTTGGATAGTTCAGTTCTTATCTTCTCGTTTTCCCGTTT
>ENA-OQIM01000617-OQIM01000617.1-human-gut-metagenome-genome-assembly--contig:-NODE-617-length-13305-cov-1.385263_pt1 | contig 13305 bp, 17 predicted proteins | sample MGYA00242579_ERZ504744 | MGnify/ENA primary metagenome ERZ504744 (study PRJEB26092, sample SAMD00036441) | human gut metagenome | host: Homo sapiens | study: EMG produced TPA metagenomics assembly of...
GTAGCTGCTTACAATATATAATTTTTAAGAATCAACTTATGGCTTTGACACGGCTATGTGTCGTGATCGGTTGACATGTAATGGAAACCGGTCATTATTACTGCAAAGTAATAGCCAAGGGTATGTTTCCGGAATTCCCGAAAACCCTTGCTCCCCGCGCCCGGCGGTTGCTGGGAGGGCAAATCCGCTCCCGCCGGTCGCAGATTTTGGAATGAAAGAAGTACGGACGAAAAAGAAAAAACATATGACAAACGATGTGAATGGGATGAAGAAAAAATGTGGCCGTCCGGCACTGGGCAGGACGCGTAAATTGACCAGAGGCGTGACGGTGAAGTTCTCCCCCGTCAGCTACGAGGCTCTCAGGTTCAGGGCAGGGAAGTCCGGCCGGAGTCTGGCGGTCTATATCAGGGAGGCAGCACTGGCGGCCACCGTTACGGCAAGGCATACACCGGAGGAGAACGCACTGTTGCGCAGCCTGGCGGGAATGGCTAACAACCTGAACCAGCTGACAAAGCTCTCGCACCAGACCGGCTTTTACAGGACAAGGCTGCTGATAGAGGGGCTGCTGGGAAAGCTGAAGCGGATCATGGATGATTACAGACCGAAAGGAGGATAGCCTCATGATAGGGAAGATCAGGAAAGGCCGCTCGTTCGGCGGCTGCATACGCTACGTGACGCAGAAGGACGACGCGGAAATCATCGCCTCGGAAGGCGTGCTGCTGGGAACGGCAGAAGAGATGGCGCGAAGTTTCCGGTGGCAATGCCTGCTGAATCCGGACGTGGCGAAACCGGTGGGACACATCGCGCTCAGCTTCAAGCCGGAGGACGCACCGAGGCTGACCGACGCGTTTATGGCAAGGCTGGCGGGGGAATACCTAGAACTGATGGGGATACGGAACACGCAGTTCATCGTGGTGAGGCATCACGGGACGGACAACCCGCACTGCCACATCGTCTTCAACCGGGTGGACTTCGACGGGAAGGTGATTTCCGACAGCAACGATTTCAGGCGCAACGAGAAAGTGACAAAAATGCTTAAGGACAAGTATTCGCTCACCTATCCGAAGGCAAACAGTCCGTTAAAACGGAAAAGCTGCATGCTTCCGAAAAGGTGAAATACGAAATATACCGTGCGGTCAAGGAAGCTTTGAGGAGTGCAGATACATGGAAAGAATTTCAAAATAAGCTCTTAAAAATGGGCGTGGAAATGGAATTCAAGTACAAGGGAAACACTAATGAAGTGCAGGGCATCCGCTTTATAAAGAACGGTCTGTCATTCAAGGGAAGTGGGATTGACCGCAGTTTCAGCTGGTCAAGGCTGGATGCGGCATTGGACCATAACCATGTCACGTCCCTGGAAAATGACGTTTCCCAAAAGCAACCGTACCATGAACAAAGTCATGGTTCTGTTATTGATAACCTGGTCGAAGTCACCGGTACGGGTGGCGTGTTCATGCCGTCGGTGGCACCGACGGAGGACGAGAAAGAGGCGGAACGCCTGCGGAGAAAGAAGAAGCGCAGGAAAGGAAGGAGTTTGTGAACCATATGTATAACAAAAAACTTTGAAAGATGAAAGAGGAAAATTATCTGGAAGGCATCTACGGATGCCTTGAAAGGATCGAGAAGAAAGTGGAGACGCTGCCCGTGGAAGGCACAAGCCCCGCAGTTGGAAACCGGACCAGTTCCCCGGAAGGATTGCGGAACTGAAAATCCGTCTGGAACGCCTGCAATCCGCGGTGGAGAAAAACGGCTTGGAAATAGCAGCGGTACGTAACCATACCGTCCGGTTGTCGGAAGGCTGGCCGTTGTCTGCCGAAACGTTTGCCGGGAGATGGAAAAGATTAGATACTGCCTGAGTCAAGACTGCCAAGCTGTAAAGGAGACAGTGAGACGGCTGGATGAGAGAATGGTCCTGCTGAAAAAGGAACCGGAGCGCAGACTGGTGACCTACCGTCTGGAAAGCGCATCCAAGGCAGTGGTAACGACAGCTTCAGCACTGATCCTGCACTGATCATTTCCGTCTGGACCAACTGCAACCAGTACCGCACGAACCGGCTTTTGAAAGATGCCGATTTGAAATACCGAGCCATCAGGATCTGCCTGCCGGGGGATGATCCCGACATCGCCTTCCTTGAGAAGCATTTCACCATCAAGCGGGACGAGGAAAAGATCCGGCGTGTGGAAAGGCTGGTGACCGCTTTTGAGGACTCGGTCAGGAACCGCATCCGTAACCATGAAATGGCAGCCTACAAGGACAGTCTGGCGCACCGGCTGTTCAGGGAGGCACAGGAAATCAGGAAGCAACTGGACAATCCCAATTCAAAATGACTGCACTATGGCAACAATCAGAACCAAATTCAGGTCCTCGTCCGCGGAAGGCAGGGAGGGCGCACTGTATTATCAGGTGATTCATAACCGTGTGGTCAGGCAGATCAGTACCGGATACAAACTTTTCGCTTCGGAATGGGACCAACGTTCCGAAGCGGTCATTCCCTGTCAACACCCTGCAGGGATGGAACGGGACAATTATCTTCTATCGGTAGGGGAACGGATAAGACGGGACAAAATCCGACTGGAAAAGGCTATCAGGACATTAAGCCAATCCGGTCCGTTTACAGCGGATGATATCGTCATACGTTTCCATGACAGCGGACAAGAACCTTCGTTTAACGACTATATCCGGCAACAGATAGTAAGGCTGAAACGTTTGGGAAAGATACGGACCTCTGAAACCTATACAGCCGCGCTCAAAAGTTTCAGCAGTTTTATGAAAGGTAGCGATATACTGTTTGGCGAACTTAGCTCTGACTTGCTCATGGAATACGAGGCTTATCTGAAAAACAGGGGGAACTCACCCAATACAATCTCGTTCTACATGCGCATTCTGAAAGCGGTCTACAACCGTGCGGTGGAGAACGGACTGACCGGACAGCGGAACCTGTTCAAGTCTGTTTATACAGGTGTGGAAAAGACCTTGAAACGGGCCATTCATTTAAATGATATCAGCGTATCAAAGACTGGACTTGTCCCTGAAACCCCACCTTGATTTCGCACGTGACATGTTCCTGTTCTGCTTTTACACACGGGGGATGTCCTTTGTGGACATGGCTTATCTGAAAAAGGGAGACATTGCGAACGGAATCCTGACTTACCGCAGGAAAAAGACCGGACAACAGCTGTTCATCCGATGGGAAAAGTGTATGCAGGAGATCATCAAACTTTTTTGTTTATCGGTTCAAGATTTCAAAGTTGTTCATTAATTGCTTTGTTGGTTATATCCAGAGTATTATTTGTAAGAGACTCTACGAATAAATGATGATAAGACCAGTTAGTTTATCGCTTGTTTTATAATTTCATTGCGATATTCGTTCGGTGTGCAACCTTCCATCTTCTTGAACCAACGTGTGAAATGTTGCGGGTATTGGAAACCCATTTCATCTGAGATTTGACTGATACTTTTTTGCGTGTTCATGATGCGCTCTTTGGCTATATCCATAATTTTTTGCTGGATATGCTTGATTGCTGACATACCGGTTTCCTTTTTTACCAGGTCACTGAAATAATTGGTGGAAAGACACAGTTGGTCAGCGCAATACTGTACCGTCGGAATACCTTTACTCGTTGGCAAGGCAGAATGATAGTAATTATTGAGCAACAATTCAAAACGCGCAACAAATCGTTGTTGGCATTTTCCCTTGTAATGAACTGGCGGTCATAAAAGCGGATGCAGCGGTCAAGGAGAAGCTTCATGGTATCAATAATCAAAGAACGGCTGTGCTTGTCAATAGGATGCCTCAATTCTTCTGCTACATTGTTTATACATTCAATGACTACTTTGCGCTCCTGTTCTGACAGGTGCAGTGCTTCGTTGGCATTATATGAGAAATAAGAATACTCTTTTATTATATGTGCAAGGGAAGTACCGCGCAATAGTTCGGGATGGAACATCAGGGCCCATCCGGCCGGCTGGTGCAGACTGCATCATCGTCAGAACCCATTACCTGCCCCGGAGCGATAAACAGCATGGAGCCTTTTTCATAGTCATAGAGGCTCCGTCCATAATTCATCGTACCGCAGTCAGTATCTTTCAGCAACACAGCATAAATGTTGTACAGTTTCTTTGAGTGTCTGATGGGCTGCACCTCGTAACAATTCACAACGCTGACCAACGGGTGCAGAGCTTCGACTTCGAAAAGGTCGCAGTACTGCTGAACTGTATCTATTCTTGTTATATCTCCCATAACCATCCTTTGTTTTTTACAAAAATAAGTATTTATATTGACATTGCTGTCTGAGGAACAGCTGTTTCTTTTCTATCCCTTATTTATTTTATTCCATGACGACAAAGTTAGTTCATTCAATCAACGAACATATAACCCTAATCACAGACTGTCTTACCATTTCACAGATAACATTTAACCCGGTCCAAGCCCGATGAAAGTGGTAATTTTATCAGTGATTGAGGTCTAATCTTCAGTATGTGAATGCTGTAATTTTGCAAGTGAAACCAAAAAGGTAAATAAGATGAAACCAAAAGCTTTATTTGTCATGTTAATCTTATGGCTTAGCTTCACTACGATTCAAGCGCGGTCAACCGAAGATGTCCCGGATAAGGGAACTTATGCAAAATTTCTGTTGGTAGGATGTTATATGAAGCCAGACGAAGAAGGTGTCAGAATGTACCGGTTTGACGGACAAACTGCCGATGTCGACTATCCGTGTGGGCTGAGAGGGATTTCAAATCCTGCTTTCCTTACATCTGATAGCACTGGTAATCGAATTTATGCCATAGGCGATGATGAAGGGAAAAGTTCGACTGCCAATGCTTTGCTTTTTGATTAAGGAAAGTGGATGTCTGCTGTCTCTGCTTAACTCGCAATCTACAGACGGTGAACTTCCTATTTATATTACTCTCAGTCCAAAGGAATACTTTGTTCTGACAGCAAATTATAAGGGTGGCAGCATCACGGTATTCTCACAGGATAAGAAAGGAAAGTTGCAACGTGATACAAAAATAATTCGTTTTGCTGGAAATGGGCCGAATAAAAAAGGCAGGAACAATCGCATCTGCATTGCGTGACCTTTACACCTGATGGCAAATTCCTTCTTGCTACCGATTTGGGAACAGATTGTATCTATCCTGTTTCCGATAGGCAAACGACCGGAAGCAGGTAAGCTCATTCTCTGTTGGATGAATCAAGAGTAGTCCGCATACAGATGGATTCCGGCTCAGGACCTCGACATATATGTTTTCACCCGAATGGCAGATTTGCTTATCTCATCAGTGAACTCTCGGGTAAAATAACTGTATTCTCCTATAATGAAGGCAAGTTGGAACGTTTACAAACAATTGTCTGCGACCCTTTCGTTGCAGAGGGAAATGCAGATATCCATGTTTCATCCGATGGCAAATTCCTCTATGCTTCCAAGCACTTGAAAGAAGATGGCATAATTGTTTATTCCATTGATTCCCAAAAAGGAACATTGGTTCAAATAGGATTTCAGCCAACAGGTCTTTATCCGCGAAGTTTTGCCATCTCTCCGGATGGTTGCTATTTGGCAGTGGTTTGCAGGGATGCCAACTGCATACAGATATTCGAAAGAAACCGAAATACGGGGTTACTGAAGAATACGGGAAAAAATATCCGACTGGAAAGACCGGCGTTTTGTCAAGTTCTTATAAATTCATCACTAAACAGAAAGCAATATGAACAAGTTAATTACAACCATCGCCTGCCTGATATGCTGTATCGTTTATACGCAGGCACAAAACAAGGACAATATGTTAAGCAAGAAAGAACAAAGTATTGCCGCCATCAGTATGTATGCCGCACGTGGCAATCAGGACAGCCTCAAAGTGATCCTTGCCAGAGGACTTGACTGTGGGCTGACCGTGAGCGAAGAAAAAGAAGTACTTACCCAGCTCTATGCCTATTGCGGCTTTCCACGCAGCATGGGTGCATTGGTTACGCTGATGAATCTCACCAAAGAGCGTGCAGCACAAGGCATAAAGGATGAAGCCGGACGGGAGCCTTCTCCGGTAAAGAGCTCGGATATGTTTGTTGTCGGTGGACAAAACCAGCTGAAACTGTTCGGTCGTCCGGCACTAGGAGAAGTGCTGACATTTGCTCCGGCATTGGACCAATTTCTGAAAGCTCATCTGTTCGGTGACATATTCAGCCGTGACAATCTCGACTGGCGTACCCGTGAACTGTCTACTGTGGCTGCCTTGTCGGTGTTGGACGGCGTGAAGAATGAGTTGAATACTCACATTGCCCATGCCAAGCACAACGGCGTGACACAGGCTCAGATAGACGAAGTACTTATCATGGCGGCACGCTGTCGGAACGGAATGGTGCTTTCTGAATCCGATGAACCGGCAAAGACTTTTCAAACAGATCCGACAATTACTGTCCGTAAGGTCTTTTATAAAAACAGGTATGATATCATGCTTTGCGCCGAAATGTACCTCCCGAAGGATTTCAATGAAGCGCAACACTATGCAGCCTCATCATCGGACACCCGTTCGGGGCTGTGAAAGAACAGTGTAGCGGACTCTATGCACAGGAAATGGCACGGCGAGGCTACGTGACTCTGGCTTTTGATGCTTCCTATCAAGGCGAAAGTGGAGGAGAACCGCGTCACACGGTATCGCCCGACGCATTGGTGGAAGACTTCAGTGCTTCTGTAGACTGGCTCGGACTACAACCGTTTATTGACCGCAACCGTATCGGTGTGATTGGCATCTGCGGAAGCGGCGGGTTCTCTGTCTGTGCGGCTTCTCTCGACCCCCGCATCAAGGCATTGGCAACCGTGAGCATGTATGATATGGGGCGTGCCACCCGTAACGGTTTGGGGGATTCGATGACGGATGAACAAAGACGCAAACTGTTGGATGAAGTTGCCGAACAACGTTGGAAGGAAGCAGAAACGGGAGAAGCACGTATCCGCTTTGGCACACCGGAGAAACTGCTGGGAAATGCCAATGCCGTGCAGAAGGAGTTTTTCGATTACTATCGCAACCCCTTGCGTGGCTATCATCCGCGCTATCAAGGTATACGCTTTACCAGTCAGGCGGCATTGATGAACTTCTATCCGTTTGCCATGATTAAAGAGATTTCACCACGCCCCGTGCTATTCATTGCAGGCGAGCATGCACATTCGCGCTATTTCAGTGAGGATGCCTATCAAGAAGCCAGCGAACCGAAAGAACTGTATATCGTTCCCGGAGCCAATCATGTAGACTTGTATGACCGGATGGATAAGATACCGTTCGAAAAAATTTCGGAATTCTTCTGGTATGCTTTGCGGTAATTCAGATGAAAATGGTAATGCTATCCGTGATTATGATACAGCAAAGCGAATACGCAGGAGGGTAACTTTGCAACAGAAACAATTTAAGATTATAGTATTTGCAACCAGTTATTACTCAATATTTTGTGAGTTATAAGTCAGAAATATGGGCATAACCTTTAGGGGTACATTTCTAAAAGGTTGAAGATTTTAACCTTTTTATTATTTCTTAACACTCAAAGAGCGGTGGTAGAGGGTATTTTCCCTCTTTTCGGTACTTTATTGATGGTTCGATGTTCCCATCTTTCCACATTGCTTGGCTCGTTCGCACAAGCCACTACAAAGGTACTACAATTTCCAATAAAGGCAAGAGGACAGCAATTCAAATCTATTATTTTTGAGGGAGTGAAATCTGCCGCTTGCCAAATTTCTCTCTGTCGAAAATAATAGTCCTCTGAAAAGAATGAAAACAGCATTGATAAAATTGCCTTATTAAGGGGGGGCTATGCTGTTTTATGCTATTATTTCGTCAGTCGTTTATCTCCGTTGCCGGATGCAGTTTTCAGCCAAGCCGATGAATAAGAAAAGGTTTTGGAGCTGTTTACTCTCCAACGGAGGACGAAACTGCTCCAAATGGTTTACCGCTTGAACTTTTCGTTTTCTAAAAGAGGTTTGGCAACCTTTGCATCCGACAAAAGGAGATAAATGACCAGATATATAACAGTAGTATTACATTAAGGTAAAGAACAACCATGGTATAGTATTATTGCAATTTAACTATTTAAAGTTTGTTTATAATCAAATCATTTAAAGATTTTTGTCCTTCTATGATTTTTTGTATTTGATAAATGTCGTAATTAAATAAAAAAATATCACGCATAATGACTTTTTCTTTTTTCTAAATTTCTTCAAATGACAAATTATTGTTACCTTTGTAATGTAATGTAGTTAATGGTTGCGCTTATAAAGTCCTTGGAAAGGATTTATGTATAAAAGAGGTAGATGTTTACTCTGTTCTTGCTTGGATTATCAGCATCACTGATATGAAATAACAAAAAAAATATACAATGGCTAAGCGGACGGACAGGCAGGGAAATAGTACAGATTCCCAATCCCCCTCTTTATAATACATTGCGTATAAGATTTATTAACTGTCTGGTCTAGGGAATCTACAGAGATTTAACGAATCAAGATGGGAAGAGTCAGTCTTTGTCTTGTCATAATGTTCTTCATCTGTAGTGCTCAAAAAATTGATGCACAAGTACAGAATATCAGAGAGAAACAAGATACCATTTCGGCGACTAAATCATTAGAGCATATCAGGCCCGAGAATATCAAGAAGGGACCATTGAATAATGCTTTGGATGTATTGAGTGGTCAGTCTGCCGGTGTGAACGTCACCACTAATGGGACTGACAGGCTCGCTATGCTGAATAGTATCCGTGTGCGTGGTACCACATCCATTATGGGTGGCAATGACCCGTTAGTAATTATTGACGGAGTGACATCTGACATCGCTACGCTATCTACATATATCCCGCAGACATCGAGAGTTTCACTATTTTGAAGAATGCTACCGAAACGGCAATGTACGGTTCCCGTGGTGCTTCAGGTGTAATTGAGATTAAGACCAAGAAAGGAACGGGGCGAGGTTTCGAAATATCATATGATGGCAACTACGGATTCGAGTCAATGTATAAACATCTGCAAATGCTCAACGGCCCGGAGTATATAGCTACAGCAGAGGCACTTGGATTAGATTACAATAATGGTGGCTACAACACCAATTTTCACGATGTAATTACTCGTACGGGCTTGATACATCAGCATCACTTGGCTTTTAGCGGTGGTTCGGAAAACTCAAACTATCGAGCATCGTTCGGTTTTATGGATCATAATACAATTGTCAAAGTTAACGATTACCGAAATTTAGTGGTAAAACTTGATGCTACACAAAAGGCTTTCGATGGTCGCTTAGTTGGCGATTTTGGTGTATATGGCTACTCGTCAAAGATACACGACATTTTCGATACACGAATGCTGTTTTACTCGGCAGCTGCACAGAATCCTACATATCCAGCAGGAACTGATGTTAATGGCAACTGGGTGAAGAACTCGGCTGCATCACACATCAACCACCCCGGAGCACTCCTCTATGAGAAAAATGACTCCGAAGAACGGAATTTCAATACACATTTGGGGCTGAAATTTAATATCCTTGACAATTTGATATTGTCGGCTTTCGGCTCTTATTCATATTCATCTACGGGAAATGCTCAATTTTGTCCTACATGGGTGTGGGCGCAAGGCAATGTTTATCGTGGAGAGTTCAAGGGTGAAGACTACTTTACAAATGTGTCCCTCTCATATAACAATGCTTGGGGAGACTCACACCTTGATGCTGTTGTTGGCGCAGAATATCTTAAACAGGTAAGGACTGGTTTATGGGTGCAGGCAAAAGGAATAACAACAAATGATTTCTCCTATAATAACATCGGAGCAACATCATCGCGTCCTTTCGGTGGTACGAGCAGTAGCTATGAAGACCCGTCACTTGCTTCAATAATGGGTAGTGTCACATATAGTTACAAGGATAGATATTCTATTGCGGCAGCACTCCGTGGAGATGGCTCTTCAATGGTAAGCGATAACAATACTTTCGGATTCTTCCCATCAGTATCACTGGGTTGGGATGTAAAAAAAGAAGGCTTCCTCTCTGATACTGACTTTATAACAATGTTGAAACTAAGAACCGGATATGGTCGGTCAGGAAATCTTGGAGGTATAACATCCTATACAACACTTAATACCGTAAAGGAGAATGGTATCGTATCCATCAACGGTGCACCTACCGTAACAATGGGAAGTATACGCAACACGAATCCGGACCTTAAGTGGGAGACTCGTTCAACATTTAATATCGGTTTTGACTTAGGTATATGGGATAATCGGTTGATGCTTACCTCGGAATTATATTACTCAAAGACAACTGATATGCTCTATGAGTATGATGTTCCCGTTCCGACCTTTGCGTTCGATAAACTGATGGCAAATATCGGCTCGATGTCTAACCAGGGTGTCGAACTAGGAATCTCGGTAGTTCCCATTCAACGAAAGGATATGGAGATGAATATCAACTTCAATATGTCCTACCAGAAGAATAAGTTACTTTCGCTTAGTGGAGAGTATAATGGTATGCATATGACAGCTTCAGATATTACTCCGATTGGCTCGCTTTATGGTGCAGGTCAGAACGGTGGAGACAATAATGTAGTATATCAGATTGTAGGTCAGCCATTGGGGGGTATTCTATCTACCTCACTGCAAAGGGCTTAAAGAAAATGAACTTGGTGGCTACAGTTACGATATTGAAGATTTGAATGATGATGGCGAGATTGATTTTAGCGATGGCGGAGACAGGTATATAGCAGGTCAGGCAACCCCCAAGGTAACTATTGGATCAAACATCAGTTTCCGTTACAAGTCCTTTGATATTGCCATGCAGATAAATGGTGCTTTCGGTCATAAGATATTCAATGGCACGGGCTTGGCTTATACCAATATGTCTATATTCCCTGACTACAATGTATTGAAGGTGCTCCTGAAAAAAATATTATTGATCAGAATGTTTCAGACTATTGGTTGGAAAAAGGTGACTATGTAAATATTGAACATATTACCATAGGCTACAATATTCCAATGAAATCCAAGGCTGTGAAGTCATTGCGTCTTTCGGCAGGCATTAGCAACCTTGCAACAATCACAGGCTATAGCGGTCTTACTCCAATGATAAACAGTTATGTAGTAAGCAACACTTTGGGCATTGACGACAAACGCACCTATCCTTTATATCGTACCTATTCGTTAGGTCTTAGTATTCAATTCTAACCGCTTACAGTTATGAAAAGATATATAAACATATTGATGGTTGCTTTGGCAACGATGATGACCTCTTGTCTTACTGAAGACCCTAGAGATCAACTTTATGAAGAAGACATTTACAACAATGCCAACAACATATATATTAATGCAGTGGCTGTGCTCTACAATTACATTGGTGGCAGTGCAGACAGTGAGGGTTTACAGGGGACCTGTCGTGGGATTTATGACTATAACACACTTACTACAGACGAAGCCATGATACCTATTCGTGGTGGCGACTGGTACGATGGAGGTTTGTGGACGAATATGTATCAGCATAAGTGGAGTCCTAATGATTTACCACTCTACAATACTTGGAAATACCTCTACAAGGTTGTTGTGTTATCGAACAAATCTCTGCATATCATCGATAAGTATAGCCATAACCTATCTGAGGAGCAGAGAGTGGCCTACGAAGCTGAGGTGCGAGCTCTGAGAGCACTTTTCTACTACTACATTATGGATATGTATGGCAGAGTGCCCACCGTAACATCCTATGAACAACCGCAGGATGAAGTTGTGCAGAGCGAGCGTAGCGAGGTTTTCCGTTTTATCGTGAATGAGTTGCAGGAGGTTGCCGAGTTGTTGCCAAATGAGCGTAGTAATAAGATGGGTAACTACTATGGTCGTATAACAACACCTGTAGCTAATTTCCTTTTGGCTAAGTTGGCTCTTAATGCGAGATATATTGTGATGATAATTGGACTGATGGCGTTCCACGGAACGGTAAAGAGATATTTTTCACCGTCGATGGTGAGAAACTCAACGCTTGGCAGACCTGTATCAAATATTGCAATAAACTTGCGAGGTAGGTTATCGGTTGGAGGACGATTATAGCTATAATTTCTCTGTGCATAACGAGAACTCCAACGAAAACATATTCACCATTCCGTTGGATAAGAACCTCTATGCTGCGCAGTTCTGGTATCTCTTCCGATCACGACACTACAACCATGGCGGTGCGTTGGGTGGCTCATCGGAAAATGGTACCAGTGCCAATATCTCAACAGTCTTAGCCAACGGATACGGCACAGATGATGTAGATGCTCGCTTTGAAAAGAACTTCTATGCCGGCATCGTAGAGGTTGATGGAAAGCTGTAATGATGGACAATGGACAGCAGTTGGAGTATTTCCCATTGGAGCTAAAGTTGAATCTTACGGGAAGCTCCTATGTCAAGACAGCTGGTGCTCGTATGGCAAAATATGAGGTTGATAGGACCTCACATTCCGACGGTAGACAACCGGATAACGACATCGTGCTATTCCGCTATGCCGATGCTCTCCTGATGAAGTCCGAGGCAAAGGTACGTAATGGTGAGGATGGCTCGTTGGAGTTGAACGAAGTCCGAGGTCGTGTTGGTATGCCATATCGAGAAGCTACGCTTGAGAACATATTGAAAGAGCGTTTGTTGGAGTTAGTATGGGAAGGCTGGCGACGACAAGATATGGTGCGTTTTGGAGTTTATCACAAATCATACGATCAGCGAGTCCAACTGGCTGATGAGAAAAATGGGTATACCACAGTTTTTCCTATTCCACAAAAAAGTATAGACTTGAACCCAAAATTGAAACAAAATGTTGGATATAAATAACTTTAGCCTATGAGTATTCAATTTGACATTGCAAAACAGATTATAGCTGAAACATGCCTAATCGCAAACTTAAGTTGGAGAATATTCGCCTTTTTGCAGATATTATTCAGCCTAAGAAATATCAAAAAGGTGATATAATTCTAAATGAAGGTGATATCTGTAATTGCCTATTTTATATAGAAAAGGGATTTATTAGACAGCACTACCTAAAGCATGATAAGGATGTGATAGAACATTTAGCATGTGAAAAAGATGTTGTCTGGTGTATTGACAGCTATTTTAACCGAGAGCCAACACATCTTATGATGGATGCTGTAGAAAACAGTGTTTTATGGGAAATTCCGCGTGATATAATGGAAGAACTTTCTGATGCTAATGGTGATATAGCTTATCTATATCGGAGTTTTTTTGAAAATTCCTTAATGTTATCACATTAAAGGCTGACATTTTACGTTTCGAATCAGCAAATGACAGATACGCTAGATTACAGCAACATTT
>ENA-OQIM01000618-OQIM01000618.1-human-gut-metagenome-genome-assembly--contig:-NODE-618-length-13299-cov-1.274901_pt1 | contig 13299 bp, 17 predicted proteins | sample MGYA00242579_ERZ504744 | MGnify/ENA primary metagenome ERZ504744 (study PRJEB26092, sample SAMD00036441) | human gut metagenome | host: Homo sapiens | study: EMG produced TPA metagenomics assembly of...
GGACTGGCTCGTAACAAGGCAATAAACGCATCAGGCATCCGGCGTCAGCAAAAAGAATTATGTGATATACTGGATCGTCTGAAAGCCGCCAATTTCAATACGGTATTGTTGCAAACCCGTCTGCGCGGAGATATGATTTATCCTTCCGCCATAGAAACTTTCGCCGAATCACTGACAGGTAGCACAGGAGGGAATCCCGGATATGACCCTTTGGCTTTCGCATCGGAGAATGCCACAAACGAGGCATGGAACTACATGCATGGATTGTTACGATTCCTGCCGGAAATACCCGTCAAGTACAATTGCAAGGACGTAGCTCCGTAGTACGGAAAAACCGGACAATTTGCAAACTTTATAAAGGTAACTGGTACTTGGACCCGGGAAATCCGGGAACCAAAGAATATCTGTCATGCATAGTAAAAGAAATAACTTCCCGTTATGATATAGACGGCATTCATTTCGATTACATCCGCTACCCCGAGCAAGCCGATAACTTTCCTGACAAGGACACCTACCGGAAATACGGTAAAGGTAAGGAGTTGAAACAATGGCGGCGTGATAATATCACAGATATTGTGCATAGGCTCTATACCGACATCAAGACTATCAAACCCTGGGTGAAAGTCAGCAGTTCCCCTATTGGCAAATACCGAGATACCAACCGATACCCTCCCGTGGATGGAACGCTTATCATGTAGTTACCAAGATGCTCAGAAATGGCTAAAAGAAGGTATTCATGATGCATTGTTCCCGATGATGTATTTTCAGGGAAATAATTTCTATCCTTTTGCATTGGATTGGAAAGAGAATTGTGGTAACCGCTGGATAATACCTGGTTTGGGTATTTATTTCCTCTCTCCCAACGAACAAAATTGGCCGTTGGACGAAATAGTCCGCCAACTTTATTTCACCCGTCAGATAAAACTAAACGGACAAGCCTATTTCCGCAATCGTTTTCTATTAAACAACACCAAAGGCATTTGGGACGAACTCCAAGAGAATTTCTATACCACTCCGGCATTGATTCCCCCAATGACCTGGATGGACAGCATCCCTCCATCACTCCGGCCATGCCTTCCCTGCAACTGTTGCCGGACGGAAAAATGCACATGAGCTGGACAGATTTCCACAGATAACAACGGAGGTCTTGTCACCTATCATCTTTATGCCTCAGATACCTATCCAGTAGATATCACAGATGCCGGAAACTTACTGGAAACCTATCTCACCCATACGGAATACGAATATACCTATTTCACCTTGGCGACAAAACGTTATTTTGCCGTAACTGCTGCCGACCGTTTCGGAAACGAAAGCGCTCCCTTGGAACTGAATGCAATTTCAGAAACGGACATGCCTTTACTAAATGACGGAGATATTCTCACCCTGCCTGAAATAAAAGAAGCAAAAACAGTGAAAATATTTACTGCTACCGGTGAAGAAATAAAATATTTTGTTTATGCACCCCAAATGTCCATAGCCTCATTACCTGGCGGATTCTATACAGTATATATCTTGAATAATGCAGGAGCACAAACCTTTGTCGGAACAATCGTAAAATAAAAAATGCAAACTGTTTTTTGGTATGACACATTATGTCGTTGCAGATGCCCGGCTCTCAAAAAAGTTTGTCTGCCGGGAATCTCCATCTTTGTTGTTAAGTTATAATCTGATAAAACTTTACATACTGTTATTTTTCGTTTCCGCACTGCAATATTTTTTTGTCCCGTCACCGCATTATGCTGATATACAGCGATATATGGTGACGTAATTTTCTGTATCCCCACAAAGTGTTTTTTTCGTTTTTCCTTGCGGAAGCCAGCTCGTCAGATGCCGGTTGTCATATTGGATACATAATCTTGATATATTTACGGCAGTATCCGTGCAAGAAGAGTGCACCATCTGTACCATCACTCAGGTGAACAGGCCCTGTCATTCGGGTGAAGAGCCGTTGTCACCTGTGTGAAACCGCCGCTTCACACAGGTGAAGCAATAAAGCCATAAAGCTGTTTTCATGGTAACATACTGCCGGCAAAAGTACATCTGTTGGAATTTTGCGTTATGGGTGCGATGATCGCAATGTTGTACATTGACCGCGATTACCTACCGTTTCGGGGCCTTTATAAATATTTTCACACCGGAACATACTGGTAATGAAGACGATGAAGTGACGGGGAAATTTTATATTTCACGTTAAATTAGGCTGTGTTTTCTTTTATAGTCTTTAAGATATTTGATATTGATAGAGGTGGTTGTACTATGCGTCTTTCTTTATGGCGTTATATTGATAAGGCATTGTAACATATAAATAATGTATGATATTAATGTCAGTTCGATATAAATATTAAATTTACTCGTCTAAAAAATAAGAGTATAGCAATAAATCTAAAACAGGAACGGCAATAATATGGAAACAGAATAAATCTCTTCTCCTCTTTTATTTTCATAAAACTCAAGGCTATAAGCAAAATAATAACTATTTTGCACATTCAATTGAATAAAATATATAACTCATGAGCAATCAACGATACATGCAGCGCGGTGTGTCAGCATCCAAGGAAGATGTGCACAACGCCATTAAGAACATTTGACAAAGGTATTTTTCCGCAAGCTTTTTGTAAAATCATCCCCGATATTCTAGGCGGAGATCCTGAATATTGCAACATTATGCACGCTGACGGTGCAGGCACCAAATCATCACTGGCTTATTTGTATTGGAAAGAAACCGGCGATTTAAGCGTATGGAAAGGCATTGCACAAGATGCACTGATTATGAACATCGATGACTTGTTGTGTGTAGGTGCAGTAGATAATATTCTGGTTTCATCAACTATCGGCCGTAATAAGCTACTCGTTCCGGGTGAAGTAATTTCCGCTATCATCAACGGAACGGATGAACTGTTGGCCGAACTTCGCGAAATGGGTGTAGGCGTATACGCTACCGGAGGCGAGACTGCTGATGTAGGTGACTTGGTTCGTACCATCATCGTAGATTCTACGTAACATGCCGCATGAAACGTACCGATGTCATTAACAATGCCAATATTCGCCCGGGTGACGTCATCATAGGTCTGGCATCTTACGGACAGGCTACTTATGAAAAAGAATACAACGGAGGCATGGGCAGCAATGGACTCACCAGCGCCCGCCACGACGTGTTCGCAAAATACTTGGCTGAGAAATATCCCGAAAGCTATGACAAGGCAGTACCTGAAGAACTAGTATACAGTGGCAATTTGAAGCTGACCGATACTGTAGAAGGAAGTCCTCTGGATGCAGGAAAGCTGGTACTCTCACCTACCCGTACCTATGCTCCGGTAGTGAAGAAATTACTGGATGCGCTCCGACCTGAAATTCACGGAATGGTTCACTGCTCAGGCGGTGCTCAAACCAAAGTCCTGCACTTTATAGGAAACAATTGCCGTGTAGTAAAGGACAACCTGTTCCCTGTCCCCCCTCTGTTCAAAACCATCAAGGAACAAAGCGGCACCGATTGGGAAGAAATGTACAAAGTATTTAATATGGGCCACCGCCTGGAAGTTTACCTCTCACCCGAACATGCCGAAGAGGTGATCGCCATCAGCAAGTCATTCAATATTGACGCGAAGATTGTGGGACGTATAGAAGAAAGTGACAAGAAGGAACTAATTATCAAAAGTGAGTTTGGAGAATTCAAATACTGACAAGCAATATTATAATAACGCTTCCAAGCATGCTACATTAAAAAAAAGATTTTTTATGGCATGGGAGCAATAATATGCTCATTAGTTACAATTGATACAATACGCGAGTTGTATTTCATCTCTACCGCATGGGGTCATGAAACAACTTGGCATGACATACTATATATAGTAAGAAAAGTACTTGCCATACTTGGGTGGATATTACTCACTTGGTATGTCGCAAATAAATGTTTAGAAAAGAATGGCAGAAAACAATAATACATTACTTGAGAAATTAGACGGGTTAGTGGCTCGCTTTGAGGAAGTTTCCACCCTCATTACAGACCCTAATGTCATAGCTGACCAAAAACGTTATGTCAAGCTCACCAAGGAATACAAGGACTTGAATGACATCATGAAAGCCCGTAGAGAATATATACAATGCCTGAATGGACTGGAAGAGGCCAAACAAATCATGACTAACGAATCCGACCCGGAGATGAAAGAAATGGCACGCGAAGAGGCAAATCTCTGCGAAGTCCGCATTCCAGAACTGGAAGAGGAAATCAAACTACTACTCGTTCCTGCGGATCCGCAAGATGACCGAAATGCTATTCTGGAAATACGCGGTGGTACGGGAGGTGATGAAGCCGCCATTTTTGCAGGTGACCTGTTCCGTATGTACTCCAAATACTGCGAGACAAAAGGTTGGAAACTGGAAGTATCCAGCGCCAATGAAGGAGCAGCAGGAGGTTTTAAGGAAATTATCTGCTCCGTAACCGGAGATAAAGTATATGGCACTTTGAAATATGAATCGGGCGTACATCGTGTACAACGTGTACCAGCCACCGAAACCCAAGGACGTGTACATACTTCAGCCGCATCAGTCGCCGTTTTACCCGAAGCAGAGCCTTTTGATGTGGAAATCAACGAAGGGGAAATCAAGTGGGACACTTTCCGAAGCGGTGGTGCCGGCGGACAGAACGTAAATAAGGTGGAATCCGGAGTACGCCTGCGCTACAACTGGAAGAATCCCAACACCGGATAGTAGAGGAAATCCTGATAGAATGTACCGAAACCCGTGACCAGCCGAAGAATAAAGAACGAGCCCTTTCTCGCCTGCGTACCTTTATATATGATAAAGAACACCAAAAGTACATTGACGACATTGCCAGCAAACGCAAAACGATGGTATCTACCGGAGACAGATCGGCAAAAATACGTACCTACAATTATCCACAAGGACGTATCACCGACCACCGCATCAACTATACCATTTACAATTTGGCCGCCTTTATGGATGGAGACATTCAAGACTGTATCGACCATTTGACTGTAGCCGAGAATGCAGAACGTTTGAAAAAGAGCGAATTATAATTAAAATATCGTAAACCATAAACTGTAAATATAATAATGAACAAGCAACAATTATTTGAAAATATCCAAAAGAAAAAATCATTCCTCTGTGTAGGCTAGATACCGACATAAAGAAAATTCCCGAACATCTGTTAAAAGAAGAAGACCCGATTTTCGCCTTCAATAAAGCTATCATTGACGCTACTGCCCCTTATTGCATCGCCTATAAACCCAATCTGGCCTTTTATGAAAGCATGGGCGTAAAAGGATGGATCGCTTTCGAAAAGACTGTATCCTACATCAAGGAAAACTATCCCGACCAATTCATCATTGCCGATGCAAAACGTGGCGATATTGGAAACACTTCGGCTATGTATGCCCGCACATTCTTTGAAGAGCTGGACATTGACTCAGTCACCGTAGCTCCTTACATGGGTGAAGACAGCGTGACTCCCTTCCTGAGTTACGAAGGCAAATGGGTAATCCTGCTAGCACTTACCAGCAACAAGGGTTCCCACGACTTCCAGCTGACCGAAGACACCAACGGCGAACGCCTTTTCGAAAAAGTATTGCGCAAATCACAAGAATGGGCCAACGATGAAAACATGATGTATGTAGTAGGCGCCACACAAGGACGTGCTTTCGAAGACATCCGTAAAATTGTCCCCAACCACTTCCTGCTTGTACCTGGAATCGGTGCACAAGGAGGTTCTCTAGAGGAAGTCTGCAAATATGGCATGAATAGTACCTGTGGACTTATTGTTAATTCAAGCCGTGCCATTATCTATGCGGATAAAACTGAGAATTTTGCGACTGTAGCAGGACAAGAAGCTCAGAAAGTCCAGGCACAGATGGAGAAAATAATGTGCCAATAAAACAATGTGCTAATATGCAAATTACCAGGTAGATACATAGCGTAGTACATTGGTTTATTAGCATATCAGCACACTGAATAATCATTCGCCATGAGTGACCGAAAAAATTATAAATGACCCCGTCTTCGGTTTATCAACATCCCGAAGGGGTTACTATATGACATTGTATGTCACCCATTGCTGCAACGTCTTACCCGCATCAAGCAACTGGGCCTGTCCTCTGCTGTATATCCGGGAGCACAACATACCCGTTTCCAACACTCATTAGGTGCTTTCCACTTAATGAGTGAAACTATCAAACACCTTACCGCCAAAGGTAACTTCATCTTTGACAGCGAAGCGGAAGCCGTACAAGCTGCCATCCTGTTACACGACATCGGACACGGTCCCTTCTCCCATGTGCTGGAAAACACATTGGTAGGAGGTGTTTCACATGAAGAAATCTCCTTGATGCTGATGGAACGAATAAACAAGGACATGAAAGGTCAACTCAATCTTGCCATACAGATATTCAAAGATGAATATCCCAAGAAATTCCTGCACCAACTGGTCAGCGGCCAATTGGATATGGATCGTTTGGACTATTTGCGGCGTGACAGTTTCTATACCGGTGTATCCGAAGGCAATATCGGGTCCGCCCGCATCATCAAAATGCTTGATGTAAAAGACGATCACCTGGTAGTAGAGTCTAAAGGTATTTACTCCATCGAAAATTTCCTGATGTCCCGCCGCCTGATGTACTGGCAGGTATATCTGCACAAGACATCCGTTGCCAGTGAAAAAATGCTGATCAACACTCTGACACGAGCAAAGGAATTAGCTTTACGTGGCGTGGAGCTGTTCGCCTCACCCGCTTTAAGATTCTTTTTATACCACTCTATTGATAAAAAGAATTTTATAACAGCCCGGATTGTCTTGAAAATTTTATTCAATTAGATGATAATGATATATGGACCGCACTGAAAGTTTGGAGCAATCACAGCGATGTGGTATTGTCCACTCTGAGCCGTGGAATGATTAACAGGAGACTATTCAAAGTAGAGGTGACCTCCTCTTCTATCACAAAAACGCGAAAAGAAGAAATTCTTTCGAGGATAAGTAAACAACTGAATATCAACAAAAAAGAAGCAAAATACTTCCTATCTATATCCAGTATAGAAAACAATATGTATAAAAAGGAGGATGACAGTATTGAAATCATCTATAAAGATGGCAGCACCTGTGATATAGCCAAGGCTTCAGATATGCTCAACATCTCTCTCCTCTCCCGAAAAGTCAAGAAATATTATATATGTTACCTGCGTTCCGAAAACGACGGACATTAAATAATTAGCGAATTGTACGGATATATAAAAAAAAAATGCGTAATTTGCATAATTAATGATGTGTTTACACTAACATGTAACACGCAAGTAACAAAACTGAAACATTTAGAACATAAAGAATTAGACAGTATTATGGAGTTCTCAGCTAAACAAATTGCGGAATACATCCAGGGAATTATTGTTGGCGATGAAAACGCAACTGTGCATACTTTTGCTAAATAGAGGAAGGCGTGCCGGGAGCGATTTCTTTTCTTTCAAATCCTAAGTATACTCATTACATTTACGATACTCAGTCTACCATTGTGTTGGTAAACAAAGATTTCGTTCCCGAGCAAGAAGTAAAAGCTACCTTAATCAAGGTAGACAACGCCTACGAAAGCCTGGCTAAATTACTGACGCTCTATGAAATGAGCAAACCTAAAAAGACCGGTATAGATCCGCTGGCATACGTTGCCCCCACTGCGAAGTTGGGGAAGGATGTATATATCGCTCCGTTTGCCTGCGTAGGCGATGGTGCTGAGATTGGGACAACACTTCCCTCCATCCGCACGCTACTGTAGGAAGTCATGCCAAAGTAGGTAATAATTGTACACTTTATCCACATGCCACTATCTATCACGACTGCTTGGTAGGAAACAACTGTACCCTGCATGCAGGCTGCGTAATCGGTGCTGATGGATTCGGATTCGCACCTTCTCCCGAAGGGTACGAAAAAATTCCACAAATAGCATTGCCATCATAGAAGATAATGTGGAGATTGGTGCTAATACTTGCGTAGATCGTGCCACCATGGGTGCCACCATTGTACATAAAGGGGTGAAACTGGACAACCTGATCCAGATAGCACACAATGTGAAGTAGGAAGCCACACTGTCATGGCATCACAGGTGGGTATTGCAGGTTCTACCAAAGTAGGTGAATGGTGTATGTTTGGCGGACAAGTAGGACTAGCCGGACATATTAAGATAGGTGACAAGGTAGGTATCGGCGCACAAGCAGGCGTTCCCGGCAACGTGAAATCCAACGAGCAAATTCTAGCACTCCGGCCATCGACGCCAAGAATTTCATGAAATCATCGGCCGTATACAAAAAACTACCCGAAATGTACGCCACACTGAACGCCATGCAGAAAGAGATAGAAGAATTAAAAAAAACAACTAAATAAATAAACCCCATGTTGAAACAGAAGACATTAAGAGGCAGTTTTTCTTTAAATGGAAAAGGCCTTCACACCGGAGTAAACTTGACGGTGACATTCAATCCTGCACCGGACAACCACGGGTATAAAATCCAACGAATTGATCTTGAAGGACAACCAATAATTGATGACCGTAGCAGAAAATGTAGTGATACCACCCGCGGCACTGTGCTGATGAAAACGGAATAAAAGTAAGTACAGTAGAACATGCTTTGGCAGCTCTTTATGCAGCTGGTATAGACAACTGCCTGATTCAGGTAAGCGGTCCCGAATTCCCTATTCTGGACGGCAGTGCTAAAGCGTATGTAGAAAATATACAGCGTGTAGGAATCGAAGAACAGAATGCTGTCAAGGATTACTATATTATAAAATCAAAAATCGAATTTAGGGACGAGGAAACCGGATCTTCCATCATTGTTCTTCCGGACGAAAATTTCAGTGTGAACGCACTGATCTCTTATCAGTCTAAAATACTGTCCAATCAGTTCGCCACACTGGAAGACATGGCTAAATTCCCCACCGAGGTAGCTTCCGCGCGTACCTTTGTATTCGTCCGCGAAATAGAACCATTGCTGGGTGCCGGACTGATCAAGGGAGGCGATCTGGACAACGCCATCGTAATTTACGAAAAAGAGATGAGCCAAGAAAATTATGACAAGCTGGCCGATGTCATGGGTGTTCCCCACATGGACGCCACCAAACTGGGCTATATCAATCATATCCCTCTGGTATGGGACAACGAACCGGCACGTCACAAGCTACTGGATATCATCGGTGACTTGGCACTGATAGGCAAGCCCATCAAAGGCCGTATCATCGCCACCCGTCCTGGGCACACCATTAATAACAAGTTTGCCCGCCAAATACGCAAAGAAATCAAACTTCACGAAATACAGGCCCCATCCTATAACTGCAATGAATCCCCCATCATGGACGTAAACCGCATTCGCGAGCTGCTCCCGCACCGTTATCCGTTCCAGTTGGTGGACAAAGTCGTTGCCATCGGCGCGAACCAACATTGTCGGTGTGAAAAATGTAACAGCCAACGAACCTTTCTTCCAGGGACATTTTCCGCAGGAACCTGTCATGCCTGGTGTACTTCAAGTAGAGGCCATGGCACAATGCGGCGGTCTGCTTGTTTTGAACTCAGTGGATGAACCCGAAAGGTACTCCACCTACTTCATGAAGATAGACGGAGTGAAGTTCCGTCAGAAAGTAGTGCCGGGAGACACTTATTGTTCCGTGTTGAATTGTTGGCTCCTATCCGCCGGGGCATCTCCACAATGAAAGGATATGTGTTTGTAGGCGAGAAAGTAGTCTGCGAAGCCGAGTTTAATGGCACAAAATAACGTAAAAAATAAAATAACCACTAAAAACAACATGATTAGTCCATAGCATATATACATCCCGAGGCAAGAATTGGTGAGAATGTAGAAATCGGTCCTTTTGTGTTTATCGACAAGAAATGTAGTTATCGGCGATAACAACACAATCATGCCTAACGCCAATATACTGTATGGCTCACGCATAGGGAACGGCAACACCATTTTTCCGGGAGCTGTTATAGGCGCTATTCCCCAGGATTTGAAATTCCGCGGTGAAGAAACGACTGCCGAAATAGGTGATAACAACACCATTCGCGAGAATGTAACCATCAATCGTGGTACAGCGGCTAAAGGCAAAACCATAGTGGGCAGTAACAACCTGTTGATGGAAGGGGTACACGTAGCACATGATGCCATCATAGGCAGCGGTTGCATCATAGGCAATGCCACCAAGATGGCAGGTGAAATTATCATTGATGATAACGCCATTATCAGCGGTGCCGTATTGATGCACCAATTCTGCCGGGTAGGCGGTTATGTAATGGTACAGGGCGGTTCACGTTTCAGCAAGGACATTCCTCCTTATATTATAGCGGGGCGCGAACCCATCGCCTACGCAGGAATCAATATCGTAGGACTCCGCCGCCGCGGATTCTCTAATGAACTAATAGAGAATATACACAACACCTATCGCATTATTTATCAAAATGGTATGAACGTTACCGATGCCTTGGAACAAGTACGCAAAGAAATACCTATGAGCAAAGAAATAGAATATATTATTTCTTTCATAGAAAATTCTCAAAGAGGTATCATCAGATAACAAAGTTTTTATAACTTTACTGCACGAAAAAAAAGTTATATAGTATATACAGTAAAATATATGATTTACAGATTTACAATAATCTCTGACGAAGTGATGATTTTATAAGAGAAATAAAGATAGACTCGGAAGCAACTTTCTTTGATTTGCACGAAGCGATATTGAAAGCGGCAGGATATAAAGATGACCAGATGACTCTTTCTTCATTTGTGATGACGACTGGGAGAAAGATCAAGAAATCACACTGGAAGATATGGAAGTAGTTCGGAAGAAGACAGCTACATCATGAGAGAAACCCGCTTGAGTGATTTGGTGGAAGACGAAAAGCAAAAATTGCTGTATGTATTCGACCCGCTGGCAGAACGAGTGTTTTTCATTGAACTATCGGAAATCATCACCGGCAAAGACCTTGACAAAGCAGTATGTTCGCGCAAAGCTGGAGAAGCCCTAAACAAACCGTCGACTTTGACGAAATGATGGCAAAAAGCAATAGCGGAAATCTGGATATAGACGAGAATTTTTATGGTGATCAAGACTTCGATATGGAAGACTTTGATCCCGAAGGATTTGATATGGGCGGTGCCTCCTCACCGGACCCTTATGAGCAAGAAAACTATTAATCTTAACGGGGGCGGACGTTAAACGTCTGCCCCTCTCTTTTTATAAACACCATGCCTGACACCCTTATCGTCTTATCGGCCCTAACCGGTGTAGGAAAGACCGAACTAAGCCTTTCCATTGCCGAACACTTCCGGACTTCCATTGTCTCGGCAGATTCACGCCAATTATATGCAGACCTGAAGATAGGAACTGCCGCCCCTACTCCCAAGCAACTGGCGCGTGTTCCTCATTACTTTGTCGGAACATTACAACTAACAGATTATTACAGCGCCGCACAATACGAAGCAGATGTGTTAGCACAACTGGAAATCCTGTACCAAAACCATGACACTGATAATACTGACCGGAGGTCCATGATGTATATAGATGCCATCTGCAAAGGCATAGATGATATCCCCACTGTAGACAACGAAACACGCCAGCTGATGCTACACCGTTACGAACAAAAAGGACTGGACACTCTTTGCGCCGAACTAAAGCTGCTGGACCCCGAGTATTACAAAATAGTGGATCTGAAAAATCCCAAACGAGTAATACATGCATTGGAAATATGCTACATGACTGGAAAAACTTATACTTCTTTTCGTACCCGCACTCACAAGGAACGCCCTTTCCGCATCATCAAGATAGGACTAACTCGCGACCGCGAAGAATTGTATGACCGCATCAACCGCCGCGTGGACATCATGATGCAGGACGGCTTGTTGGAAGAAGCCCGGCAGGTATATCCTTTCCGGCATCTGAACTCGCTCAATACCGTAGGATACAAAGAAATATTCAAGTATCTGGATGGAGAATGGACATTGGAATTCGCTATCGGGAAAATCAAACAAAATTCCCGTATCTACTCTCGTAAACAGATGACCTGGTTCAAACGAGACAAAGACATCGTTTGGTTCCATCCCGACCAGCAAACAGAAATTATGCAATATATTCATTCAGTTAACCACTAATTACAATCATGAAAAAATTACTAACCTTCATCATGGCTTGCGTCATCAGCCTGGGTGTAACCGCCCAAATCTCGAAAGAAGCATTTGAGAAATGGCATCAAAACAAGTATTCCATGTTCATCCACTTCGGTCTTTATTCCGAACTGGGAGGCGTATGGGAAGGCAGCCCCGTCACCCGAGGATACAGTGAACAAATCCAGTCGTTTGCGGGAATCTTCAGTGATTGGTATGGAGATACCGCTCTGCGTTTCAATCCCACCCTGTTCGATGCAGACGCTATTGTGTCACTGGCCAAAGAAGCCGGTATGCGCTCCATCATCATTACCACCAAGCATCACGACGGTTTCTGTATGTTCCGTACAGCCACCACCGACTATAATTCATACGATGCCACCCCTGGCAAACGCGACTTTATAAAAGAGATGGCGGAAGCTTGCAAACGTGGCGGAATCAACTTCGGCATCTATTTCTCACTGATAGACTGGCATTTTCCACAAGCTATCCCATCTCCAGCCATAACTGTGATTTCATCACCCCACAACACCATGAATTCACCAAAGCACAAGTTACCGAACTGTTGACCAACTACGGTCCCATTTCTGAACTTTGGTTTGACATGGGTTCCAACACTCCTGAACAAAGCAAAGAACTGTATCAACTAGTGCACAGATTGCAACCAGACTGTATGGTAAGCGGCCGGTTGGGCAACGATCAGTATGACTTCAGTGTCATGGCAGACAACACATATCCCGAAGGCTCTTTGCAGACCGCATGGCAAACAGCAGCTTCCATGTTCGATGAAACCTGGAGCTACCGTTCCTGGCAAAAAAGGGGGGACGTTCACACCAAAGCGATGGAAAAACTGCGCAGCCTGATCAATGTAGTTTCCCATGGTGGAAACTTCCTGCTGAACATCGGTCCCAAAGGCGACGGTTCCGTAGTACCCTTTGAAAGAGAAGTGCTGAAAGAAATCGGTATCTGGTTGAAGAAAAACGGTGAAGCCATTTATGGTACAGAAGCCTCTCCTTTCCGCGAGCAATTCGAATGGGGAACCATTACCCGCAAAGGCAATAACCTCTACCTCATCTTATCGGGCAACCGTCCTGCCGATGATAAAATCACTTTGAACATACCGGGATGCAAACTGCAAAAAGCAGACAT
>ENA-OQIM01000620-OQIM01000620.1-human-gut-metagenome-genome-assembly--contig:-NODE-620-length-13280-cov-1.988824_pt1 | contig 13280 bp, 15 predicted proteins | sample MGYA00242579_ERZ504744 | MGnify/ENA primary metagenome ERZ504744 (study PRJEB26092, sample SAMD00036441) | human gut metagenome | host: Homo sapiens | study: EMG produced TPA metagenomics assembly of...
GGAGATACAGCAGAGGCATCTGATGATGACCAGGCAGCAGCAGACAAGTTGCAAGCACTGATCGACAAGATCTACGTTCAGGAAAGAAACGACACAACAGATGAGGACTGTAAGGCAGCCAAAGAAGCATGGGATGCTCTGACAGACGCACAGAAAGACTGGTAGAAGGTGAAGAAGCAAGCCCGGAATATTTCGGACGTGACACAGGCGATGCTTCCAAGGATGACCCACGCAACCAGGATGAGATCGGTGAGAACGAACTTCTTGTTGTAAGCTTTGGTACTTCCTTCAACGACAGCCGTGCACAGGATATCAAAGGAATCGAAGATGCTCTGGCAGCAGCTTATCCGGACTGGTCCGTAAGACGTGCTTTCACAGCACAGATCATCATCAACCATGTAGAGGCAAGAGATGATGAAGCAATCGACAACATGGATCAGGCTCTTGACCGTGCAGTAGCAAACGGAGTTAAGAACTTGTTGTTCAGCCTACACATCTGATGCATGGTGCTGAGTACGATGAGATGGTAGAAGTAATCGACAACTACAGAGATAAATTCGAATCTGTAGCAATCGCAGAGCCAATGCTTTGGTGAAGTTGGTGATGACGCTCTGTGATCAACGCGACAAGAAAGCAGTTGCACAGGCTATCACAGATGAAGCTTGCAAGGTAGCAGGATATGACAGCATGGAAGCAGCCGCAGAAGACGGAACAGCATTTGTATTCATGGGACATGGTACTTCTCATACAGCAAACGTAACATACGATCAGATGCAGACACAGATGGGAGACCTTGGATTCACAAACGCTTTCATCGGAACTGTTGAAGGTGAGCCGGAAGACACCGCATGCGAAGAAGTTATCGCTAAGGTTAAAGATGCAGGCTTCAAGAAGTCGTTCTTCGTCCGCTTATGGTTGTAGCTGGTGACCATGCAAACAACGATATGGCTGGTGATGATGAAGATTCCTGGAAGAGCCAGTTCGAGGCATCCGGAGCATTTGACAGTGTTGACTGCCAGATCGAAGGTCTTGGAAGAGTCGCAGCAGTTGAGGATCTGTATGTAGCACATACAAAAGATGCTATCGATTCTCTGGGAGCAGCTGATGATGCAGCAGAAGTAACAGATGACACAGAAGAAGCTTCTGATGATGCAGCAGCAGAGGAAACAACAGACGATGCAGCTGATACTACAGAAGAAGCAGCAGAATAATAAAGAAACAGTTTTTATGTAAGATAACGGGGCTGCCCGGGAGGATCTAGGTCTTTCCGGGCATTTCCTGTAAAAGCAGGAGGAAAATATTATGAAACGTTCAATGGCAATGATGGCATGCGTATTAAGCGGAGCACTTATGCTTGGAGCTTTACGCCGGTTCTGGCAGAAACAGAAGTCAAGTCAGTTTCTACAGCAACAGCAGATGCCAAGAAGGATGATGCCAAGGCTGATACAACCGATAAGAAGGACGATGCAAAGGATGCAGTTCTGGAAGATGGCACCTACAGTGCTGAGTTTGACACAGACAGCGGAATGTTCCATGTAAACGAAGCAAACGATGGCAAGGGAGTCCTGACAGTCAAAGACGGTAAGATGACACTTCATGTAAGTCTGGCTTCCAAAAATATCGTAAATCTGTTTGTGGGAACAGCAGAGGATGCACAGAAAGATGGTGCAGAACTTCTCCAGCCGACAACAGATACTGTTACATACAGCGATGGAATGTCAGAAGAAGTTTATGGTTTTGATATTCCGGTTGAAGCTATTGACGAAGAATTTGACCTTGCCCTGATCGGAAAGAAAAACAAATGGTACGACCATAAGGTAAAAGTCACCAATCCTCAGAAAGAATCTGATGAGACAGCAGCAACAGAAGAGACGAAGGACACTTCAACAGACGATACAAAAGAAGCGTCAGAGAAATAAAATTGTCTTTGGACAAAACGATAACCAAATATGCAGTACAATAAAAATATCCTGTACGGATCCAGTGTCATAACTGAACCCGCCAGGATATTTTTTTATGCAGTAATATCGATCAGTGAAACTGAGGGATATTATTTGATGCGGATCTTGAATGTTGCTTTCTTTCCAGATCCGTCTGTTGCTTTGGCAGTGATGGTAACTGTACCTTTTTTGCCTTTGATGGTTTTGACTTTACCGTATTTGTCAACGGTAGCAAGTTTTGTATTGCTGGAAGACCATGCAAGTGATCTGTTTGCGCTTCCGCCCTGAGAAGTAACGGCTGCGGTTACTTTTGTGGACTGACCGTTGGTAACGGTAGTTTTTCCGGAAAGCCTGATGCTCTTTACAGAACCTTTCATGCAGGCAAGGGTGATTCTTGCATATTTCTTGCTGCCATCTTTTGCAGTAGCTGTGATGGTGACTTTTTTGCCGCCTGCATTTTTGTTGAAGGTTACAATACCGGTAGAGCTGACAGTTGCGATTCTGGTATTGCTGGATTTCCAGGTTACTGCTTTGTTTGTTGCATTGGAAGGAGTGATTGTAGCTCTGAGCTGTACTCTTTTGCCTGCTGTGATGTAGCGGGAAGGAGCAGCTGCAAGTTTGATGCTGGTTACTTTGTAAACTGGGTTGGCAACAGTAACTTTGCATGTTGCTTTTACTTTTCCTGCCGTAGCGGTGATCACAGCAGTACCTGCTTTCACTGCTTTTACAGTACCGTTAGCGGATACAGTTGCAACTTTGGTATTGCTGGATTTCCATACAACTTTGTCTGTTGTATTGAAGGTGCAACAGTGGCCTTTAATGTAAAGGACTTACCGGTAGTGATTTTTTTGCTTGTAGCATTCAGCGTAACTTTGGCAGCGGCTACAGGTTTCTTAACCAGTGCTTTTACAGCTGCTGTAATATCAGAAGCCATCTTGTCAACATCGGCCTGCTGGTATACGGTACAGTTTTTGTTAACTTGCGTCTACAGCAGCTCTTACAGCAGCAACCGTTCGTCAGTGTTAGATGGAGAGATCCTTGGAACAGCAGCCAGAGCCGCATCTACAGCGGTGTAATCAGCAGCAGCAACCGGTGTAATGGTAAGTGTGCCATTTGTCTTGCTTACATTGAAGACACGCTCATACCAGGTACCATTTTTTACAGAATGGAAAGAGAAGATTACTTCTTTGTCAAGATAATCTGTAGTAGCTGCTCCACCCATAGCGTTTGCCTTCATATCGAAAGAAACTTTGCGGTCTGTGATGTCAGCCGTTGTTTCAGCTTTTGCTGCATCTTTGGCAAAACCGATAAATACTTTGTCAAAGCTGTCGCTGCCCATGGTCAGGTGAAGGATTTCCTTATAATTGTTAGAATTTGGTCCGCCGATGGTTTCAAGAGAAGCAGCGGCAACGTTGAACATCTTAACGCTGTTGTCAACGGTCAGATCTTTTGTATGATCGTAATCACCGGTAACTAAAGTAGCAGCGTCTTGATCGATCACAGCCTGGCGAGGATAGAAAGCTCTTTCCAGAGAGTTCTTGCCTTCTTCATATTTGGTAAGGTAGCTGTTGGAGATAGCTACGATCGGAAGGTATGTCTCGCCTTCTGCTACAGGGACAGTAAACTGCCATTTACCGTTAACTTCTTCACCGGCGATCCAGTTGTCTCTGTTATCACCATTTGCAACAGCTTCTTCATAAGTACCTTTGTACAGATAATGATAACCTGTTCCGTGAAGGGTAAGGATGAGATTGCGTCTCTGAGAATAGCTTTTTCAACGTTAAACATTAATGTTTCGTTTGTAACAGTGAGAAGTCCTCTTTCAACCAGAGCGTTGACCGCATCGGTGATAGCGGTGGCCAGTTTGTCAACGTCATCCTGTGTTGCAGCTTTGTATGTACCGCTAAGTGCTTTCACGGCAGAAGTAACAGCATTGGCTGTTTCGTCTGTATAGATGGAGAGGTCTTCAGGAACAGTTGCCAGAGCAGCATCTACAGAAGAATAATCCAGGGCAGCCTGTTTGTTCATGCCGGAAGCATCAACATCGTTCTTGTCAGTATCTGCCATGGAGGTGGTGTCAAAAGTGATGGTCTGGACATTGCTCCATTTTGAGCCTTTGTTGACGTTTGTGGTCTTACTGAAGCTTGCATAAACAGTATCACTGAGGCTTGCAACAGGAATGGTATAATAGTAGGAAGAATCCGCAACATACCAGTCAATCTTGTGCTGAGTAGCAGCAGCTATGTCGTCTGCCGTTGTACCATTTACGAGAGCCATGTAGTTTCTGTTCTCGCTTGCCTGATGCATTTTTACGAGATAAGTGCCGTCGTCCTGCTTGGTAACGATAGCATCATCCATGCATACATGCCGGAAGCAACACCTTCACTGTTGGTAACAGAAACTTTGATGGAATGAGTCTTGGCTTCTTCTACAGCTTTTTTGACCAGAGCATTGACCGCATCGGTGATGGCCTGTGCCATCTTGTCAACATCAGCCTGCTGTGCCATAGTATAATCTCTTTTAACTGCTGCAACGGCAGCTCTTACAGCATCAGCTGTTTCATCAGTGTAGATGGAGAGGTCTTCCGGAACAGTGGCCAGAGCTGCATCTACAGATGTGTAATCAGCAGGACCGTTTGTAGCCGGGAGTTTGTTGATATCGGATGCAACTGCATCTCTTTCTTCGGTTTCTGCCATGGAACTGACATCAAAGGTGATTGTCTGAACATTTCCCCAGCTTTGCCTGCATTTACATTTTTGGTATAGCTGAAACTTGCATAGAGGGGATCTGTCAGACTGGCAACAGGAATGGTATACCAGTAGCCGTCGTCTCCACCAGCAACATACCAGTCAACCTCATGATTGGTTGCTTTGTTTTTATCATCTGTGAGAGCCATGTAGTTTCTGTTTACGCTTGTCTGGTGCATTCTTACCAGATAAGTGCCATCGTCCTGTCTGGTGACAACAGCACTGTCCATAGCGTACATGCCGGAAACAACCCCTGAACTGTTGATAACAGAAACTTTGATAGAATGAGTTCTGGCTTCTGAGACATCCTGTTCAGATGTCTCACCAGATGTAAATACATCTGCTTCATCCGCACTGAAGGTAGATGTATCTGCTGTAAATTCATCAGTTGTCAGGTCAGAATCCTCTGTCGTAATGTCGGCCGCTAAAACAGAATCCTCTGTGGAAGTGGAAACTTCTTCTGAATCAGAAATTTCTTCTTCGGGTACTACGTCAATTTCTTCGACTGCTGCAAAATCCAGATCCTCCGCAAGAACTGAGACTGAAGCTGCCGGAGTAACTGCCAGTGATGCACTGAGAAACAATGCTGTCAGAATTTTACTTCTTTGTTTCATTTTCATAATCTCCTTATTATTGAATAAAATTGAGGCATCATGAAGAATGCCCTGTGCAACTGGAATGTCCCGCGAATTACATTCTGTTATTAATCATATCACTTCTTGTTAAAAATAACAAATGCTAACAAGAAAAAAACACTGCTTTTTCTGTGCATATTGGCACATTTTTGGCAGTACAAATCAGGCTCAGACTATTGCACTAGGATGCATATATTGCTATAATAAAGCAGAATATAGGAACTCCAGTGCTGTCACTGACAGATAATAGGGAATCAGGTGCGAATCCTGAACGATCCGGTCACTGTAAGCGTAAGAGAGGATTGCAGAAGCCATTGCATGTGAAGTTGTGTGAGAAGGCGTGATCTTAGAATACTCTGCAAGTCAGGAAACCTGCTGGAGAATCAGTGAAAAGCTTCCGAAGAAAGCAGAATTTCACAGAAACGAAACATCCGGTTATGCAAAGAAGGATGTTTTATTTGTGCGACTGAAGTCTACTCATCTGGATCGGAGAGTAGGCTTTATATTTTTGCAGTGTAAGAGGAAAAATCCTATATGAGATACTTACAGAAATGCGTTTTATAAGAGGAGAGAGGCATATGCATTCGAAAAAATTTCTCGCTGCATTCCTTGCATTGAGTATAACAGCTGCACCACAGGCATCGGTCATGGCATCAGCAGAAAATGCATCGGCGCAGGAAAGCAGTGAAGACTCATCAGGAGAATCTGATGAAAATACAGCTCAGGAAACAGAAGAAACTGATGCGGGCGAAACAGAGCAGAACACAGACGATGTATCATCAGGAGAAGAATTCCTTCAGATAACAGACAAAAAAGCGTATGCAGAGGATGATTCCATTCTGATCGAGATTGTCTCTGCCAATACAACTTATAACAGAGTATATATCGGAAACAGAACAGACGAAGACCGCACACCGGTAATTGAGGGCTCTCTGGATGAAGCGGGCAGATATCATTATCTGTTTTATATCGACCCGAAGTACCTTGGTGAAAAAGCGGCTTATGTCCCGGGAAATACAGAGGATGACAGCTGGTATACAGAGGAAGAACTGTATTTTATGCTTCCGTCTGAAGTATCAGAAACACCTGTACAGGAAACAACGGATACAGCAGAACCTTCTGAAACAGTACCGACAGCAGAAGAAAATACTTCTGCAGATAATTCCGGCGAAGGAATGATTTCAAAGAGCTCAGACAGTTCAGACAGCGATTCTGATTCTCTCTGGCAGATCGGAGCACTGGAAGAGACTGGTGCAGAGCAGACTACAGCAGCCGAGGACTATCGTATTGAAAGTCTGGAAAAAGACAATACGACAGAAGACAGTATTGCTGAGACAGAAGCAGATGCCGTTTCCATGGCAGATGGTACGTATAAAGCAGATGATTTCTCATTCAGCGGCGGTACAGGAAAAACAAAGATCACCTGTGAAGGGATTACTGTAAAAGACGGTCAGACCTATGCAACGATCAAATTCAGCAGCAGCAGTTTTACGAAACTGGTTGTGGACGGCAAAGAATATCAGCCTGCAAGTAACGAAGGCGGTTCTTACTTTGAGATTCCGGTGACTTTAAATACAGATATGACGATCACCGGAACGACGATCGCCATGACAGAGCCGCATGATATTGAATACGTTTATCCATATCACAAAGAGCGGTGCAGACACACCGGATGCCACTCCGACAGTCACACCACAGCCGACAGCCACACCGAAGCCGACTTCTGCACCATCCAGTGATATTCCGAAGGATGGAACCTATACAGGCACGGTGACACATGTATCTGGTACGGCTACGATGTTCAAGATCAATGCATGTGAGATTACGGTCAAGAATGGTAAGGTTACTGCAAAAATCACATTGAGTGGAACAGGATACGACAGGCTGTTTCTTGGAACCAAAGAAGAGGCTTTGAAGGCGGCAGACAGCAAGCTGATTTCCTACAAAGTTGATGCAGAGGGTAAATATACCTATGAATTTGCATTGGAAGGTCTGAACAAAGATACGAAACTGGCTGCGCGCTCTCATCGTTACTATGAGGCTGGTGATAAGGATAAAATGTGGTATGACCATACGCTGAAATTCAACGTAGATACCAGCAATTCCGGAACTGGCGGAGATGGTTCCAAAGATGATAATTCGAACGGAAATAATTCAGGGAATAACTCTAATGGAAATAACAGTTCCAATGGAAGTAACTCCAATGGAAGCAGTTCCAGCGGCAGCAACAGTTCCAATGGAGGCAGCACCGGTGGAAGTGGTTCTAATGGAAGCAGTTCTGGCGGCAGTTCAACTGGTTCCGGCGGAAGCAGTGGATCCGGTGGAAGCAGCTCGAGTACAAATAACTACAAATCAAATACAGATGCAAGACAAGCCAGGTAGATTCTTCTGCCGGCGGCTTAAAGGATGGGGAATATGGCTCTGATCAGTTCTCTTTCTCCTGGTCAGGTGGAACAGGTACGCATGGCCTTAATATTACCTGCGACAAGATCAGCGTCGAAGATGGACAGGCATGGGCGTATGTGACATTCAACAGTGGCAAATGGATCTATGTGAAAGCAAGTGGAAACCAGTATGATCCGGTAGATCAGGGGGACAAATACAGTACCTTCAAGATCCCGATCCAGCTGAATGCCAACAATAAAGTCGTAGGCTGTACAACAGCGATGTCCAAGCCGTACGAGATTGAATATACTCTGTATTTCGGCATGGATATCCCGGACAGCAGTTCCGGCAGTAAGAGTTCCGGTGGCAGCAGTGTGACTGCAAAGGCAGCAGGAAATTCCACAAAGCTTGCAGACGGTCAGGAAGCCGAGACAGATGCTGGCACCGTATACAAGGATGATGCGGCGCCAAAGATCACAGGTCTGGAATATATGAGCTCCCTGAAACTGGAACATTCCAAAAATGTTCAAGATCCATTATTACAACAACGATATGACCGTGCTTGAGATCACTCTGAATGATGAGTTTGGCAAGGACAGTGTGATCTTACACAGAATAACGCGGCACAGACTTCCACAGACGGCACGAATGAAGAAAGTACAGCAAAGACTTCCAGTGCGGATGGAGAGGAGAACGCAGCGACAGAACAGGATTACGCAAAACTTTATAAGCAGGAAGTCATCCGCTACCTTCTTGTTCCTGAGGACAAAGCCGATCAGATTCCGGCAGGAATCGACAAATCCATTATTGTGATCCAGCTTCCGATGGACAAGACATATGTTGCTTCTGACGTGGCACTGGAAATGATCGATAAGATCGGTGCAGACAAAAATGTATCTGCGGTTTCTGCGACAGCAGACGACTGCAAGATCGCTGCAATCAAAGAATCCCTTGGAAAAGGCGATATCATTTCAGCAGGCACTTATGATAAAGCAGAACCTGAAAGAACTTGTAAAAAATAAATGCAAAACTGGCGATCGTACCGTCCGATATCCTGACAGCGAAAGCAGAGGATACAGGGGACGACAGTACGGAAGATACTGCTGATGCAGAACAGACGGATGATGCACAGAGTGATGAAAACCAGATCGCAGCGAAATATCCGGAAATGACTGCTTTTGCAGAAAAACTTGCAATCCTCAAGATCCCGATGATCCTGGATCGTTCCAAAGATGAGAAGGATGTCCTTGCAAAATATGAGTGGAGCAAAGTATATGGGGCTCTGTTCGGATGTGAGAAGGAAGCGTCCAAACTTTATGAAGCTGCTGTAAGCGGACATAGCGGAGATAACTCAGAAAGCTCAGACACATCGGAAAGTACAGATACAACAGAAAATACAGATACAGAACAGTAACACAGTAATCATGGGAGCGGGCGGTCTTCGGATCGCCCGTATATAAAAATCGGAGGATAAAATAAGAATATGAAAGAAAAGAAGTACAGGAAAACTGTGGCTGCCGCTTATGGCAGCATGCCTTCTCATGATGGGGATTTTCAGCCTGTCCGTGAGCACAAAAGCAGCAGATAACGATTCCTCTGCACCGGAGATCCCCGGCCTGACTTTTCAGTCAGAAATGCAGAATGAGTTTGCAGAATGCTTCCATATATACTATTACAACGATGACTATACTCTGATCGATGTGCCGGACAGCGGCCAGTTCCTTCTGGTACCGGAAGGAAAGAGTGCCCCTGACGGACTGGATGAGGATATCGTGGTGCTTCAGAAGCCGCTGGATAATATTTACCTGGCAGCGACATCTGCAATGTCTCTTTTTTCTTCCCTGGACGCACTGGATGACATCAAGTTTTCTTCCCTCCAGGCATCTGGATGGTATGTTGATGCGGCAAAACAGGCAATGGAAAACGGCGACATCGTTTTTGCCGGCAAATACAGTGAGCCGGATTATGAACTTCTCGTAAATTCCGGATGTAATCTGGCAATTGAATCAACGATGATCCTTCACACCCCGAAGGTACAGGAGATGATCGAGCAGATGGGAATCCCTGTATTCACAGACCGTTCCAGTTACGAAAACCATCCGCTTGGACGTACCGAATGGATCAAAGTTTATGCAGAAATGGTTGATAAGAGAGATGAGGCGAAAGAATTCTTTGACGAACAGGCAAAGATCATCTCTGATCTGAAAGATTTCAAAAATACAGAAAAAACAGTCGCTTTCTTCTATATTAATACAGATGGCTCCGTAGTCGTAAGAAAACCATCCGACTATGTGCCGAAGATGATCGAGATCGCAGGCGGTCGTTACGTTCCGACACAGGTGGACTCTGAGGAAGAAACAAAGCGTTCTTCCGTGCCGATGACGATGGAAGAATTTTATACACAGGCGATCGATGCGGATTATCTGGTATACAATGGAACGATTGATGATCCGATTAACAGCGTGGATGACCTTCTGCAGAAGAGCGAACTTTTTGCAGACTTCAAGGCTGTCAAAGAAGGCAATGTATGGTGTGCCGGCAAATATCTCTACCAGGCAACCGACATTGTAGGAAATATGATCACAGACATTCATCTGATGCTCACCGGCGGAGATGCGAGCCAGATGACCTTTATGACAAAAATTGATTAAATACAGGAGAAAACATGATGAAAGCACAGACAGGTGAGGGCACCGGAACCTTCCACATGGAAAACTTCCGGCGGCGTTCACGTTACGCAGCAGTATTTGCAGTACTTGCAGCGGCACTTTTTGCAATTCTGATATTAAACATCAATACCGGAACGACAAACATTCCGGTCTCACGTATCCTGAAGATCATTTTCCTGCGGGAAGGTGCACAGACAGAATACAATATTATCTGGAAGATCCGAATGCCGCGTCTTCTGATGGCGGCGATCCTGGGCGGTGCACTGTCCCTTTCCGGATTTCTGTTACAGACCTTTTTTGAAAACCCTATCGCCGGACCATACCTGTTGGGTATTTCTTCCGGAGCCAAAATGGTCGTAGCACTGGCAATGATCTATTTCCTGGAGAAATTCAACAAAGTTTCTTCCTATACATTAGTAATTGCCGCTTTTATCGGATCTCTGATAGCAACAGGATTTATCCTTCTGGTATCCAGACGCATCAAACATATGGCGACACTTCTGATCGCCGGAACTATGATCGGTTATATCTGCTCTGCGATCACGGATTTTATGGTTACGTTTGCAGAGGATTCCGATATCGTAAACCTTCATGGCTGGTCCCAGGGAAGTTTCTCCGGTATGAGCTGGAGTAATGTACATATTGCAGCAGTGATCGTAGCTGTTGCAGTCGCACTGACATTTATGCTCTCCAAACCGATCGGTGCCTATCAGCTGGGCGAAGCTTATGCACAGAGCATGGGCGTTGATATCAAGGTCTTTCGTGTGACACTGATCCTTCTGTCCAGTATCCTTTCGGCTACAGTAACTGCTTTTGCGGGTCCGATCTCTTTCGTGGGAATCGCAGTTCCACATCTGGTAAAACAGGCACTGAATACTTCCAGGCCACTGGTCGTCATTCCGGGAACCTTCCTGGGAGGAGCAGTCTTCTGTATGCTCAGTGACCTGATCGCAAGAACAGCATTTGCACCGCTGGAACTGAACATCAGTACCGTAACTTCAATCTTTGGCGCGCCGGTTGTCATCGCAATGATGCTGAAACGTCAGAAAGGAAAACAGTGATATGGCAGAGCAATATATAAATATGGATAATCTGGCAGTTGGCTATAACGGAAAAGCCCTGATCCATGACATCTGTATCGGAATCGAAAAAGGAGAGATCGTGACACTGATCGGACCGAATGGTGCCGGCAAATCCACGATCCTCAAAAGTATCACACGCCAGCTCAAGATCATTTCCGGAAATGTAAAGATCGCAGATGCAGATCTCTCTAAGCTGTCTTTCCGTGACCTGTCTACCAAGATGGCGGTAGTCCTGACGGACCGTATGAAACCGGAACTTATGACCTGCCATGATATTGTGGCTACCGGACGTTATCCATATACCGGCAAGCTTGGAATCCTGAGCAGGGAAGATGAGCAGAAGGTTGATGAAGCGATGGAAGCAGTCCATGCACAGGAACTTGGCGACCGTGATTTTAACGCGATCAGTGACGGACAGCGGCAGCGAGTTCTCCTGGCAAGGGCAATCTGTCAGGAACCGGAGATCATCGTTCTGGATGAACCTACTTCATTCCTGGATGTGCGTTACAAACTGGAACTGCTTTCAATCCTCAGAAATATGGCAAAGAAAAAAGGAATCACTGTGATCATGTCGCTCCATGAGATCGATCTGGCTGAAAAAGTGGCCGACAAGATCATCTGCGTAAAAGGCGACCGCATTGCACATTACGGAAAACCGGAAACGATCTTTAAGGAAGAAGCGATCCGTGATCTTTATGGAATTGACAATGGATATTTTGACCCGGTCTTCGGAAGCCTGGAACTTCCAAGACCAGAAGGAGAACCAAAGACCCTGGTCATCTCCAGCGGTGGAACCGGAATCCCAATTTACAGAGAACTGCAGAGAAAAAATATCCCATTTGCAGCCGGGATTCTCTATACCAATGACATCGACTATCAACTGGCACGCCTTCTCGCTGTACGGACTGTGACAGAGAAGCCGTTTGAGGAGATCAGTGATGAGACATTTGCAGAAGCCATGAAATTGGTGGATTCCTGTGAAAAAGTCATTGATGCCGGAGTAACAGTGGGGAAAACGAACAGCAGAATCGCAGAGTTGATCGAAAAAGCAAAGAATGATAAAAAACTTGAAAAAAGATGACAGAATCACGGGACGGAGTTATATGCACTTCAGGGCCATTAACTCCGTCCCCGTGGTTCGTCATGGGTATAACTATCCAGTATCCCATCGATCGACCGATGCAGATACGGCCTATATTCACTGAGTGAAACCGGCTGCTGATAAAGAATACAGCTGTAACAGGTGGAGCTTGCCAGCTCGATCACCGAAAACAACATCATATCCGGATGTTCATACGTATGTTCATCCTTCTCAAGAAGTCCGAGATACGCATCATAAAATACAAGATCTTCGTCTGGAACTTGTCATCCAGAGCTGCCTGAAAGACACCCCAGGAAAGATTGCGGGAAATAAACATCAGAAGAGGAGAGTCACTTTCCAGCATCCAGAATAAAATCGATCATAAAGTGAAGCTGATTCCTAAAGCCTGTGATCTCCTGGTCGATCACGGCACGGTAAGCCTGGTAAAAAAGCTACCGAGGTCTTGTGTGATACCAGTTTATTTCGAATATCATATTTGTCTTTAAAATAAAGATAAAAGGTCCCCTTGGCGACGCCTGCTTTGTTTACGATATCAGAGATGGTCGTCTGGTTGGTGCCTTTGGTGGTAAAAAGCTCGAATGCAGTATTGAACAGCGCATCTTTCTTTTTCTGCTTTTTACTTCTACTTTTCCCATAAAATCCCTCCTTCTGACCATACCTTTTGTGCTTTATTATAATCAAAAATGACCAGAAGTCAATATTAATTACGGACCAATCAAC
>ENA-OQIM01000621-OQIM01000621.1-human-gut-metagenome-genome-assembly--contig:-NODE-621-length-13269-cov-1.491097_pt1 | contig 13269 bp, 18 predicted proteins | sample MGYA00242579_ERZ504744 | MGnify/ENA primary metagenome ERZ504744 (study PRJEB26092, sample SAMD00036441) | human gut metagenome | host: Homo sapiens | study: EMG produced TPA metagenomics assembly of...
ATTAATAATTAAATCTATGGAGGAAATTTATGAAAAATTTAACCACAGGTCATCCTTTAAAACTTATCTTTTTCTTTGCTTTACCTTTAATGTTCGGTAATCTTTTACAACAACTTTATATCATGGTAGATACCATGATTGTAGGGCGTTTTGTAGGTGTTGATGCATTAGCTTCTATTGGTGGAGCAGATTGGATCAACTGGGCTATTTTAGGACTTTTAATGGGTTTTACACAAGGATTTTCAATTCGTGTATCTAATTGTTTAGGGGCTAATGATGAAAAAGGAATGGAAAATCAATTGCGATGTCCTATCTTTCATGTTTTGTAATAGCAATTTTAGTTATCATTTTTTCACAAATAATTATCGAACCTTTATTAAAACTATTAAATACACCAAGTCATACGATTCAAGGATCTATTACCTATTTAAGAATCATGTCTGGTGGAGCTTTAATTGTGATCTTTTATAACTGTTTTTCAAGTATTTTAAGAGCTATAGGAGATAGTCGTACACCGCTTATTGCAATGGTCATTGCTGCTTGTTTAAACGTTATACTCGATTTATTATTTGTTTGTATCTTTCATCAAGGAATTGCTGGTGCAGCAATAGCAACATTGATTTCACAATTATTTGCAGCTACTTTTTGTTATTTTAAATTAAGAAAAGAATTACCCTTTAAAATTAAAAAAGAAACTTTTCAAATAGATCAAAAACTTATTTATCAACTCATTAAATTAGGTTTACCATTAGCTTTTCAAAACTTGATTATTGCTTTTGGTGGAATTGTTTTACAATCTGTAGTTAATGACTTTGGTTTCTTATTTATTGCTGGTTATACAGCAACAAATAAACTCTATGGAATATTAGAAGTTGTTGCTATATCCTTTGGTTATGCAATTACAACCTTTGTTTCACAAAACTATGGAGCTAAAAAATATCAAAGAATGAAATCCGGTGTTTTTCAAGCAAATATTTTATCTGTTTTTATTTCCATTGTTATTATGATCGTTATTCTATTCTTTGGTAAAAAAAGTATTATTACTTTTTATATCTACGACACCAAAACAAACACAAATTGTTTTAAAATATGCTTATGATTATTTATTTACAATGGCTGTTTGTTTACCAGTTTTATATATGTTATATTCTTATAGAAGTGCTCTTCAAGGGATAGAAAACACGATTATTCCAATGGTATCAGGAATTGTTGAGTTAATTATGAGAGTATCAGCAGCACTTATTTTACCGCATTATATGGGTGTTTATGGAATATATTTAGCAGAGGTTCTTGCTGGATTGCTGCTGCAATCATGCTTTATATTTTTTATCATATAGATTTACATCAATTAGATAAAGGAGTTATGTAATATGGGTTGGTTTATTTTTATGTGGTTTGTCATTTTAATTGTAATGCTTATTTCTTTATTTTATCATGATTGCATTTAAGGTAAGTAAGTTATATCATGATATAGAAAAAAGACAAAATGATGATTTTGAAAATATATCAAAGTTTAAAGAAAGGATGATGAAATAATGTTAGGAACATTATATGTTGTTATATCAAGTTCAAAAGAAGAAGATTATCAAAAAGTAAAAGAGGAATTATTAGAAATCTATCCTGATTTTTCAGTATCTCCTTACAAAGAATCACAAATGGAAAAAGATGCAGTAGAATTCTTTGCAACATGTCAAATTGATAAAGAAAAAGCTCAAGAAGTTTTAAGATCAGTTAAATAATGATTGGGATGGAGAAGTAGATGATTGTATTGCTTATGGATTTAATACAAAAATGTTTGATTCTCTTGTCTATCATTTAAATTTTCAATTATACGATTAAAATGATGCCATGGCATCCATTTTAATTTGTATAAATTCCTGAAACAGTAAGCGTACTAGTACCTACAGGAATAGCTAAATTAGGAATTGTAAGTGTTGTTCCAGTAACATAAGTTGTTGGATCATAGATAATAGGTGTAGGTGAATCAGGTGTTGTTAGAGAAATACTATTAATTGTATATCCTGTTGGGAAAACATCACTAAATGAAACATTTGTTGCAGTTTCATTACCATTATTGATAATTTGGAAAGTATAAACAAGTGTGTCTCCACTATAAATACTAGCTTTATTTGCTGATTTGGTAATATCTAATGATACATAATTTGCAAGTTTACAGAAGCGCTAGGATTTGGTGTGACAGCAACGATAGGACCAGTGGTTGATCCACCATTGGCTGTAATTGTTTGTGTATTTGTAAGCACATCTGGTCTTGTTGTAGGTGTCGTTGTTTCAAAAATAATAAGCACATTATCATTAGGATTTATTACATTATCAATGGTAAAAATAACTGTATTATTTGTTATTTGTACGTTTACTTCAATCGGTGTACCATTTAAATAACCTTCTACACTATTATCAACATATTGAGTGAGTCCTTTAGCTAAATCATCAACAACTGTTAAATTATAAAGTGAAGCACTTCCTGTATTTTCTACTCTTGTTACATAAGTGATTGTTTGATTAGGGGTATAAGTATCAAGAAGTGCTTCTTTAGTAGCAGTTAAGTCATAGAGACTTAATATTTGAGTTGTTACTGTATTTGAATTAGTTGTCATATTGTTGTAAAGCAAAGTGGCTTGATTGGCTATATTGTCCATAAATAACCTCCTTTCATTGTACTATATGAGGAATTAAAAAAGGATGTATGGACAAAAGGGCATAGAATAATTATTATTTTTGTGATAGAATTTCAAGTAATTTAAGGAATCGAGGGAAACTATGGATAAGAAAAAAAGGTTATCGGATGATATTGCTGAGATGCTCCTTTCGATGATCGTCGTTGAAAAGAAATATTTACCAGGAGATAAACTTCCTAATGAGATTGAATTATCTAAAGAATTAGGAGTTAGTCGTATTACATTAAGAGAAGCGATACGTATTTTAGTAACACGACATGTTTTAGAAATTAAAAGAGGGAAAGGAACTTTTGTTAGAGAAGATTATGATGTTCAAAGTTATGAAAAGTTCAATATACCTCCAGAAGTTAAAATGGGAGCAGATGATCTCTACGAAATCCGTTTGATTTTTGAACCAGAAATTGCTTATTATGCAACACTTAGAGCAACGGATAAAGAATTGGAAAGAATCAATGCAATCAAAAATGAAATTGAAGACTGTATTACAAATAAAAAAAAGTTATGCAAAACAAGAAATGTTATTTCACTGTTCTATTGCTCAAGCAACGCATAACGAATTTATGTCTAGGTTAGAACCAGTACTTCAAGAATCTATTCAAAAAGGGGTATTTCTTTATGAATATGAACATGTTTCTAATCAAAATATTATTTCAGATAATAAAACGATTATGGAGTTTATGAATGCAAGAAACGCTGAAGGAGCTAAAAGTGCTATGCGTATTCACATCTTGAGGGCAATCAATCAATTAAAAGTTAGAAAAGAAAATAATTGATGATTGTTAAAAAAATATTTAAAGAGAGCAGACAACGCTATTGACATAAGACAACGTTAGACGTATAATGAATAGCGAAAAAGGAAATCGAGTAATAAAAATAAACGGAGGAAAATAAAAATGGCAAAAATTTTTTTATGAATCAGATTGTGACTTATCGTTTATTAGATGGGAAAACAGTAGCCATCATTGGATACGGATCACAAAGGACATGCACATGCATTAAACTTAAAAGAATCAGGAGTAAAAGTCATCGTAGGATTATACGAAGGATCAAAATCATGGAAAAGAGCTGAAGAACAAGGATTTGAAGTTTATACTTCAGCAGAAGCTGCTAAAAAAGCAGATATTATCATGATCTTAATCAACGATGAATTACAAGCAAAACTTTATAAAGAATCAATTGAACCAAATCTAGAAGAAGGAAACATGCTCATGTTTGCTCATGGATTCAATATTCATTTCAATCAAATCGTACCACCTAAAAATGTAGACGTAACAATGATTGCACCAAAAGCACCAGGACATACAGTAAGAAGTGAATATCAAGCAGGAAAAGGAACACCATGTCTAGTAGCCGTAGAACAAGACTACACAGGGAAAGCACAAGATATCGCATTAGCTTACTCATTAGCAATCGGAGGAGCAAGAGCAGGTGTACTAGAAACAACATTCAGAACAGAAACAGAAACAGACTTATTTGGAGAACAAGCAGTCTTATGTGGTGGAGTATGTGCTTTAATGCAAGCAGGATTTGAAACATTAGTAGAAGCAGGATATGATCCAAGAAACGCCTACTTTGAATGTATCCATGAAATGAAATTAATTGTAGACTTAATCTATCAATCAGGATTTGAAGGAATGAGATATTCAATTTCAAATACAGCAGAATATGGAGATTATATTACAGGACCAAAGATCATCACAGAAGATACAAAGAAAGCAATGAAACAAATCTTAAAAGATATCCAAGATGGAACATTCGCAAAAGACTTCTTATTAGACATGTCAGCAGCTGGAGGACAAGCACATTTCAAAGCAATGAGAAAATTAGCTGCAGAACATGAATCAGAAAAAGTCGGAAAAGAAATCAGAAAATTATATTCTTGGTCTGATGAAGATAAATTAATTAATAACTAATCAACACACTTTAGTGTGTTGTCATTGGAAAGTCGTGACTTTCTAATGACAACCTACTAAGGTTAAAAATGAAGGGGGAATTTAAAAAATGGCAATGACAATGACACAAAAGATCTTAGCAAAACATGCGGGATTAGATCATGTTGAAGCGGGACAATTAATTGAAGCAAAATTGGATGTTGTAATGGCAAATGATATTACAGGGCCAATGGCATTACCAATTTTTGATAAAATGGCAGATAAAGTCTTTGATAAAGATAAAGTGGTTTTAGTGCCAGATCACTTTACACCAAATAAAGATATTAAATCTGCAGAAAACTCAAAAGCAATTTTGGATTTTACAAACAAACAATGTTTAACACATCGTATGGAACAAGGTAAATGTGGTGTAGAACATGCTATCTTACCAGAAAAAGGAATCGTTGTGGCTGGTGAATGTATTATTGGGGCAGACAGTCATACATGTACTTATGGGGCATTAGGAGCTTTTTCTACAGGTGTAGGAACAACAGATATCGCCACTGGAATGGCAACTGGGGAATTATGGTTTAAAGTACCAAGTGCAATTAAATTTGTGATTACTGGTAAACCAAGTGAATATGTTAGTGGGAAAGATGTTATTTTACATATTATTGATAAAATTGGTGTTGATGGTGCTTTATACAAATCAATGGAATTTGTGGGAGATGGTATTCAATATTTAACAATGGATGATCGTTTTACAATTTGTAATATGGCAATTGAAGCAGGGGCTAAAAATGGTATTTTCCCTGTTGATGATCAAACAATTGCTTATATTGAAAAACATTCTAAAAAAGCCTTATGAAGTCTTCGAAGCAGATGAAGATGCTGAATATGAACAAGTGGTAGAAATCAATTTAAGTGAAGTAAGACCAACTGTTGCATTTCCTCATTTACCAGGAAATGGTCATACAATTGATGAAATTGAAGAAATGGATAAAATCTATATTGATCAAGTTGTTATTGGATCATGTACAAATGGACGTTTATCTGATTTAGAAAAGGCAGCTGCTATCTTAAAAGGTAAAAAAGTAGCAAATAATGTACGTGTAATGGTTGTACCAGCAACACAAAAAATCTTCTTACAATGTATCCAAAAAGGCTTAGCTGAAATCTTTGTAGAAGCTGGATGTGCTTTTAATACACCAAGTTGTGGTCCTTGTATGGGAGGACATATGGGTGTTATGGCTAAAGGTGAAAAATGTGTTTCAACAACAAACCGTAACTTCGTAGGACGTATGGGAGATACAGAAGCACTTATTTATTTAGCTTCTCCACAAGTTGCTGCAGCGAGTGCGATTGCTGGATATATCGCAAATCCTGAAAAGGTAGGTAAAGAATAATGAAAATTTATAAATATAAAGATAATGTAGATACTGATGTAATTATTCCTGCACGTTATTTAAATTCATTTGATGCTAAAGAACTTGCAAGTCATGCAATGGCAGATATTGATCCTACTTTTGCCACAACTGTAGAAAAAGGAGATATTATTGTTGCAGGTCAAAACTTTGGTTGTGGTTCTTCGAGAGAACATGCACCTCTTTGTTTAAAAACTGCAGGTGTTAAATGTGTTATCGCGAAAAGCTTTGCACGTATTTTCTATCGTAATTCAATTAATATTGGATTCCCAATTATGGAATGCGAAGAAGCAGCTGATAAAATTGAAGTTGGTGATGAAGTAGAAGTTGATTTTTCTACAGGTGTTATCACTAATAAAACAAAAAATGAAACTTATCAAAGTCAACCATTCCCAGAATTCTTACAAAGATGATTGATGCTGATGGTTTAGTAAATTACGTAAATTCTAAAAATAGGGGATTAGAAATGGAAAAGAATATTGCGGTTATTAAAGGTGATGGAATCGGACCTGAAATCGTTACAGAAGCGATGAAGATTTTAGATGCTGTTGCTAAAAAATATAATCATAAATTTAATTATACAGAAATCTTAATGGGTGGTTGTTCAATCGATGCTTATGGTGTACCATTAAGTGATGAAGCTTTAAAAATTGCTAAAGAAAGCGATAGTGTTTTATTAGGGGCTATTGGTGGAAATACGACAACTTCACCATGGTATAAATTAGAGCCATCATTAAGACAGAAGCAGGTTTATTAAAAATTAGAAAAGAATTAGGATTATTTGCTAATTTACGTCCTGCTTATTTATATGATGAATTAAAAGGTGCTTGTCCACTTAAAGAAGAATTAACTGAAGGTGGATTTGATATGATGATCATGCGTGAACTTACAGGTGGTCTTTATTTCGGTGAACGTTCTACTGAAAAAGAAGGAGATCAAATGGTTGCTCATGATTCTATGAGTTATAGTGAAGTTGAAATTCGTCGTATTGCTAAACGTGGATTTGACATTGCGATGAAAAGAAATAAAAAAGTAACAAGCGTGGATAAAGCAAATGTTTTAGATACTTCTCGTTTATGGCGTAAAGTTGTTGAAGAAGTTGCTAAAGAATACCCTGAAGTTACTTTAGAACATATGTTAGTAGATAACTGTGCAATGCAACTTGTAAGAGATCCAAAACAATTTGATGTTATTTTAACTGAAAATATGTTTGGTGATATTTTATCAGATGAAGCAAGTATGGTTACTGGTTCTATTGGAATGTTATCAAGTGCTTCTTTAAGAGAAGATAGTTTTGGTATGTATGAACCAAGTCATGGTAGTGCACCAGATATTGCTGGACAAAATATTGCTAATCCAATTGCAACTATTTTATCAGCAGCAATGATGCTTCGTTATTCTTTTGATTTAGATCAAGAAGCAAAAGATGTGGAAGATGCTATTGAAAAAGTATTAAAAGAAGGATATCGTACAACAGATATCATGTCTGAAGGTAAAACATTAGTAGGTACTCGTGAAATGGGAGACCTTATTGTAAGTCATTTATAGGAGGATATAGGGATGAAAAGTGATTTTGTAAAAAAAGGAACTGAAAGAGCTCCTCATCGATCATTATTTAATGCCGCTGGGTATACAGATGAAGAATTAGAAAGACCATTAATTGGGGTTGTCAATTCTTTCAATGAAATTGTTCCAGGACATATGAATTTAGATAAAATTTGTGAAGCTGTAAAAAAAGGAATCTATCTTGCTGGTGGGTACCCGTAGAAATTCCAGCAATCGCTGTATGTGATGGTATTGCCATGAACCATACAGGAATGAAATATTCACTTGTTACACGTGAATTAATTGCTGATAGTACAGAAGCAATGGCTGAAGCACATCAATTTGATGGTTTAGTTATGATTCCTAACTGTGATAAAAACGTGCCAGGATTATTAATGGCTGCTGCCAGAGTCAATGTTCCAACAATTTTTGTTTCAGGTGGACCAATGTTAGCTGGTCGTAAAATGGATGGTAAAAGAACTTGTTTATCTTCATTATTCGAAGCTGTAGGACAATTCAATGCGGGAAATATGACAGAAGATAAATTCATGAATTTGAACAAAAAGCTTGTCCAACTTGCGGTTCATGTTCAGGTATGTATACAGCAAACTCTATGAACTGTTTAACTGAAGTTTTAGGTATGGCACTTCGTGGAAACGGAACTATTCCAGCTGTTTATTCAGAAAGAATTAGACTTGCAAAACATGCAGGTATGCAAATCGTAGAACTTATTAAAAAAGATATTCGTCCTCGTGATATTATGACTGAAAAAGCATTTATCAATGCTCTAACAATGGATATGGCACTAGGATGTTCAACAAACTCAATGCTTCATTTACCAGCTATTGCTCATGAAGCAGGAGTTGAATTAAATCTTGAAATTGCGAATGAAATTTCTAAGAAAACACCTAACTTATGTCACTTAGCTCCTGCTGGTGATACATTTATGGAAGATTTAAATGAAGCTGGTGGTATTTATGCAGTTATGAATGAAATTAATAAATTAGGTTTATTATCAACTGATCTATTAACTGTTACTGGAAAAACTGTTGCTGAAAATATTGAAGGATGTGTTAACTTAGATCCTGAAATTATTCGTCCAGTTGAAAATCCATATTCACCTTATGGTGGTATTGCAGTATTAAAAGGAAATATTTGTCCAATGGTGCGGTTGTAAAACAATCAGCAGTTGCTAAAGAAATGATGGTTCATACAGGACCAGCTCGTGTGTTTGATTGTGAAGATGATGCCATTGTTGCTATCCGTGAAGGTAAAATTGTTAAAGGTGATGTTGTTGTTATTCGTTATGAAGGACCTAAAGGTGGACCTGGAATGCGTGAAATGTTATCACCAACTTCAGAAATCGCAGGTATGGGATTAGATAAAGATGTTGCTTTAATTACTGATGGTCGTTTCTCTGGAGCTACTCGTGGAGCTTCTATTGGACATGTGGCACCTGAAGCTGCTTTAGGTGGACCAATTGCTTTCATTGAAGAAGGAGATATTATTGATATTGATATCACAAATCATTCAATGAATGTACGTGTAAGTGATGAAGAAATGGCTGTAAGAAAAGCTAAATGGCAACCAAGAGAACCAAGAATTAAAAAAGGTTACTTAGTAAGATATGCTTCTTTAGTAACATCTGCAGATAAAGGTGCGGTATTACAAGCACCAGAAGAAAAAAAATAAAAGGAGGAAAAACAAAATGATGTTAACTGGTTCAGAAATTATATGTGAATGTTTAATTGAACAAGGTGTCGATACAGTGTTTGGTTATCCGGGAGGAACTATTCTTAACGTCTATGATGCACTTTATCGTTATCAAGATAAAATTAATCATGTTTTGACTTCTCATGAACAAGGTGCTTCTCATGCCGCTGATGGTTATGCAAGAGCAACAGGAAAAGTTGGTGTTTGTATGGCTACTTCAGGACCAGGGGCAACAAACCTTGTTACTGGAATTGCGACGGCTTATATGGATTCAACACCACTTGTTGCTATTACTGCAAATGTTGGTGTTGAAATCTTAGGGCGTGACAGTTTCCAAGAAATTGATATTACTGGTGTGACAATGCCAATTACAAAACATAATTTTATCGTTAAAGATATTAAAGATTTAGTGCCTACAATTCGTAAAGCATTCTATATTGCAAAAGAAGGTAGACCAGGACCTGTCTTAGTAGACGTTACTAAAAAACGTTACTGCAGAAAAGATGGAATTTGAACCACTTCAACCAAAAGCTATTGAACCTAAAACTGAAACATATACTGTTGAAGATTTAGATCAAGCAATTGAAATGATTAAAGAAAGTGAAAAACCATTTATCTTTGCTGGTGGTGGTGTTATTTCATCTGGTGCAAGTCAAGAATTAAAAGAATTTGCTGAAAAAATTGATGCACCTGTTTGTGAAACATTAATGGGTAAAGGGGCTTTTGATAATACAAGACCTCGTTATACAGGAATGCTTGGAATGCATGGAACAAAAGCAAGTAACTTTGGGGTGAGTCAATGTGATTTATTAATTACAATTGGGGCACGTTTCTCTGATCGTGTAACTGGTAATACAAAAACATTTGCTTCAAATGCTAAGATTATTCATATTGATGTAGATGCTGCTGAAATCAATAAAAATATTCAAGTTGATTTAGGTATTATTGGAGATGCTAAATGTATTTTAAGTGAATTAAATAATAAACTTGAAAGACAAAATCATCCACAATGGTTAAAACAAATTCGAGATTTAAAAGATCGTTATCCATTAACTTATGATGAATCAACACTTACAGGACCTTATGTGATTGAACAAATTGATTATTTACTGATAGTAATGCAATTATTTGTACAGATGTAGGTCAACATCAAATGTGGGCTGCACAATATTATCATTATCGTAGACCTCGTCAATTAATTACATCTGGTGGAGCTGGAACAATGGGGATTTGGTTTAGGTGCCGCTATTGGTGCTAAGTATGGAAATCCTGATTTCCCAGTATTTAATATTGCTGGAGATGGATGTTTTAGAATGAACATGAATGAACTTGCTACAGCAAGTCGTTACAATGTGCCTATTATTCAAGTGGTTATCAACAATAAGGTATTAGGAATGGTAAGACAATGGCAAACATTATTCTATGGTAAACGTTATAGTAATACAATTTTAGATGATAAAGTTGATTTCTGTAAAGTTGCTGAAGGATTAGGATGTAAAGCAATTCGTGTTTCTACAAAAGAAGAAGTTGCACCAGCTATTAAAGAAGCTTTAGATACAAATGGACCTGTTTTAATTGAAGTAATGATTGGTAAAGATGATAAAGTTTTCCCAATGGTTGCTCCAGGTGGTGCTATTTCTAAAGCATTTGATGAAACAGATTTAAAAAATAAATAATTATTAAATGATCAAATAGAAATATTTGGTCTTTTTTATTGAATTATATTGACCTTCTAGCTGCTCTAACGTGTATGTTTTAGTTAGAAAGAAGGGAAATAAGATGAAAAAGTTAATAAAAATAATCATACTTGTTGTTTTAGTAATGGTAAGTGGATGTGCAATACAAAAGAAAGAAGAAAATGCAAAAGTTATAGATACAAGTATGTTTTTATATAAAGTATCTAATCAAGAAGGGGAATATTCATATTTATTTGGAACATGTCATCCAGGAAGGTATCCTATTAAAAGTTTAGATAAGGTAACAAGAAAAGGCATTAGATGAAAGTGATTTAATTTATTTGGAATGTGATATGAAACCATCGCCAAAAGAAACAGAAGAAATCACTAAATGCAATACGTACAATTCAATTCGTGATTTAGGTCTAGAAGATAAATATGAAAATCTAATGAAACAATACAAAAGTTTGAAAGGAAAACCTGGCTATGTATTTTATAATGTATTTGTTATAAGTTCACTTGTAATTAGTGACCCTGAAGTATTGAATGAGGCAAATATAAGTAAATTTAGTGCAATTGATAATTATATTTATGAGTATGCTCAAAAGAAAAAGAATTTTAAAGAAGTAGAAGGTATTGAATTTCAAATGAAGCTATTAACTGAATTATCAGGGAATTACTCAGAGACGATATTAGACAGTTTTAGCAAAATAAAAGAAATGGTAATAAAAAATGCTAAAGAAGATTTGGATGCTTATTATAGTGGTAATACACAATATTATGAAGGTGAACAAAATTTATTGTTAAATCAGTTAGAACAATTAAATGATAGTGATAAAGAAAAGTATGAAAAGTATTGGAATATACTTGTATATAATAGAAACATTCATATGAAAGATACTTAGCCGATAGTATTCATAATAATAAACATGATTTTATAGGTGTAGGATGTAAACATCTCTATGGTAAAAAGGAATTATCCAATTATTAAAAGATGATGGCTATTTAGTTGAATGTATGAAATAATGAAGGTAGGTGAGAGTTATGCAAATAAAAGAGGTTCAAGAAAAATTAAAAATCAGTTCTTATACACTAAGATATTATGAAAAGATGGGATTGATTCAACCTTATAGAGATGAAAATGGTTATCGAAATTATAATGAAGAAGATATTCATAAAATAGAAAGAATCATGTTTTTAAGAGATATCAATGTACCAATAGAAGATATCAAAGATATTTTAGATAATAAAGTCACATTTCAAGATGTCTTAGAAAATCATATTGAAAAAGTGAATACCGAGATAGAATCATTACAATATATAAAAAATATGTGTAAAGATTTAAAGGAAAAGAATATTCCCTTATTAGATCAAGTAATTGAAGACAATCAAATAGGAGATAAAAAAGTTAAGAAAAGAGATTTAAAGAAAGTATTTGATTATTTTAAGAAAGATCAAACAGTAGTTATTGGTTATAAGTCGATACCAAGAAGTCTGTTAGGCATTAGTGTTTTATCTTTATTTATATCTGGAATTTTTGGAATTTTAATTGGTTTAGCATTTCCTAATATGATTTCTTATGTGAACGAACAAACACGAAGTTCAGTACAACATTTTCAAATACCTTTTTATAAAGCATCAGGGAAACTCATTATTTTTTCTATGTGTATTTCATTTATTATTCTTTTGATTATATTTTGTTATTTGTGAAACTAAATTAGAATATGTTGAATTAACAGATAATAAGATTTCAATTTGTAGTTATCACTATCAAAGTAGAAAATCTATTTTAAAAAGCTTGATAACTAAAAAAGAAAATAATGAAAATAAGGAATATAGTTGGCAGGATTTAAGAAGAGTAAAGATAGGTCTCTATTTTGAAAAAGGTGGCGCATGGCATCAAGGATTACATACACTTTATGTGATGCAATTTAGTTTTATCTTTCAAGATGGATTTGAATTTATCATTGATATGGGAAAATCAGTTGAGGAAAATCCTAAAATGGCTTATCAAATATTAAGAAATAAGAATATTGATATTCAAGCAAGTGATGAAGTAATTGATTATTTTGAACAAGAATGAATTAAAATTTGATATTGATTTTTTTGAAAATATTTAATCATAAAAATAGAAAGAATAGATAAGAGGATTAGATGTGAATTTAATCCTTTTTCTTTGTTAATAAATTAACTTTATTTTTTTATAATTGCCTGTTGTAAATTGTTTCTAAAGAGTACAATGTAGTGAATTTAGGGAGAAAGATTATGAAAAAGATAAAAAAAAGAGATTTAATTAGTTTTGGGTGTGTCTTTTGTTCTTCGCTGATTATGGCTGCTACAACTA
>ENA-OQIM01000622-OQIM01000622.1-human-gut-metagenome-genome-assembly--contig:-NODE-622-length-13254-cov-2.233793_pt1 | contig 13254 bp, 15 predicted proteins | sample MGYA00242579_ERZ504744 | MGnify/ENA primary metagenome ERZ504744 (study PRJEB26092, sample SAMD00036441) | human gut metagenome | host: Homo sapiens | study: EMG produced TPA metagenomics assembly of...
CCGAGTGGAACGAGGCCAAGCAGCTGGATGGATGCTGCTGGGCTACGACAAGTACACCGAGCTGAAGAACTATGCCAAAGACCCTCAACGCTTTCTACAAGGACCACCCCGCTTTCTGGCAGGTGGACTATAGCTGGGAGGGCTTCCAGTGGATCGTGCCGGACGACTCCCAGCAGAGCGTCATCGCCTTCCTGCGCAAGGACACTGCCGGCAAGCAGATCCTGGTGGTGTGCAACTTCAACCCCCGTTCTGCGCGAGGGCTACACCCTGGGCGCACCGGTGCCGGCACCTACATTGCCCTGCTCGAGCGTGGTGGGGGTGTTGTCGAGTGCCTCGCGCACGGCGGCGATGCCGGCCTCTATGTCGGGGCGAACGGTGGGGTTACCAAAGGCGAGGTCGAAGATACAGCTGGAGCACACGATAGCACCTGCGTGGGGCCGACGGGAAGGCCGATGCCGCGGCTCTCAAGCTCGCGAGCGACGCCGCTTGCAGCCTCGAGGCCAAAGGCCGATCCACCCGAAAGGCAGACGGCGTGGACCTTGTCGACGGTGTTCTCGGGTCGCAGCAGGTCGGTTTCGCGCGATGCTGGAGCACCGCCGCGAACGTCAACGCCGCCGGTGGCGCCCTCGGGTGCCACGATTACGGTGCAACCGGTGCCGGCCTCCTCGTCCGTATAGTTGCCATAGCAAAAGCCATCGACGTTGCAAACATCGATGGCTTCGAGCAGTGTGTCCATATTTTCTCCTATCGGTTTTCCGCCGGGCCTTATGCCCGGTCGGGATCCGTACGGTACGGCAAAATTGTAGGCGCTGGGGGATACCCAGCGCCAGATGCAATTACGAGAGTTTTTGAATCGCGCGTGCGACGCGGGCGATGGGCAAGCCCACCACGTTGTAGAAGTCACCCGAAATGTCGTGCACGAGCATGCGGCCGCCTGTGCCCTGGATGCCGTAGGCTCCGGCCTTGTCCATGGGTTCGCCGGAGGCAACATAGCGCTTGATCTGCTCCTCGGTAAGCTCATAGAACGTCACGTCGGTCACATCGACAAACGACAGGCTCTCGGCGGCATGCGGAGCTGTAGTGTCGCCGGCTTTAACGATGCAGACGCCGGTCGCCACCTGGTGCGTGCGGCCCGAAAGCTCGCGGAGCATGGTGCGCGCCTCGTCCTCGTTTGCCGGCTTACCCAAAATCATGCCATCGAAGGTGACGATGGTATCGGCCGCGACGGTCAGTTCGTTGGGCTCGGCATGCTCGGCCGCGACGGCAGCAGCTTTGGCACGCGCCAAGCGCTCGACGAGCGTAAGCGGAGCTTCGCCATCAAAAGGCGTTTCATCGATGTCTGCGGGAATTACGCGAATGTTATAGCCCGCCTCGCGCATCAGCTCTATGCGGCGCGGCGATTGCGAAGCCAAATCATAGTTGGATGCCCTCGGCGACCTTCTCGACGGCCTTTTCGCCGGCGAGCGTGCGCAGCAGCTCCAAGGCAAAGGGGAGTGACTGTGCCATGCCGCTAGCGGTGATGATATTGCCGTCTTGCGTGACCTTCTCGCCGGTATAGGTGCTCGGGGAAGCTCTTCTCAAAGCCGGGGAAGCACGTGGCGCGGCGTCCCTCGAGTAGACCAAGCTCGCCCAGGATAAACGGGGCGGCGCAGATGGCGGCAACGTGCTTGGTCGCGGCGAAATCGCAGACTACGTCGCAGACGCGCTGGTCGGCGCGCAGGTTGGTGGCACCGGGCAGGCCGCCGGGCAGCACGACGCAGTCGTACTCGTCAAAGTTGATTTCGTCAAAGAGCGCATCACAGGTTACGGGAATCTGCAGCGAGCTCACGACCTCGCGCGTGGGCATGATCGAGACGAGCGTGGCGCGCACGCCGCCGCGACGCATGACGTCGACCATGGTCAGGCATTCAATCGTTTCAAAGCCATCGGCGGCGAGAACGGCAACGCTGGGCATGAGAGTTCCTTTCGTAAGGCGGCATACAATTAGGCGTCTTATACCCCGAAGACATGCGCTTGCCACGCTCGATTTCCCAATGTTTAAAAAGGGACGGGGATTAAATAATCATTTGGTACAAATTGATTATTTAATCCCCGTCCCAGAAAAATCATCGGGCGTGGCCTTGGGCAAACAGTCTAGTTGCGCCTAAGGTGGACGACGGTCTCGCAGTGGAAGGTTTGTGGGAACAGGTCGACTGGCGTGATCTTTACGGGGAAGAAGGTGCCTTCCTCGACAAAGCGCTTAAGGTCGCGTGCCAGGGTGGCAGGGTCGCAGCTCACATAGGCGACATCGCGCGCACTCGTGCTAGCGATGAGGTCGATGGCCTCGGGTGCCAGGCCTGCGCGTGGCGGGTCGACCACCAAGACGTCGGCATCCTGGTCGGGGAACTCGCGCACCGCGTCTCCGCCAATGACGTCGACGTTATCAAGCTTGTTGATCTCCAGGTTACGGCGCAGGTCGCGCACGGCGGGGCCGTAGGCTCGACGGCGGCGACAAAGTCGCAGCGGCGGGCGAGCGGCAGGGTAAAGGTGCCGGCACCACAGTACAGGTCCACGGCAAGTTCGTCTTCCTGCGGGTCGAGCGCTCCATGACAAGCTCGATCAAAATCTCGGCACCCTTGGTGTTGACCTGGAAAAAGACGGGGCAGACAAGCGCATCTGACCCTCGGCGATATTCTCGGTCCATGAGCCTCTCCGGCGAGCATTTCGACCTTGGAGACACGGCGGGCCTTCTTTTCGCCCTTGCTCATCACGCGCACGACACTTGTGGGGTGCGCGGCGTCTGCCAGCACGCGCGAGACCTGTGAGCGCGGGAAAGAGCCCGTAGCGTCCAGAGCGCCACCTCGAGTGCCTTGGTGCGACGCGAGGCGCGAATGCCCACGCGCTCCAAGCCCAGGTCGTGGCTGCCGCTCAGATAATTGAGCGCGCCGACAACCGATTTGAGTGCCTTGGGGAAGCGTTTGTCGAACAACGAGCACGAATCGACGGTCACAATCTTGCTGGGATCGACGCCGTGCATGCCAAGACGCACGCGGCCGTTTACAACGGTCGGTTCGAGCTCAATTTTATTGCGGTAGCCCCAATCGTCCTTGGTGTGGCGGATGGGCTGCACCAGCTCGTCGACTTGCTCAGGGGTGAACTTGCCGATGCGCTCGAGCGTGGAGCGCAGGTTTTGCTCCTTGGCGGCAAGCTGAGCGGTGCGCGAGAGATTGCCCCACGAGCAGCCACCGCAGACGCCCACGAAGGGGCAGGGAGGCTGAATTCGATCGGGGCTTGGCTCCAGAATCTCGGTGGTGCGGGCGCGCATGAACGACTTGCCGTCCTGCACGATTTCGGCCTCGACGGTATCGCCCGCCACGGCGCCCTGCACAAATACGGCCTTGCCGTTGTCGGCGTGCGCCAGACTATCGGCGCCATACGTCATCGATTCTATGGTGAGCTTCATATTCCTGCCCGTCATTCGCGTTGTTATTCGCACCATGGTAGCAGGGAAAAGCGCCCCGCATCCGAGGCTTTCCTCAAATGCGGGGCGCTTCTACAAACGTCTATTTCGTCTTGCCGGTAATGAGCGTCTTAAGGCCTAAGCCGATCAGCCCAGACCCATACGCACGCGGCCGGGGCGATGGCGCTCGATGGCCTTGGTCTTGCCGGCGGGTTTCTCGCGGCGGGCGCTTGCATGGGGCGCGGACTTGACGGTCTGCGGCTGAGGCTGGGGCTGGGGCGCAGGCTCGGGTTCGGATTCCAGGTCGGGTTCAATGACGGTTGCCTGGACCTTCTGGACCTTGGGAACGTCCGCCTGGGGCTTGGGCTTGGGGCCCAGAACAGGTGCGGATTCCGGTTTTGCTTTGGCGACGGGCTCCGAAGCCACGGCTGCGGACTCGGCGTTGCGATAAGCGCGCTCCAACAGGAACTCCTGCGAGTTAAAGGCTTCTCACCCTCTTTTCGCTCTACGGGAACCAGGTGCCGTCGCTCGTCAGGCTACGTGCCTTCACGTTGTCGCGCAGCTGTACGCCCATGTACTCGTGCACCAGCGCGCGGCAGGTGGGGTCGAGCACGGGGAAGGCGATTTCTACGCGATGCTCGGTGTTGCGCGTCATCATGTCGCAGAACTCAGGTAGATCATGTCCGAGTCCACGCCAAAGGCATAGACGCGCGCGTGCTCCAAGAAACGTCCGACGATAGAACGTACGTGCACGTTTTCGGTTTTGCCCGCAATGTTGGGCTTCAGGCACGAGATGCCGCGGATGATCATGTCCACGCGCACGCCGGCACACGATGCCTCGGAGATCTTGTCGATGACCTCGCGGTCGGTGAGCGAGTTGAGTTTAAAGAACACGCGGGCGGGTTCGCCGGCAAGGGCGCGTTGTATCTCGCGGTCCAGACCGCGCATGATGAGCGGCTTGAGACCGACGGGCGCCACGCCCAAAAAGCGGTAGTCGCCGCGCAGGTTGCCCAGCGACAGGTTGCGGAAGAACAGGTTGGCGTCTTCGCCGATGCGGGATGGGCGGTCATGAGCATAAAGTCGCTGTAGAGCTTGGCCGTCTTCTCGTTAAAGTTACCGGTGCCCAAAAGCGTGAGTCGAGTGAGCGCCATGCCCTCGCGATAGGTGAGCTGGCAGATCTTTGAGTGGCATTTAAAGCCCTCGGAGCCATAGATGACGGTGCAGCCCGCTTCTTCCAGACGCTCTGCCCACTCGATGTTATTTTGCTCGTCAAAGCGCGCGCGGAGCTCCATGAGCACCGTGACCTCTTTGCCGTTCTCGGCGGCGTCAATCAACGACTCGCACAGACGACTCTGCTTGGCCACGCGGTAGAGCGTGATGCGCAGCGAGATGCACTCGGGGGTCGTATGCGGCCTCGTGTACCAAGTCCAGGAACGGATTCATGGCCTCGTAGGGGTAAAAGAGCAACTTGTCGCCCTGCAGCACCTGCTCGCGAATGGAGCGGGACATGTCGATGGTGGGGTTGGGCTGCGGCTTAAACGGCGTAAAGAGGAGCTCATTGCGCAGGTGCTCGGGAATTTTGCCCTCGATGCCAAAGACGTAGCCCAGGTCGAGCGGGATATCGCAGGTAAAAACCGAGCGGCGCGAAAGCTCGAGCGCTTTGCGGATGGTCTTGAGCGTCGCCTTCTCGAGCGAACCGGAGACGGCAAGCACCACCGGTTGCAGGCGCAGACGCTTCTTGAGGATGCGCTTCATGTGCTGGCGGTAATCCTCTTCCTCCTCGACGCCCTCGCCGTCCGGGTCGATATCGGCATTGCGGGTGACGCGGATCAGAGCGCGGTCGAGCGGCTTATAGGAGCCAAAGCAGCTGTCCAGGCAGGCGAGAATGAGTCCTCGAGCAAGATGTAGGAGTAGGTGCCGGCGGGCGAGGGGATCTCGACCACGCGGTTCATCGAGGCGGGAATCTCGATAAGGCCCAGCAGGCTCTCCTCGTCCGTGACACCGTCCAGTCCGCAAGCTAGATAGAGTGCGCCGTTGCGCAGGTTGGGGAAGGGGTGGCGCGGGTCAATGACCAACGGCGAGATGACCGGCGACACGTAGGCCTGGAAGTAGCGGGTGACAAAGGTGCGTTCCTCGGGCGTAAGCGAGTCGATGCGAGCGCGGTGAACGCCCAGGCGTCGAGCTTGCCTTCGATGCTCTTGAAGATGGTCTCCCAGCGGGTAAGGACCCGGGCAGCTCTGCCATGACGGCATCGACCTGTTCAGAGGCGGTCATATTACTCTTGTTGTCCACGGGCTGTTTTTTGAGTTCTGCCAGGTCGGACAGGCCGCCCACGCGCACCATGAGAAACTCGTCGAGGTTGGACTCGAAGATTGACACGAACTTGAGGCGCTCAAACAGCGGGACGGTCTCGTCGAAGGCCTCGTCAAGCACGCGGTTGTCAAAGCGCAGCCAGCTAAGCTCTCGGTTTTGCGTATACGAAAAATCACGCGGCGGCTTGCGCAGCTTGGCGGCCTTTTGCTTCTTTTCGATTTTGCTCGGCATATGCATCTGTCCGTTCAGTCCCCGCAGACGATAGCCTAACTCTATTCTATTGTCTCAATTTAGTTGACCGCTGGCACGGACGTATCGCGTGAACGGTATCTTTACCTATTTCTTACGATGCCCGGCCATAGAACTAACGCTCGCGACGCAATTGCTAGTTCAATATTCTCACTCAACTGATAGGGATGCGTGAATAAGAATGATGGTGAGCTGAATATCATCGAATTCGGTCCAAAACGTGAGCTAGCTTCATTTATATACATAAAACCGTTTTACCTATGCAATTCTGAATCATGGATTTATAGATGCGATGGGGGATAATTTATAGGAAAAAGAGCGTTTACCTTAGAAAAGTTACTTTAGAGCGCCGAAGTGCATCATGGGGGAATCACATGCGATATACCGTTCATCGCACTTTGTTGACCGTTCGGGGGCGAGGTGGAATTGCGGGTGGAATTTGGATATAACTAGAGCTGTCAGCAAGCAGCGCCCGTTACGGAAGGGCGCTGATAGATTCGGCCGAAAGGCCGAAAGAAAGGTAGGAGGCCATGACGAAAGGTCTGCACGTGCCTTCCGAGATCGGCAAGCTCAGGAAGGTCTGCCTGCACCGTCCCGGCGACGAGCTCCTCAACCTGCCGCCCGACGAGCTCGAGCGACTCCTGTTCGACGACGTCCCGTTCCTTGAGGTCGCGCAGCAGGAGCACGACACCTTCGCCCAGATCCTGAGGGACCAGGCGTCGAGGTGCTCTACCTCGAGAACCTCGTCGCCGAGGTGTTCGACCAGGTCCCCGGCGCCCGCGCCGAGTTCACCGACCAGTACATCGCCGAGGCGGGCATCCGCGGCCAGCACATGCCGCAGATCGTCCGCGAGAAGCTGGACTCCATCGAGGACAACCTCGAGTTCGTCAAGAAGACCATGGCCGGCATGACCAAGGCCGAGATCGACATGCCCCTCACGGCGTCCACGACCCTCGACTCCCTGGTCAACTCCGAGTCCGAGTCCGACCTGATCATCGACCCGATGCCCAACCTCTACTTCACCCGCGACCCGTTCGCGGTCGTCGGCGAGGGCGTCAACCTCAACCGCATGTACTCGGTCACCCGCAACCGCGAGACCCTGTACGGCAAGTACGTCTTCAAGTACCACCCCGACTACAAGGACGTCTCCCTGTACTTCCGCCGCGACTGCCAGTTCCACACCGAGGGCGGCGACGTGCTGAACATCAACGAGAAGACCCTCGCCGTCGGCATCTCCCAGCGCACCCAGGCGGCCGCCATCGACGTCATGGCCCAGAACATCTTCTGGAACTCCGACTCCAAGGTCGAGCGCATCCTGGCCTTCGACATCCCCGTCTCGCGCGCCTTCATGCACCTCGACACGGTCTTCACCCAGATCGACGTCGATAAGTTCACGATCCACCCCGCCATCATGGGCACCTGCGCGTCTACGAGCTGACCGCCGGCAAGAACCCGGGCGACGTGAACATCCGCCTGATCGAGGACACCCTCGAGCACGTCCTGGAGGACGCCACCGGCGTCGACCAGGTCAAGCTGATCCCCTGCGGCGGCGGCGACCCGATCGCGGCCTCCCGCGAGCAGTGGAACGACGGCTCCAACACCCTGTGCGTCGAGCCCGGCAAGATCTGCGTCTACGCCCGCAACACCGTCACCAACGACGTGCTGTACAAGGAGGGCCTGGACCTTCTCGTCGTGCCCTCCGCCGAGCTCTCCCGCGGCCGCGGCGGCCCGCGCTGCATGAGCATGCCCTTCTGGCGCGAGGACCTCTAAGGTTTTCAAAGACCCGTACAGGTCTTAATACAAACATCTAGCTGCCATTAGATGTCTCCCAATGGGACGATGCGGATCTTTCGCACCGTCCCATTCATGTTTAATGACGTTAAATTAACAACGGATAAGGTGGCCATGGACATCAAGACAATTGGCGTTGAGGAATGGCTCAACGTTTGGGAGAAGAGTGCTACCTGGGATATCGCTCAGTCGACGATCTCGTCGCTGACCATGGGTGAGCTTCGCGCACTTGACGAGCAGGACGGTGCTACGTTCTACGAGCGCCTGGATCGCGAGAAGATGAATTACGGCTGGATCGAGGGTTCGCCGGAGTTTAAGGCCGAAGTCGCCAAGCTGTATCGTCGCGAGGTCAATCCCGATCACATTTTGCAGACCAATGGCTGTACGGGTGCTAACCTCAATGCCATCATGGCTGTTGTCGAGCCCGGCGATCACGTGATTGCCGAGTGGCCTACCTATGCGCCGCTCTATGAGATTCCGCGTACGCTCGGTGCCGAGGTCGAGTATTGGGAGCTTCGCGAGGAGCTCGGCTGGAAGCCCGATATCGAGGAGCTCAAGCGCTCGGTGCGCCCCAACACCAAGCTCATTTGCATCAATAACGCATCGAATCCCATCGGTACGGTGCTCGATGCCGATACGCTCGGCCAGATTGCGAGATCGCCCGTTCGGTGGCGCCTACGTGCTGTGCGACGAGGTGTATCTGCCGCTCGAGAACACCGAGTCCTTTATGTCGATGGCTGACGTGTACGAGAAGGCTATCGTCACCAACTCGGTGTCCAAGACCTATTCGACGCCTGCGGCCCGCGTGGCTGGGTCGTGGCCGACGAAGAGGTTTCCAACCGCATCCGCACGTATCGTGACTACACCATGATCTGCGGCGGCGTGTTCAACGACGCCCTAGCGACCTACGTGCTTGAGCACAAGGACAAGATTCTCGAGCGCAACCGCAAGATTGTGTTTGGCAATCGCGATATCACGCAGGCTTGGATCGATACGCAGCATCGTGTCTCCTGGACGGCCCCGCAGGGCGTGTCCACCTCGTTTATCCAGCTGGATATTCCCGAGGACGATGAGGAGTTCTGCAAGCGCCTGTTGGCCGAGAGGGGAGTGCTGCTGGTTCCCGGCAGCCGCTTTGAGCTTCCCTGCGGCGCGCGTCTGGGCTACTGCGCGAGTGAAGACGTTCTTCGCGAGGGCCTGAGGCATTTGGGCGAGGCACTGGCGGAGTTCGATCGCTAGGATTCCGACGATTTTCGAGGGCCTTATCCAAATTGGCCGAAGATAATCGAAAACGGACCCGTTTCCCTAGTGAAGCGGGTCCGTTTTTCCATACCGAGAAATCAAGTTGTTACAAATGGGGCCGTAAAGCGAGTCGGTATCCGCTGGGCCTTATACTGAGCTTCCGGTGAACGGTATCAAGCGTCTGGTAAACGGTAATTTGTTTACCAGAAATGAATAGGACAAACTTTTTTTCTGAATAAAAATGAAAATGGTTGAGACGCGGCATGAATCGCTGATTCTATTCATAGCTTTATTAGAAATATGCAATTTGAGGGTGGTTTAATAAAGTTAAGTTCCATTTGCTATTTGGACTGAAAACGCGTTTTAGCACGTAAATACACTTTATTATATCAAAGTGTGCCATGCGTGAAGTATATGTGTATGCCGTTCACCCCCCATAAAAAACCGTTCGGGGGCAAGGTGGAAGTATGGGCTGATTTTGGATATAAATATGTCGTCAGCAATAACGCCTCACACGGAGGGGCGCTAACGAATCGGCCTGACAAGGGCCCGAAAGAAAGGTAGGAGGCCATGACGAAAGGTCTGCACGTGCCTTCCGAGATCGGCAAGCTCAGGAAGGTCTGCCTGCACCGTCCCGGCGACGAGCTCCTCAACCTGCCGCCCGACGAGCTCGAGCGACTCCTGTTCGACGACGTCCCGTTCCTTGAGGTCGCGCAGCAGGAGCACGACACCTTCGCCCAGATCCTGAGGGACCAGGCGTCGAGGTGCTCTACCTCGAGAACCTCGTCGCCGAGGTGTTCGACCAGGTCCCCGGCGCCCGCGCCGAGTTCACCGACCAGTACATCGCCGAGGCGGGCATCCGCGGCCAGCACATGCCGCAGATCGTCCGCGAGAAGCTGGACTCCATCGAGGACAACCTCGAGTTCGTCAAGAAGACCATGGCCGGCATGACCAAGGCCGAGATCGACATGCCCCTCACGGCGTCCACGACCCTCGACTCCCTGGTCAACTCCGAGTCCGAGTCCGACCTGATCATCGACCCGATGCCCAACCTCTACTTCACCCGCGACCCGTTCGCGGTCGTCGGCGAGGGCGTCAACCTCAACCGCATGTACTCGGTCACCCGCAACCGCGAGACCCTGTACGGCAAGTACGTCTTCAAGTACCACCCCGACTACAAGGACGTCTCCCTGTACTTCCGCCGCGACTGCCAGTTCCACACCGAGGGCGGCGACGTGCTGAACATCAACGAGAAGACCCTCGCCGTCGGCATCTCCCAGCGCACCCAGGCGGCCGCCATCGACGTCATGGCCCAGAACATCTTCTGGAACTCCGACTCCAAGGTCGAGCGCATCCTGGCCTTCGACATCCCCGTCTCGCGCGCCTTCATGCACCTCGACACGGTCTTCACCCAGATCGACGTCGATAAGTTCACGATCCACCCCGCCATCATGGGCACCTGCGCGTCTACGAGCTGACCGCCGGCAAGAACCCGGGCGACGTGAACATCCGCCTGATCGAGGACACCCTCGAGCACGTCCTGGAGGACGCCACCGGCGTCGACCAGGTCAAGCTGATCCCCTGCGGCGGCGGCGACCCGATCGCGGCCTCCCGCGAGCAGTGGAACGACGGCTCCAACACCCTGTGCGTCGAGCCCGGCAAGATCTGCGTCTACGCCCGCAACACCGTCACCAACGACGTGCTGTACAAGGAGGGCCTGGACCTTCTCGTCGTGCCCTCCGCCGAGCTCTCCCGCGGCCGCGCGGCCCGCGCTGCATGAGCATGCCCTTCTGGCGCGAGGACCTCTAAGTCTTTCCGTTTCCGGTGCGGTCCCCCTACAACCGCACCGGCTTCGCCCGTTAAACGGGCAACACTAATACTTACGTAATTCATTTCTTCGAAAGGAATCGAACCATGGGTGTTAACCTCTCCGGCCGTAGCTTCCTCAAGCTTCTCGACCTCACCACCGAGGAGATCGAGTACCTGCTCAAGCTCTCCAAGAACTTCAAGGACATGAAGCGCGCTGGTGTTCCGCACCGCTATCTCGAGGGCAAGAACATCGTTCTGCTCTTCCAGAAGACCTCCACTCGTACCCGCTGCGCCTTCGAGGTCGGCGGCATGGATCTGGGCATGGGCGTCACCTACCTCGATCCGGGTTCGTCGCAGATGGGCAAGAAGGAGTCCATCGAGACACCGCCCGCGTTCTCGGCCGCATGTATGACGGCATCGAGTTCCGTGGCTTTGCCCAGGACGACGTCGAAGAGCTTGCCGCTAAGTCCGGCGTGCCCGTGTGGAACGGTCTGACCACCGAGTGGCACCCCACCCAGATGCTCGCCGACATCCTGACCGTCCAGGAGAACTTCAACTACGACATCAAGGGCAAGACCCTCGTCTTCATGGGCGACTGCAAGAACAACGTCGCTCGCTCCCTCATGGTTGTCTGCTCCAAGCTCGGCATGAACTTCGTGCCTGCGGCCCCGAGGACGTGCATGCCCGCTGACGACGTCATCGAGGCCTGCAAGCCCATCGCCGAGGCCAACGGCTGCACCATCAAGCTGACCACCGACGTCAAGGACGGCGTCACCGGTGCCGACGTCATCTACACCGACGTGTGGGTCTCCATGGGCGAGCCCGACGAGGTCTGGGCCGAGCGCATCGCTCAGCTCACCCCGTATCGTGTCACCTCCGAGGTCATGGCTATGGCCAACCGGGTGCCATCTTCCTGCACTGCCTGCCCAGCTTCCACGACACCAACACCACCATTGGCGCCGAGAAGTGCGAGCAGTTCGGCATCACCGAGCAGGAGGTCACCGACGAGGTCTTCGAGAGCCCCGCTTCCAAGGTCTTCGACGAGGCCGAGAACCGCATGCACACCATCAAGGCTGTCATGTACGCTACGCTCAAGTAAGAGCTTCTAGCATCTCGCTCGGGGTGCATTGCTGCGCACCCCGACGCTTTTGTCTGGTAAAAATCTCGCACTGAGCGACATGCACGGCACGGAAGAGCCGCTTCGGGCGAGATCAGTAAATGATTTATGAAGGGGGGATGAGAACTATGACTGAGACCGCTAAGAAAAAGCGCGGTATGCCTTCATCGTTCACCATTCTTCTTGCTCTGCTGGCAATCGTCGCGGTTGTTACCGTTATCGTCTCCGGTACGTCCGGTGGCGAGGTTACCGCTGCCCGCCTGAGCGATTTCTGCACCGCCCCGGTCAAGGGCTTCGCTGACGCTCTGCCCGTCTGCCTCTTCGTTATGATCCTCGGCGGCTTCCTCGGCATGATGACCGAGACCGGCGCCCTGGACAACGGCATTGCCGTTCTGGTGCAGAAGCTTAAGGGCAATGAGATCATGCTCATTCCCGTGCTGATGCTCATCTTCTCCCTCGGTGGTACCACCTATGGTATGTGCGAGGAGACCGTTCCCTTCTACGCCCTGCTCGCCGCTACCATGATGGCCGCTGGCTTCGACCCTATGGTCGGTGCTGCCACCGTCCTGCTCGGCGCTGGCTGCGGCTGCCTGGGCTCCACGGTTAACCCGTTCGCCGTCGGCGCTGCCGTCGACGCTCTGACCGGCGTTGGCATTGAGGTCAACCAGTCCATCATCATCGGCCTCGGTGCCGTCCTGTGGATTGTCACTACCGCTATGTCCATCTTCTTCGTGATGAGCTACGCAAGAAGGTCAAGGCTGACAAGGTTCCACCATCCTGTCGATGCAGGAGCTCAAGGACGCCGAAGAGGCTCACGGCAAGGCTGCTTCCGAGGTCCACAAGGAGGTCAAGCTCACCGGTCGTCAGAAGGGTGTTCTGATTGCCTTCGCCTTCACCTTCGTCGTCATGATCGTCGGCTTCATTCCGCTGGCCGACCTCAACGAGGGCGTCGCTAACTTCTTCGACGCTGGCGCTGTCTACGACGCCGACGGTAACGCCGTCGTCCAGGGCTGGTCTGCCTGATCACCGGCCTGCCCATTGGCCAGTGGTACTTCGACGAGGCTTCCACCTGGTTCTTCCTCATGGCCGTCCTGATCGGTATCATCGGTGGCCTGTCCGAGAAGCAGATCGTTAACACCTTTATCACCGGCGCTGCCGACATGATGTCCGTTGTTCTCGTCATCGCCCTCGCCCGTGGTATCTCCGTCCTCATGGCTAACACCGGCCTCGACGTCTTCGTCCTCGACGCTGCCGCCAATGCTCTGGCTGCCTGTCCGGCGTGATCTTCCGCTCCCAT
>ENA-OQIM01000623-OQIM01000623.1-human-gut-metagenome-genome-assembly--contig:-NODE-623-length-13220-cov-2.979607_pt1 | contig 13220 bp, 14 predicted proteins | sample MGYA00242579_ERZ504744 | MGnify/ENA primary metagenome ERZ504744 (study PRJEB26092, sample SAMD00036441) | human gut metagenome | host: Homo sapiens | study: EMG produced TPA metagenomics assembly of...
TCCGCCGCCTTGGCGGCTTCGTCCAGGCCGGGCGTGGCGCCCGCCTCCTCGACTGTCTCTGCAACCGCGGCGTCATCGGTGATGCCCTGCTTCTTGAGCTCCTCGGTCATGCTACTCACCTCCCTTCATCTGCGATTCCGCGATAGCGCGGTACACCTCGCAGGTTTCCATGAGCTCGTCGTGCGTGCCCAGGCCCACGATCTCGCCGTCCTTGAGCACCACGATCTGATCGGCATGCAAAATAGTCGAGATGCGCTGGGCGATGATGAGCACCGCGGCATCGCACGTCTCGTCCTGCAGCGCATGGCGCAGTGCCGCATCGGTCTTAAAGTCCAGGGCCGAAAAACTGTCGTCGAAGATATACAGGTCGGCGCGCTTCATGAGTGCGCGGGCGATTGCCAAACGCTGGCGCTGGCCGCCCGAAAAGTTCGTACCGCCCTGCGCCACCGGAGTGTCGAGCCCCTGCGGTTGATCGAGTACAAAGGTGCTCTGGGCAACCTGGAGCGCATGGAGCATGTCAGCCTCGGTCGCACCCTCGTTACCAAAGCGCAGGTTGCTCGCCACGGTACCCGAGAACAGCCATGCCTTCTGCGGCACATAGGCGATACGCCCGCGGATGTCGTCTTGCGAAAGGTCGCGCAGGTCGACGCCGTTCAGGCGAATGGCGCCCTTCGTGGCATCGTGGAAGCGAAGCAAGAGCTTGGCCACCGTTGACTTGCCCGAGCCCGTTGAGCCCACGATCGCGGTCGTCTGTCCACGGCGGCAGGCAAAACTCAGGTTGCACAGGGTGTCCTCGTCGGCATCGTCAAAACGGAACGACATGTGGTCGAACACGGCCACCGCGTCGGCGCCGTCTGCGGACTCAGGCGCCCCGTCGCCCAGCGTAGCCTTGCCGTCCACAATGCTCGGCTCGATTTCGAGCACCTGCTGCGCGCGGTTGAGACACGCCGCGGCGCGCGGGAGCGTCAGCACCACCATCTGCGCCATCATCACAAAGAACAGGATCAGGATCGCGTACTCCAGCACGGCCGAGATGCTGCCGATTTGCATGGCATGGACGCCCACGCGGTTGCCGCCCACCCACAGCACCGCCACCTCGGCGATGTTCATCAAAAAGAAGCTGGAGCTGTCGAGACCCACAAACAGGTGGTTGACCTTGATGGCATTGGCCGCGTAATCGCTAAACACCTCGTCCAGGCGCTGCTCCTCGTGGCGCTCCTTGTTAAATGCGCGGATGACGCGCACGCCCACGATGTTCTCGCGCAGCACCACGTTCATGCGGTCGATAAAGCTCTGCAGGCGCATAAAGATCGGCGCGGCGTTGGCAACGGTAAAGACCGCCGCCACCAGCACGATCGCAACGACCACGCCCAGCAGCGTGCCCATGGCAGGATCGATAAACCAGGCAAAGATGATGCCCGCCACGGCCAAGAACGGTACCGGCAGCACCAGCTGAATCGTCTGCAGGATCGCTTGCTGGATCACGTTGATGTCGTTGAGCGAGCGCGTGATCATCGAACCCGTGCCAAAGCGCTCAAAGTCGCTGGCGGACAGCTCGAGCGATTTGTCGTACACGGCGTTGCGGATATCGCAGGCCACGTTGGCCGCCAGGCGGGCCGAAAGATAACAGCCCAGCACCGCACCACCGCTGGCCATGCCGGTCGCGATAAACATGTACAGGCCGTTGCGCAGGATGTAGTCGACATCACCCGTCGTGATACCGGTATTGACATATTCGCCAACATTGTAGGCACCAACAGCGTGCCGACGTTATCTATCAGCAGCACAAACATCGTCACCGCAATCAGCCGCGATACGGCCTCATAAACCTCATTAAGAGTCGCATGTCTCCCCCTCGCCCTTATCGTCAGCCTCGTTCTCGGCGGCAACTTGCCGTTTAAATGCCTCGCACTCTTCGTTAAGAACATGGGAGAACTTACCGACCAAGCGCATGATCTCGCGCTGTTCCCACGGCTCGAGCGCTCGAATGCCTGCTGCTCGGCCTTTTGCGCCGGCAACGCGTAGCGCTTGGCAAACTGCATACCTTCTGCGGTCAGTCGCACAACCTTGTTCTTACGACTGCCCTCGGCAAACTCCAACGTCGCAAGCCCTCGCGCCCTAAGCGTCTTGATTGCCGAATTGATGGTCTGCTTGCTATAGAACCATTCGCTTGTCAGACGACTCACGGCGATGCTGCCGTCCGCCGTGCTGGTGTCGACGAGCATCCAATAGGCGCAATCCGAAAGACCGCAGGTGCGCGAGAACTCCGAATAGATATGGTCGAGTCCATTGAGCATCCGGTCGAAATCGACCAGCGTAACCGCACTATTCATCTATCCCACCATTCGATTGTCCGAGTTTTGACCAATTTACATCTCTACATTAGTCCGAGTTTTGACTATCGTCAATAAGCTCGTTATATATGGTCAGCTCCACATAGGCATGTCGACAAAAAAGACCGCCGGCGCGGGGGCGGCGCCGGCGGTTGCGAGAGAATATCGATTGTTGGCTGTTACGCAGCGACGGCCTCATAGACCGTAGCGCCCGAGAAGCTGTCATGCAGGCTCTTGCCGGCAATCCACGGCAGCTCGACGACCTCGCAGACCGTATTGACCAGCTCGGAGCAGTCAGTAAAGTGGCCCTTGTCGTTGAGGGCCTCGCAATCCTGAACACGCCAATAGCCATCGGTGTGCGTGATGTAGTACTCGTGATCATCAATCGTCACAAAAGCGCGCGTCTTGGAACGCAGCAGCTTCAGAAATCCTTCGAAGTCGGTCTCGACGACATCTCCAGCCTGGAACATGATAGTTACCTCCTGGCCCGGCACCACCACGGCGCATTGATAAACGTTGGTACTCCTTTAGTAAAACCTTTATCAGAGGTTATACGTTCGTCATTTAGGCAAGTGGTAAAAAACCGCAGGGTAGACGGGATAAAACGTTTAACCATCCCATTTGTTTGTCACATTCTGAAGGTACTTTTATGCAAACCTACTTTCCCAATTGGAATCTATCCTTTTGGCCGGGCAATTGACCGTCTATCGTTTGAGCCGACGGGTATGAACGGGGCATCTGCAACGCCACCGCAAGGAGACACCATGGAGACTATCGAAGCACTCATCCATCGCCGCAGCTGCCGCAAATACAGCGATCGTCCCGTCGAGGCCGAAAAGCTTGCACGTATTATCGAAGCCGGCCAATATGCACCGAGCGGCATGGGCCGCCAGCCGGTGACGTTTGTCGCCGTCACCGATCCCGCGACCGTCGAGCGTCTCTCGCAGCTTAACGCCCAAGTCATGGGTAGCAACGGCGACCCCTTCTACGGAGCCAAAACGGTTGTGGTGGTACTGGTCGACCGCAACGTGCCCACGCATCTGGAAGACGGCTCGCTCGCCATGGGCAACTTGCTCAACGCCGCCTATGCACTGGGTGTCGATTCATGCTGGATTCACCGCGCGCATGAGGTCTTTGACTCGCCCGAGGGCCTGGAGCTGCTGGCCAGCTGGAGCCTGCCCGCCGACGGCAGCCTGCGCGGTGTCGGTCACTGCATTCTGGGCTATGCCGAGGACACGCTACCCGAGCCCAAACCCCGCCGCGACAACGTCGTCTACGTAAGGTAACCCAAGAGCGTCATAGGGGTAGCTAATTTGGGACGAGGCTATTTTAGCCACCCCACTCGCAACTTATCTTGCCGATGGAGTTGTCGTCGTTTCGTTCGTGCGAGTCGTTTCGGCGCCGTCGCCTTGTTCGTCCTCGTTCTTATGCGCGTCGGCGATGGTAGAGGCCGCCGCAACGATACCGCGCTGGGGCGCGACGCCCGTCTGGGTCCGAGCGCCCTCGACAATTTCTGTGCCTGCATGCGCGAGCTCGGGCGATTTAAACATCGCGTCCAAGTTGGCACCGCCGCCGGCGTAGCCGAGCGCAGCGAGTGCGATGACGATCACTGCAACGACGACCGTGATCGGAACATAACGATGCCAACCAGCCGGATTGAGTCCGCTGCGACGAGCCGCCCCGCGGCTGATGTAGCCGAGCGTTCCGTCGTGCTTGAGCTTTGAGCCCACCACGCACTTGCGGCCCCACAACGAGGACTCTGCCTGCATGGCCAAGCGGGCGCTTGCCGAAGGATAGCCGTATTTAGTGCGCTTGAACGAACCATCAAACCCCGAGGCGTGTTTGCCCCACGTTACCGATGTCGTGCGTCGGTTGACCGGCGCGGCGCTCCGCCTTCTGCGGCTCGGTTTTGTAGTCTCAGCCATACGCCCCCGCACGCCGTAACCAAATCGAAACAATAACGCTTTGGACTGTAGCACACGCGTCGCGCGCGGTCACGGGCGCCTCGCTCAACGGTCATCGTCCTTCAGCAAGCGCCACAGCGTTGTTCGGCTTATGCCCAGCACCTCCGCCGCACGGGTTCGGTTGCCATGGAGATGATCTACAACCAGATGCGTGATATCTCGCTCGGTATCGGTCAGCGGTCGCAGGATATACAGGTCGCTTTCGAGTGTCGGGGCGCCAAAGGTTGCGGTCTTAATCACGTCCTCTTGGGCTAGCACTTCCTCCGCCATAGCGCGATCCACCGTGCCCGCCCCCACCAATATATACAGTCGTTCCGAGACCTCGCGGAGCTGCAGATAATTGCGCGGCCAGCGGTAAGCATCGAGCGCCTTCGTCGCCGCGGCAGACAGCGTGGGCGCTGCTGTCCCAAATGCACCAGCGAGATATTCCAAATAGCGCGCAACCTTCGTCGACGCGGCTCCCTGCTCGACGATTGCCGGCGCCACGCTCACCGCACAGGCGAAGCGCTCGGTCACAAAGGCGGCTTGATCACTTTCGCTGCCGCCCGGCATGTCATTCGCCGTCAGCACCACATGGCAGCGCGTCGCCAACGCGGTGTCGGCCATCGTGGAAACGAGCTCGCGAAGGCGCTGGGGGCCAACCGCATTCCAGCCCGCAATGCAAAGTGTCAGCCCCGTTTGGAACAACGGCGATTCGGCGCTTTTGAGCACGTGGCGCCAACCGCGATCGGTAAGCTCATCGAGCGCAACGGCAACAAAGGGTTGATCGGCAAAAGGACCGTCCAGATAGAGGCGCTTGGCGATCTCGACCTGACCCGCTCCCAGCTCGCCCTCGAGCATAAGGGGCACGCCGCGCGCGTAGCTCTCGGCGACCGGCGCAGCTACCGAGGCCGCCCCCTCAACGATGCCGTACGCGCTCGATTCGTAGCGGGCCTCAACTTCGTCGGCGTTGAGCCACTCGATGCCCGCATGTGCCGCGGCGCCGCGCACCTCGCGGACCACGACGACCCAAAGGCCCCCGCCCTCTTTGTCGGTGGGGCGAACGGTCAGGCTCAGGCGCGTACCCGCACGCCCCATAACCAGACGCGCGCCGTCTCCTATACGGTCGAGGCGCTCAGCGACAAAAGTCGCCACATCCCGCTCAAGCGCCGCGTCATTCATGGTCGAGATCACGACGTCCCCACGCGCATCGATTGCCAATGCCGAGGCCCCGGCAGCAGCCAGGGCCTCGGTCAAGATGTTTAGCTTGGCATCGCTATCCATGATTTGCCCCTGTCCGTGGCGACGTGCAACCGCCGACAGTCGCACGACCGAGTGTTTCAAAATTGAACGATATTGCTCACCAAACACTATAGGGCAGAAAGCGCCGTCCTGCGAGTATAGGTGTTGCCCCGCATCGCCATCCTGGCGGGGCGATAAGAGCTCTTCGGGACTTATAAACCTGCGGACAAGCCATACCCGCAAGAGCTCCTATCGCTCCACCGTAGGCTTGCGCTCACCAGCAACCAGCAACCAGCACGCGAATAAGCTACTCCTCTACCAGATTCCCAGCACGTGCTGCATTCCCAAACTCATGCACGCAATGCCAATCCAGCAGCAAAAGCCCAATGCGATGGGCTTGCCGCCCTTTTTGACCAGCTCGACGATATCGGTATTAAAGCCAATAGCCGCCATAGCCATCACGATAAAGAACTTCGACAGCTCCTTGATAGGCGCCGTAACGGATGCAGGAAGCTGAAGAACCGTGGTGATTACGCTCGCCAGCACAAAGAACAGCACGAACATGGGAAACGCGCGTTTAAGCGAGAACGTGCTTTTGGCGTCGCCGCCGGCCTTGCGCGCCAGATGCATCTGCCAGCATGCGAGCACCAACGTAATGGGAATAATGGCCAGCGTCCTGGTGAGCTTGACCACTGTGGCGCTCTCGAGCACATTGGCGCCGGGATGCATGCTGTCCCAGGCGCTCGCCGCAGCCGTTACCGACGAGGTGTCGTTGATGGCGGTGCCGGCAAACAGGCCAAAGCCTCGTTGGTCAGCCCGAGCATGCCGCCGAGCGTCGGAAACACGAGCGCCGCGATAACGTTAAACAGGAAGATGACCGAAATAGCCTGGGCAATCTCGCGATCGTCGGCATCAATGACGGGCGCGGTCGCGGCGATGGCAGAACCGCCGCAAATCGACGAACCCACACCCACAAGCGTCGCGATCTTGCCCGGCACGTTCATAACGCGGCAGAGCACGAAGGCGATGACAAGCGAGGTCGAAATCGTCGCCACGATAATCGGCAGCGACTGAGCGCCTTTGGACAGAATCTGCGAGAGGTTCATGCCAAAGCCAAGCAGGATTACCGCGTACTGCAAGACTTTTTTAGACGTATAGGTGACGCCGGCGGCGAGCTGTTCGCGACGATTCTTGGAAAAGACGAGCGCCAGGACCATGCCAAAGAGGATGGCAAACACCGGCCCGCCGACCACCTCAACCTGTTTGCCGAGCAACGTCGCGGGGATGGCGACGATCAGGCAGAACAATACGCCCTTCCAGCGCTCGCGTACGATATTCGCCAGTTGCATATGGGATTCCTTCTTTCTATTTCACGTTTGCGACGGCTTATGATACGGCAACATTGAGCACAGCCATGCGTAAACACAGACCAAGATGCCGCAATAGTTCTTGGGCAACAGTCGAATTACCCACCGCGGCGAGCCGATTCGCGGCATAATTAACAGCTGACATATCAGTGTGATAGAACGGTTGCGAGGCACTATGGAAGAATCGATGCACGTCGGCGAGCAGGAAACGAGCCTACAGGACCAGTCCTACCACACCATTCGACGCAAAATCGTCTACCTGGACTACAAACCGGGCGAAAAACTGGGCGTCAAGCAGCTTTGTGACGACCTGGATATGGGGCGCACCCCCGTGCGCGAGGCTTTGGTTCGCTTGGCGCAGGAAGGCCTGGTGCGCACCGTGCCCCAGAGTGGCACCTACGTCTCACCCATCAACCTCACCCTTGCCGAGAGTGCCTGTTACATCCGCGAACATCTGGAAAAGCAGGTGATTGTGGAGTGCTGTGCGCGAGCCACGTCGGCCGGCATCGAGCAGCTCGACCGCGCCATCGTGCTGCAGGAAAAAGCCATGGCCGAAGAGGATCGCATCGGCTTCTTTTTGAGCGACAACCTCATGCATCACATGATTTTTAGCATCGCATGTCGCAGCACCGTTTGGTCGTGGCTCGAAGAGACCAATGCCGACCTGGAGCGCTTCCGCTGGCTGCGCGCCGCCACGCAGGTTCTCGACAATCGGGACATCGTGAACGAGCACAAGCAGATTCGCCGCGCTATCGCCGGTCGCGACCCCATCGAAGCGAGCTTTTTGGTCAGCAAGCACCTGCACATGATGTTCCGCAACCAAACCGAAGTTCTGGACCAGTTCCCCGAGTACTTCGAGACCAGCAAGCTCCGCTAACCTGCCAAAACCACCACAAAGGGGACAGGCACCTTTGTGGTGGTTTCTCCGTACAAAAAGGCCCGGCTCCGTCTGATTGACGCGGAGCGGGCCTTGGTCGTTAGGACGGCGGAATATTAGTTATTCCACGGTCACGCTCTTGGCGAGGTTTCGAGGCTGGTCGACGTCGCAGCCGCGCAGGATGGCGACCTCGCGGGCGAGCAGCTGCAGCGGGACGCTCGCCGTGATGGGGCTGAACACGTCGCGGACTGTTGGCACGCGGATAATACAGTCGGCGATCTTGTTGATCTCCTCGTCGCCCTCGGTGGCAACGACGATGACCTTGGCGCCGCGTGCCTTGCACTCCATAAGGTTCGACACGGTCTTGTCGTAGGTGGCGCTCTTGGTGGCCACGGCGATGACGGGGAAGCCCGGGTCGATCAGGGCGATGGGGCCGTGCTTCATCTCGCCGGCGGCGTAGGCCTCGGCGTGCAGGTAGCTGACCTCTTTGAGCTTAAGCGCGCCCTCGTAGGAAATAGCGGCACCCATGCCGCGACCCACGAACAGTGCGGACTGCGCGTCCTTGCACAGCAGGGCGGCCTCATGCACGGCCTCGGTCTGGGTATCCAAAATCCACTGGATCTGCTCGGCCGTATCGGAAAGCTCGCGGAACAGCATGCGCGCCTGCTTGGTGGTCAGGCGGTACTTGACCTGCGCTAGCAGCAGAGCCAAAAGCGTAAGGCTCACGACCTGGCCGATGAAGCTCTTGGTCGAGGCGACCGCGATCTCCTTGTTGGCCTTAGTGTAGATGACGCCGTCGCTCTCACGCGCCACGGGGCTGCCCACCACGTTGGTGATGCCGAAGACCTTGGCACCCTTGATGCGCGCGTCGCGAATGGCGGCAAGGGTATCGGCCGTCTCGCCCGACTGGGACACGGCAACGACAAGCGTCGTCGGCGTAATGATGGGATTGCGATAGCGGAACTCGCTGGCCGCCTCAACCTCGGTGGGGATGCGAGCCCAGCCCTCGATGAGATTCTTGGCAATGAGACCGGCGTGATAGCTGGTGCCGCAAGCGATCACGTAGACGCGGTCGATGTCGTTGAGTTCCTCGAGCGAAAGGCCCAGTTCGTCGATGTCAAGCTCGCCGGCCGGCGTCATACGACCGACCAGCGTGTCGCGCACGACGCGCGGCTGCTCGTGGATTTCCTTGAGCATAAAGTCGGGATAACCGCCCTTTTCTGCCATGTCCAGGTCCCAGTCGATGTGGGTGACCTTGGGCTCGATAACGTTGCCAGCCTCGTCGGTGTACTCGACGCCTGCGGGCGTGAGCTTGGCAAACTGACCGTCCTCGAGCACCACGACATCGCGGGTGGCGTCGATGAGCGCGATGACATCGGAGGCGACATAGCGCCGGTCTCGCCCGCGCCGACCACGATCGGGGAATCCTTGCGGGCCACGGCGATCACGCCGGGCTCGTCAGCGCACACGGCGGCCAGACCATAGGCACCGACCACGTGGGTGCACGCCTCGCGCACAGAGGCCATCAGGTCGTGCGTCTCGGCATAAGCCTCTTCGATCAGATGCGCGAAGACCTCGGTATCGGTCTCGCTCTTAAAGTGATGGCCGCGGCCCTCCAGCTCTTCGCGCAGCTCGGCGAAGTTCTCGATGATGCCGTTGTGGACGATGGCGATACGACCGTCGCAGCTGGTGTGGGGGTGAGCGTTAACGACGGAGGCCTGCCGTGGGTGGCCCAACGGGTGTGGCCGATACCGCAGGTAGCGTCGCTGTCAATGTTGGAAAGCTCGCTCTCCAAGCCCGCGACCTTGCCCACGCGGCGGATGACGTCGAGGTGCGCCGCGCGCCCTCGCCCACCTCGAGCGCGACGCCCGAGGAGTCATAGCCGCGATACTCCATGCGCTTGAGGCCCGTGACCAGGATGTTCTTTGCAATATCAGAGCCGGTGTAGCCGACGATTCCGCACATAGGATAAATCCCTTCGTTCGCGTGACTGCAAGACGTCCACGCACAAGGGGCGCTGAGACGCATAACGTTCGAGTATTGTACTCACGCAGGCGCAAGCTGATATACCAGATGTGGTATCTCAACTTAGATACCACCCGATACACACATGCCCAGCCGGTCCAAACCGCCACAATGGGGACAGGCACCTTTGTGGTGGTCGCGCTGGCAACGGCGTTTCCCCAGATAAAACCTGCCAAAATAAACCTGTCACTTTTTGGTTGGTTTAGGATGCTACAATCTGGCTTGTACTTGAAACGCATCAAAGGGGCCGCTATGGCAAAGGTTAAAATCAGCGACGTCGCGCGCGAGGCCGGGGTTTCGCTTGGCACGGTTTCCAACGCGCTCAACCATCCCGAGAAGTTGCGCCCCGAGACCCTCAGGCTCATCAACGAGACCATCAATCGCCTGGGCTACCTGCCCAACCAAAGCGCTCGTCAGCTCGCGGGCGGCGCCACCAAGTCCTTTGGCCTGGTGCTCCCCCGTCTCGACCACGGCTTTTCGCTCCAAATCGCCAGCGGCGCCCACAACGAGGCCCGCAAGCACGGCTACGATCTGCTCATCGCCAATGCCGATAACGACGATATTCTCGAGGATCATTACCTGCGCTATTTTATGGGCACGCAGATGTCCGGCGTCATGGTTCAGCCCATGGCGTCCCCCGACTGGCACCCCGCTATGACCAAGATGCCCGTGCCGATCGTCTATCTGGACATCCATTGCTCCGAGCCCGGTTACTACGTGGCCGCCGACAACGAGGCACAGGGGCGTATTATCGCCGAGCTCGCCATCGCCCGCGGCGCACGCCATATCACCGTTGTGGGCCGAGCGGCATTTATGCAGCTCGGCCTGCGCGTCCTTGGCATCCACAAGCACTTGCCCTGCATCCTGATATCAAAATTGAGGTCATCGATGCCGGGGAGTGGAATACCGCAGCCGACGGCTACAGCATCGGTACCCAGATTGCCGAACGCCCTGCTGACGAGCGCCCCGATTTTGTCATCGGCCTGACCGACGTATTGGCCTCGGGCGTTATCTCGGCGCTGGTCGACAAGGGCATCTCTGTCCCCGGGCAAGTACGCGTAGCAGGCTGTGATGGCAACCCGCTCGCTTGGAGTGGATCGGTCCCGCTCACTACGGTAGCGCCCCCGGGCTACGAGATTGGCCGCAAGGGCGTTCAATTGCTCATGGAGCAAATCGAGAACAAGGCCCCGGCAAAGACCAAGCATATCCACGTCAGCTCTGCCGCGCGCACCGTCACCGCGGTCACGGCCATCGAGGACATCAACCGCCAAGAGCTCGTGCGGCCGTTCCTGCTGGAACGCGCCAGCACCCAGGCAAGCAGCCAGACCGACGCCACGGCCATCAACCTCGGTGCGTATCTATAGCACGCCCGCGAGTATGCTAAGTCGCCGCTTAAGCAAAAGGGGCCCGACCATTGCCGGGCCCCTTTTGCTTAAGCGTAACGTGAGCAATCGCTCGTTTTAACGCCGCAATTTTCTAGCGCACAGCCTTGATTGCCGCCGCCAGGTCGAACAACGTATCGAGCACGGCCTCGCAGCCATCCACCACGTCCTGCGGCAGCGGCACGATATCGGGGACGGCAAAGACATGGCAGCCGGCCGTAATGCCCGAGACGCAACCGTTGCGCGAATCCTCGACCACGGCACATTCCTCGGGAGCAAAGCCCGCGCGTCGCAGGCGAGCAGATACATCTCGGGGTCGGGCTTGCCGTGCACGACGTCCTCGCCACACGTTACCGTTTCAAACTTGTCAAAAAGACCGACCATCTTAAGGTTGCGCTCGGCCGTAACGAGGCGCGACGACGTCGCTAGACCACGTGATAGCCCGCAGCCAGCAGCTCGTCTAGGCACTCGGCGGCACCGGCCTTAAGTTCCAGTTCGGTCTTGACCATCTCGTCGCGAATCTCCTTGTGGCGACGATAGATCGCCTCGGTGGTTTCATGGCTGCCGTAATGCTTATCAAGGATGTCCATAACATCGGGCAGCGTGCGGCCGATAAACTGATGGATCAGCGCTTCATCAATCGCGAGCCCCAGCTCAGCGGCGCCTGCCTTCCAGGCCTTAATCCCCAAACGCTCGGTATCGACCAGCGTTCCATCCATGTCAAAAATAACAGCCTTGATCATATCGGTCCCCCATCGACTCTCGCTGTCGTATTGCCGCAACTCTACCGCATTTGGCAACTTGTATATAACGTATATACCATATTGCACTTTCGTTACACAGATAGAAGTCTTATGGCAAGTAACGCATTAGGATTATAGTTTTCGATCGAGTACTCAACGATAAGGACCGTTTCATGATTTTAGACACCACGGCACCCGCAGAGGAGCTTCAAGACAAGCTATCGGCGCTCGAACAGCTGCTTTTGGCATACGGCGCGTGGCTATCGGGTTTTCCGGCGGCGTTGACAGCAGCTTTTTGGCCGCCGTATGCGCCCGCATCATGCCTACCAATACCCTCCTCGTCCATCTCACCACGCCGCTCATCGGCACGCCCGAGCAGGCTCGTTTGAGCGGTCCGTTGATGGACAAGCCAATGAAGGGGCACATTTTAAGCTCCCCGTGCTCAATCTTTCGGTCGATCAGCTGCAGCTCCCCCAAGTAGCCTGCAACGATGCTAATCGCTGCTACCACTGCAAGCACGCCGGCTTTACCGCCATCGTCAACCACGCCAAGTCGCTCGGCTTTCCCACCGTCATCGATGGCAGTAATGCAAGCGATCGCGGTGACTACCGCCCCGGCATGCGTGCGGCAGAAGAGCTCGGCGTACGCTCACCCCTTATGGAGGTCGGCTTTACCAAGGACGAAGAGCGCGAGCTGCTGCGCGCATGGGGCTATCCCGTTTGGAACCTGCCGGCGGGAGCATGTCTTGCCACCCGCGTCCCCACGGGCGAGGAGCTTACGCGCGAGAAGGTCGATTTAATCCGCGCCTGCGAGGATTACCTGCACGATCTTGATCTGGCACAGGTACGCGCGCGCTTGATCGGCGGCTGCATGCATATCGAGGCCGCACCCGCAGATGTCGCCAAGATTGCTGCCCTCGGTGGCAACGCCGTCGATGCCGAGGGCAAAACCCCGCTGCCCGCCGTTATCGAGTCCGCGCTGCGCGAACTGGGCTGCGACCATATCTCCCTGAGGTCACCCCCTACATCCACGGCAACATGAACCTTTAGGTTACGCCGTTTTACAAACGGCGTAACTGCTCGGCGCTGCGCAGGCCCCGGGCACATATGCTCAACCTGGACTACGTTACTGACCTGTCAATAAGGGACAGGTTTGTTTTGGCAGGTTTTATCTTGGGAAATATCGCGAGGCAGTCGCCCCTCTAGCACCCATCAAACTTCGAGAGACGATAGAGGGCAATTCGGCTGCATCTACTTCTTCCGATAGCGGCGGTTGCGCCTCGTCGATGAACCATTACTTCGATGAGCC
>ENA-OQIM01000624-OQIM01000624.1-human-gut-metagenome-genome-assembly--contig:-NODE-624-length-13198-cov-1.965190_pt1 | contig 13198 bp, 16 predicted proteins | sample MGYA00242579_ERZ504744 | MGnify/ENA primary metagenome ERZ504744 (study PRJEB26092, sample SAMD00036441) | human gut metagenome | host: Homo sapiens | study: EMG produced TPA metagenomics assembly of...
GAGGTCTGCTTCGCTCTCTGCGAGGGCGATGAGGTCGAGGCGGTCTACGCTACTGCAACCTCCACAGTCTGTGGAAAGCGTAATTCACCTTCTTAAAGGGGCTGTTGCACAAGGAAGAAAGCCAGTGCAGCAGCCCTTTTTATATATCTCTCGGCGTAAAAATGTGGAAAACAAGCGTCAAACGAGTAAAATGTTGAAAACTCAGTCAGCAAAAATAGACCCTTCCGACTTTTAGAAGTCTTTGGAAGAGTCTGCTTTTCGATTTTCAGAAAATCAGAATTTCAGGTAGGCTTTTGGCTGGATGAGATGCTGTTTCTGTAAGCTGCTGTTGCACTTGGAAACGAAATGTGCAATGTTCTGAGAAAGCCCCAGAAAGAGCAGTTCTGCCAGAACCTTAATATTCCCACCGGTCAGGAAGCGTTTGAAGCTGCGGTTGTGCTTGAGCTGTCCGAAAGCTCCTTCCACCTGGATGGAACGGTTGCACCGAAGCAGTTTTCCCTCTTCGGTGGTAATATTCCGGTAAGACTGCTGGCGCATTTTCTGGAATTCCCAGCAGACGGAAATCTCTTTTCTTCTGTTCTCCTCTTTTGCCTTGCAGCAGACAGAACGGTAAGGACAATCCGAGCAGTCTTCACAACGGTAAACAGAGATTTCTCCGCTCTGTACCATCTTTGGCGTGAGAAGTATATTTGAAACATAGTCCAGATGTTCTGCCATTCTTGCAGATAAAGCAGTCATCCGGTTTGTAGTAGCCCATGTTTTCCATTCTGCCGATCTGAGCCTTAAAGGAATGCTTCTGACCAGATTCGTAATTGTTAGGCTTAATGAAAGCGGTCTGCCCATTTTCTTCGAGCCCAGCGGTAGTGGCAAGACTTTCATAACCGGAATCCGCAACGACCTTCTCGTACTTCTGTCCGTGTTTCCTTTGCATATATGTAGGCGCATACCAGCACTTTGAATAACACACGCGGCTCGATCTGCGATTTTCGGATTCCCGAATAAGCGAAATACAATTTTGTATAGTCCAGTTCCTCAAGCTGGTCGCTTGCCTGACAGAGCGCATGATGTTTGTCGATTTGAATTTCTGTCTGCATTCGAAATTTTAACTGTTGACTTTTCTCCTCAATTTCGATATGCTGTTCTTGCTTTATCCGTTTCATTTTTGCACTGTTAACGTTAAAGCAAAAGACCAGAGCTGTAAAGCCTTTTGGCTAAATAACTCTGGTCTTTTTGTTGGGGCTTGTGCAACAGCCCCCCATTTGCTGAACCCAGGGGAGGTTCATGATGGACCTCCCAGAAGGACTCACTCTATCGGAGATTTAACACAGAGAAAGAAACAAGCGTCACTTCCAGAATTGCTCTAAAACCCTCTATGATATGCAAACTATAAAAGAGCGTATTGGTTATCCGAAGTATAAGTATAACTCTTATTGGATATTCTCAGCATATCGTAATCCTTTGGATTTGCGATGGCATCGTAGCAAAACTCAGCACCCATCATTAGTTGGCGCTGACATTCGCCAATCTCAGGAACCACATCAGCATAGATGCTATTATTTACATAGCACATAGAACATGATATGGGATTTAACTCTACAATGTCTATATACGAATTACCGTTGCTGTCAATAAATTCGCCTAAATCTAATGCGTAGTTAGCTGGGAAAACGCCCAATCTTCTAATGTGATCTACCATATGTATGGCAATATTTTTGTGTGATTTTGGCACGGTGTGTTTGAGTGAATGGAGCGCCCTGAATGAGTTGACAACCTGATTATTCAAAATAATGTGCCTGATTTCGCGTGTGCCTAACTGCGTGATTAACGCTCGCTTTAGATACATTCATGTACTCAGCAACCTCTACTGAACGAACTGAACCATGTTGCGCTTCAAGAATAAATATGGCTTTTAGATAGTCTTCTCCTGAAGAATGAAGTCTTTCTTTTGTAACCGCCTCAGCCACACTGCTGGACATTATTTCACATGAACAGATGCAATGTCTACGTAGCTGGCATCTGTGTAGAAGTCATAGCCAGTTATCTTATCAGTATTCCACAGAGCCAGATCGTGAGTGCCGGTTACAGGCACCAGAAGATTCTGATCTGCAATACCATTCAGAATCATTCCATAGATTTCCTGCACACGCTGAGAATCAGAAGTGGAGTCCAATTCTGCGAAAATTTCAGGATCTCAAAGAAAGCAGAGAACTGGCAGAGGATCGGATCACCCATAGCGCCAGGAGCCATATTGCTCATATCTGTTGCAGGGTCAAAGGAACCGCCAGCAGTATTGTAGAAGGTCAGATCATATTCGCAGCCATCAAGGCTCCATACCAGGTGTTCATGTCTACTGCATCAATAGTAACATCGAAGCCGAGTTCTTTAAGAGAAGCTGCAATAGAAAGAACTGCATTGTCAACACTTGCAAGGCTCTGAGAATAGTTGAAATGAATGGCGAGAGAAGTTCCGTCCTTCTCCAGGATACCGTCATCATTGGTATCCTCATAGCCGGCTTCCTTCATGAGCTGCTTTGCCTTTTCCATGTCGGTAGGATAGGTCTTAACCTCCACACCGCAGTTGGGCTTTTCATTCGTAAAGAGGGTTTCGGCAGCAGTCTCCAGGCCATCGAAAACAGAGGTTTCCAACTCCTGCTGATTAACAGCGTAGGATATTGCTTCCCTTACAAGAGGATCATTAAAGGGAGCCTTATTCAGGTTCATACCCAGATAACGAGTTTGGTTGGTGCTGTCATCCATGGCATGACCGAAAGCGGCATCCTGGGAAATTTCCGTGTAGCCTTCTGCGCTAAGTCTGCTGGAGCCGAGAATCGCATCGATTTCGCCGTTGCGCAGAGCAAGAATTTTTGCAGCATTATCAGGAATCACTTTGACCTTGAACTCGTCCACTTCAGGAGCTTCGCCCCAGTAGTAGGGATTGCGGATAAAGGTATAGGTATCTTCCTCGACCCGGTCAAACATATAGGGACCAGTACCCATAGTTGCACTCACGCAATTCTCGTAAGCCTTTTCTACGCCGCCTTCAAAGGTGCGGGATTCACAATACCAAAAGGCAGCGCCATGGTCAGATTGTCAAGAGCAGCGTAATAAGGGGTCTTCAAAGTCATTACAAAGGTTTTTTCATCCGGGGTTTCCAGCTTGTCAAACAAAGTAGTGAGCTTACCGAAGGCACCATTCTGGGCCCCAGATTGGTTACTACTGCTTCAAGGGTCATCTTTACTGCCTCGGAAGTCAGAGGAGTACCGTCAGAAAATTTGACACCATCACGCAGATGGAAGGTGTAAGTCTTGCCGTCATCACTGATTTCCCAGGTTTCAGCCAACTCGCCCTGAATCTTCCCGTTATCATCGTAGCTTACCAGAGTGTTGTAAAAATTACGACTCCAGAATCCGGCACCGTAAGTGCTGGATACCATAGGCGTGATGACAGGATAGAAGCCTACAGAAAAGTCCCAATTCTCGGTGACAGTGATTGAGACCGGCTCTGCATCGGTCTGAGAGGTGGATTCCTCCGGTTTCTCGTCAGGGTTCGCGCCGCAAGCTGCCATAGCAAGGCACATCACAAGTGCGAGTCCGAAAGCTAAAAGTTTTTCAGTTTCATGTACAAAATCTCCTTTATTTATTGTTATATCATGCTTTTCAGCAGGGTATACGTATTTATTGAATGGTTTAACCCAAATATGGAGCAATAGAATGCAGCAGAAGCTTGGTATACGGATGTGTAAAGCAGTCTGTCGAACCGTGAAATGTACGGTCTTCGATAATCTTACCGCAGCGCATCACCATTACACGGTCTGCAAGATATAGCGCAACGTCCAGGTCATGGGTAATGAAAAAGCAAGTCATTTTTCGCTCCTGATGGAGTCGCTTCAGCAAATCAAGAATATGTTTACGAACCAGGACATCCAGCCCACTGACTGCTTCATCAAAAATCAACACATCCGGTTGAGCCGCTAACGCTCTTGCAATACATACACGTTTTTGTTGTCCACCGGATAGCTCATGAGCTTTTCGCAGCTTGATCTCTTCGGGAAGCTCCATCATGGTAAGAAGATCATTGATTTCCCGTTCTTCTTCCTTTTTGCTGAGTTTTCTGAAATTGCGAATTGGCTCTGCAATGATTTGATATACCGTAAAGCGAGGGTCCATTGCTCCCTTGCCATCCTGAAGAATCAGCTGTATTTTAGATTGCAGTACCTGCTTTTGCTTGCCCCGGCAGAGGGAAATGTTTTTTCCTTCAAACAGTACCTCTCCAGAAGATGGAACCAGAAGACCGCACATGAGCTGAGCCAAAGTGCTTTTACCAGATCCGCTTTCTCCTACCAAAGCGCAAAATGAACCATTCTGAATAGTAAAATCTACATGATCAACGGCCAGAAGCTCGTTGCTTGTGCCTTGTTCGTGAAATTCTTTTGATAGGTTGTTGACTTTAATCATGATTCCGCCCCTTTCGTGAAAGCATAGGAAAGGGAGTAAGCTTCAATCAGCGACCTTGTATAAGGTTCTGTGGTATGATCGAAGACAGATTGAACTTCACCGGATTCTATAATTTTTCCTTCCTTCATCACCAATATGTTTCCACCTAATTGAAGAGCTGTTGCGAAATCATGAGTTACCATAAGAATCCCAACACCGTTTGCTTTCATCTGCGAAAATAAATCTATGATTCCATTTCTGTGAATCACATCCAAAGCAGTTGTTGGCTCATCGGCAAGCACGAATTTTGCATCAAGCATCATAGCCATTGCGATAATGACACGCTGAAGCATTCCTCCGGAAAGCATATGGGGGTATGCTCTGTATACCCTGTCAGGATCATCTAAGCCTACATCATGCAGAAGCCGCAGAATATAGTTGTAACGTTGCTGGCGGGATTTGTCGGAATGAAGCCGTAGCGTTTCATCCATCTGTCTGCCAATACGCATAGAAGTCCAATGCAGTCATTGATTTTGCGGGATATAGACAATCTGGTTTCCGTATATTCCTCGTCTCTGCTTTTCTGACGAATTCAAAAGATCAGTCTCGCCGAAGAAAACGGAACCCGACACCTTAAATTTTTTAGGGTCCAATAAGTTTAGCACCGCACTACAGGTCATTGTTTTGCCGCTGCCTGACTGGCCTAACAAGATCAAAGACTCTCCTTCTTTGATTGCAAAGGATATTTCAGAAACCAAGTTATCCGTGCCTGGCCGAAGATTAATGCTTAAATGATCAATTATAAGTGATGGCATCATAGGCTGTCCTCCTCCGGCGTCAGAATATCACGGAGTGCTTCTCCAAATAAATTGAAGCCTGCTGCCGTTACGAAGATGCACAAGCCTGGATAGATTAGCAATTCCGGATGAGAGTAAAGCGCTGTCCTGGCATCATTTAACATGGCACCCCATTCCGGTGTGCCGGAGGGAAGGCCAAGTCCGAGGAAAGCAAAGCTGGAAACCATAATGATGGAAGAAGCGACACCAGTGGAAACATACACAAGAAACTGTGGCAGAATGTTAGGAATCAGATGTCTGAAGACCAGCTTTCCTGTATTGCACCCAGAAATCCGGGCTGCCAAGATATAATCTTTACCCATTTCTTGAACGGAATAAGATCTGACAACACGAACAAACCAAGCCCAGGTCGCTATCACAACAGAAACGGCAATGTTTTGGAGTCCGTTCCCCAGAACGCCTATAACAGCAATAGCATGATAAGAGAAGGAAAAGCAATAAACACATCACAGAGTATAGTAATGAAATGGTCTGCTTTTTTCCAGCACAGGCGCTAAAAGTACCGACAATCAGACCAATCACAGACAAAATCAGCAGCACAGGTAAACTGATTCCGATGGAATATCTGGCTCCATACAGCAGCTTGATAAGGTACACCTGCCCAATTGATCTGTTCCAAGAGGGTATTCTGCGTCAGGCTGAGCATACTTTTGCGATAAATTCACCAATTCAGGGTCGTGAGGCGAAAAAGCAGGTGCTGCAATCGCAATCACAATCACAATAGCAATCAGGCACAGACCGATAATTGCCTGCGGCCTTTTGAGTAGCTTATGTATCATTTTCTTCCCTCACCATCCATGGACAAAGCAGACGGTTGATTATGTCTGCCATGAAATTTGCGACGACAAAAATTGCTGCAATGACGACTATACAGGTAGAAACTGCAATCGTATCTGCTGCAATCACACTGTCCACCAGATAAGTTCCGATTCCCTTGATTGAAAAAACACTTTCGATTACCGCCCCTCCGGCAATTAGAAAGCCGAATTGCTGAAAGAAAATTGTAACAACAGGCGGTAAGGCATTTCGCAGAATGTGGCATACCAGGATTCTGTTGGCAGATAGTCCACGGGCTTTTGCAAACCGAACATAATCAGAAGATAATTCAGCCAGAAGAGAGGAACGCATAATTCGGATGAGTGAACACGAACTGGGGACCGCCAGGGCAAATGAAGGTAGTAAAAAGCCCCTCCAACCTGGACTTGGTAAGACACTGAACCATTTCAGATGAATCGCAAAGAACAGTAGAAGAAGGAATCCCAGCCAGAAAGTTGGCATACAAATACCGCAGATAGTAATGCCTCTGGTAACCTGATCGAAAAGGCGGTTCCGCTTTCTGGCACAGAGCAAACTAATCGGAACGGTGAGTACGATAATCCATAGAATGGCCATCCCTACAAGAGATGTGGTCGTAGCCAGATACTTGTGCAGATCCTTTACAATCGGTTGATGAGTGGTCAAAGAAGTCCCAAGTTCTCCTGTAAACATTCCGGAAAGCCACTGAATATATCGCACAGGGAGAGGTTGATCCAATCCCATTTCCACCCGAATCATCTCAATCTGTTCCGGCGTAGGATTGGATACGCTCGGTGTGCAATAATTTCTGCAGGATCTTTTCCGGACCAAGCAATCAACAAAAAACTTAGAATGCTGACGCCTACCAGCACAATGAGGAAGTTAATGATCCTTTTTCCAATATATTTCTTCAAATAATGCACCTCCTCACATCAGAAATCAGTTAGACATAGTTAATCAAATGCCTTTATGTTACCCTACAGTGCGGTCTGCATCTGAAGGGTAACCTGCTTAGTAGTTAAATTTCTCTGCCAGATTGGACTTTTCAATCATCTTTCTATATGTGGGCGACTGTTTCAGCAGATGAGCATGTTTTCCGCAGGCTTCTACCGTACCTGCTTTCATAACGACGATCTTATCTGCATTTTCAATAGACTTCAGTCTGTGTGAAATAACAATCACGGTCTTGCCTTGAATCAAATGATTTAATCCAGTCTGTATCTGGACTTCTGTTTCCACATCTAACGATGCAGCAATCTCATCCAGAATGATAATTGGAGCATCCTTCAGGATTGCTCTGGCAATGGACAGCCGCTGACGTTCTCCGCCGGAGAGTTTGGCTCCATTTTCCCCGATTATTGTCTGGTAGGTGTCTGGCAGACGGCTGACAAACTCATTGCAACCAGCCAGTTTTGCAGCTCGTATTACTTCTTCGTCAGAAGCATCCAGCCGCCCAAGGCGAATATTTTCCATAATAGAAGTATTAAATAGAATGACTTCCTGAAAAACAATGGAAACATACTTGAACAAGCTATCAGTGTGAATTTCTCGTATGTCGGTTCCTCCGATCTGAACGGTACCGGAATCTGCATCATATAGTCTGCTGATGAGCTTAAGCATTGTTGTTTTTCCGCAGCCGCTGGGACCGACCAATGCGGTTACCTGTCCTTGCTCCGCCGTAAAGGATGCATGGCGAATCACCTGGGTGTCTTTCTGGTAGGAAAAACAAACATCCTTTATTTCTACATTGAAATCTGAAAGGACTGCCTTTTCTCCACCCTGAAGTTCATGATTCTTGATTTCACCAATCCGGGCAATTCTTGCGTCCAAATAAAAGATTTCCGTCAGATAGAGCAAAACACCACCCATGGCCCCGCTGAGTTTCGCCGCCATAATAATATAGCCCAGAAGAATCAGGATACTTACCTGACCGGAGGCGAGCATTGAAAGGCCAACAGTCGCCGTGATTCCAATAGGAAGAATAGATAAAGTCTGGCCGATTGTAACAGGAATCGTCTGGGTGATCTGAGCTTTCCATTGAAGATTTTCTGACTCATCCAACTGCTGGTCCATTTGAGCTTCTACTTTTTCTTTCAACCCATAGCTTTTAATTTCCTGATTCAGTTCGATTGCATTCTGAAAGCTTTCGGAAATATCTCTCAACTTATCATAATGTTTATTTACATCTCTGACCTGCAGTTTCTTTGTCAAGAAAAGAACCGAAGCAGAAGTAAGAACGGGAAGCAATACACAGAGACCTAATTTCCAATTCATGATCAGAAGGGCTACGCTGATAACCAAAAAGTAAATTGCAAACCCTATGGAATTAGCCACTGCGTTCGCAAAAGCATGCTCAATCGAAGCCACATCTGCCATGATTGTTTGAGCAAGGTCAGACAAATTGTGCTTTGAAAAATAGGATAGGGGCAGTTTGGAAAGCTGTTCCGCCAGATCAATTCTTAAATTTGCAGATTCCTGGTAGGTTTCATCATAGGTCGTTTTATAGTTATAGTTAATAACTAAGTACATCACCAGGGTCGCTGCCAGCATAAACAGGAGATATACCACCGGTTCCCGGCATTTCCATTCAACAGCCTGTCTGCAAACAGAAAAACACAGATCATCGGCGGTACAAAAGAAACATAATAGAGAAAGAATGACCAGATTGATTTTGCAAGGCCCTTCACACCCGAATCACTCAGCTGGAAGGCTCTTTTTAGATATGTCTTTATCATGCCAACCTCCACTGATTTGCCTTGCAGTATACATCCTGAAAATCCTTATAACGTCCATTGCAGGCCATCAGTTCATTGTGGGTTCCCTGTTCCACAACTTTTCCATTCTGGACAAACAGGATCTGGTCTACATTCTGAATAGAGGACAGCCTGTGTGCAATCATGATAACTGTTTTGCCCCTCATCAGTTTTTGGAAAGCCTGCTGCAACTCGTATTCATTTTCCGGATCTGCAGCTGCAGAAGCCTCATCCATAATGACGATATTCGCATTCTTTAGAATAGCCCTTGCAATGGCAATCCTTTGCACCTCACCACCGGAAAGGTATACGCCCTTTGCCCCTATGACGGTCATCTCCCGCTGGGGGAATTTGTCAAGGATGGATGTGCAGTTCGCTGCGTCAAGTGCATCCATAATCTGCTGCCGTGTTGCCTGAGGATTTCCGATTCGGACATTTTCGTAAATTGAGGTCTTTAGTAATTGACTGCGCTGGAAAACAAATGCGATGTTCTGAATGAGAGCTTTTTCAGAATAACTCTGAATGTTCTTTCCACCAATCAGAATTTCGCCGCCATCGACAGGATAAAAACCTGAAATCAGCTTTGCAATGGTAGATTTTCCTCCCCCGGAAGACCCGATGAGCGCATAAGTTTTATTCTGATGAAGTGTCAGGCTGAAATCCTTCAGCACGAAGTTGTCATCATACTTAAAGTCAACATGACGAAATTCAACATTGAAATCTTGGAAGGTCTCTTCGTTTCCATGTGGAAGCTTTGCCTGATCCATAGAAGTAGTCAGCTCATCAAGCTGATTCAGCGTATTTTGTGCGCCAAAGTTATCCTGCCCCGTAAACATGATCGATGTGAAAGAAGTAAATACAGCTCCGGAGAACACAGCAAAGAAAACAATCTTTGCCAGGATTAGCATAGCAGGTTCTCCATAGCTGATGAATACAACTGCGGCTGGTACAGCAAAAGCATAAAACACGTTGAACAGAACCTGGAATCCAACGTAGGGATTCTTACAGCTGAGGCTATACTGATAGACGTACTGTTTGTACTCTTTGATCGAGTTAATCAGAGTTTTGTAATACTGTACAGTTACACCGAAGATTTTTATGATCTGCATTCCTCTGACATATTCTACTGTTGCCGCACTCATCTTTTGAAGCGCCGCTGAATAGCCAGACAGAAATTCAGTACCACCGGACATTTTACGATACTGAAGAACACCAATCACAGTTGTAAGAATCAGGAGAATACCAAGGCGATAGTCTATTGCAAACATCAGCACAAACATTAACACCGGCGTCATAACAGCAGTGACGTTGTCCGGAATCAAATGGGCCACTGTTTTGTGTGTTTCTGCTGCGTTATCATCAATAATTTTTCGAATTTCTCCAGAGCTGTTATGGTCAAAAAAGGAAGAAGAGGCATCCAATAATTTATGAAGCCCATTTTTCCTTAAGTTTGTTTCAAGCCGGAAGCCTAAGTAGTGGGAACACGTTGCCGATGCAATGTTGAGAATGCCTCGTAAAATCATAAGTATGACTACAATAATTGCGTCATACATAGCCTTCTCATATACGGGAATAACCAGAATAGACACAATGGACCGCCACAGAAACCAATATGCTCCCATATATGAGCAGACGGCAGCGGCAGATAGTGCCATGGAGAAATATGCCAAAATTCTTTTATCTGGGACATAATGAAATAGTTTTTTATATAACTGCGCATTGATTCAAATATACACCTCTTTTTGCTTAAAAACGGTTTGACATACATCAGCTCTTTCATTATAATTAGATGTAGCTAACTGTAAAGGACAAAACAGATATAAAGTCTAAACAAGGTATTAATAAATCTAAACGAGGTATCCTTGGGAGGAGCCAATGATAGAAGTTGAACGAGATGATTTCTTTGTTGAATCGATAAAGAATCCAATAGAGTACGGAACATATTATAAGATCAACCCAAAATATGGAACCGGATTTCAATGGACGAGTGAGGTTCACCACGATTTCATCATTACAGTGACAGATATAAGATTTAACCAGGAAACTATGGTCGGAGAACATATTGGGTCTGGTTATGTACTTGCTCTCTATATTAGTGGCGCAGGAGATGAATTCTATCCGTATCAAAATATTTCTCCGAATACATTGCGCTGCTATGAACCATCTGAAAAGTATAAAGCTATTTATCATCCTCAGATTCCATTAAGATGTATTACCGTGCAGTTTGACCAGGAATTTATTGATCAGTATCTCCAGGAAATTTCCGGTGATCTTGAAGTAAACTTTTCTGATTTTTTTCAAAGAAAAAGGGAAATTCTATTTACCAAATGTTAATCATGCTATGCAAAGCCTATATGAGTATCTGCTTTCCATGAAAGCGTCCAGAATTACAGTAGAAGTAAAAATATATGAAATCATCTCTTATCTTGCTTCATATTTGAAAGAAAACAGACTAAATGAAGAGAATGGCCAACCCATTAACAAAACAGATTTGCAGGCATTAGATGAACTAACGCATTATATGGACGAACATTACAGTTTTAATATTACGTTGCAGACGCTTTCCACCATTGCATGTATGAGTGAAAGCAAAATGAAAAAGCTATTTAAGTCAGTTTATAATATGTCCATTACTGAATACATTCAGAGGAAAAGGATCTCTGTAGCCGAGCATATGCTTATTCAGACCGACCTCACCATTGCGGAAATTTCAAGAATTGTTGGATACTCCAACCCCAGTAGATTGATTGAAATATTCAAAAGGTATTATGGATTTACTCCCTCAAAATACAGAAAATAAAAGTGTTATACTAATTTGGATAAACCTAACCCCCTAAAAATCAACCAAATCAATCGTTATGGGGCTGTTGCACAAGGAAGAAAGCCAGTGCAGCAGCCCCTTTTTATCAATGTAACCTCGTCACAGAAAAAGACTTTGTCCTGCGGTATGATAAAGCCACAATCAATAAACAAGAAAGAGGTGGCGAACATGAAAATCAAGCTCAATCCCGATCAGGAGATTGTCAATATGAAAAGGAACATGGCTTTTCGCTGAATGGAAAGCGAAGCTGACCCGGGTTGGGGCGGTCTGTATGAAAGCGATATTTTTTTGAAATAATCTTGACAAAATTTATCGAGATTGATATGATGGTATTAACAAGCAAGCGAAAAGAGGATGTGGAGCATGATCATCACCAAAGAGACGGACTACGCGCTGCGCATTTTGCGGGTGCTGCTGGACGGGGAGAAGCATTCGGTGGCCGAGATGTCGGAAACGGAATTGATCCCCAATCAGTTTGCCTACCAGATTCTGCGCAAGCTCTCCGCCGGCAATTTGGTGCGGGTGAGCCGCGGCGCTCTCGGCGGCTGCGAGCTGTCCTGCGATCTGGACGCGACCTCCCTCTACGATCTCATGGGGGTCGTGGGGGAGCGGGGCATCCTGTGCGCCTGCATGGAGCCGGGATATGAATGCCGCTGGCAGGACAAGCATGGGCGGTGCGCCATCCACTGTCAGCTGGCGGCCTTGCAGCAAAAGCAGGACGAGGCGTTCCGTGCCGTGAGCCTGCGCAGGCTGCTGACCGGCGGATCCGATCCCCAAGATACAAGCAAGCTGTAAAATTTTAAAAGGAGGTACCCGTATGCTGTTTCAAACCACGTCGGCGCACGAAGAGCTGCGCGCGAAGATCCGGAGTTTTGCGGAGGAGGAGATCAAGCCCCTCGCATTTTTAATGGATCAGAACAACGAGTTTCCCGATGAGGCTGTCAAGAAGCTGGGTAAGCTGGGCTGGATGGGCATTCCCTACCCCAAGGAGTACGGCGGTGCCGGTCTTGATGCTCTGAGCTACGCCATCGCGGTGGAGGAGCTGGCCCGTGTGGACGGCGGCACGGGCGTAATCCTCTCCGCCCACGTCTCCCTCGCTCATGGCCCATTTTCGCCTATGGCACCGAGGAGCAGAAGAAGAAATATCTGGTTCCGCTGGCTAAGGGCGAGAAAATCGGCGCCTTCGGCCTTACGGAGACCAACGCCGGATCCGACGCCGGCGGCACGGAGACCACGGCGCTGGATAAGGGGGACTACTACCTCCTCAACGGCGGCAAGATCTTCATTACCAACGCCCCTAAGGCGGACACCTATGTGGTTTTCGCCGTCACCACGCCGGACATCGGCACCCGGGGCATCTCCGCTTTCATCGTGGAGAAGGGCTGGAAGGCTTTGAGTTCGGCGACCACTATGACAAGATGGGTATTCGCTCCTCCTCCACGGCGGAGCTGATCTTCAACAACGTGAAGGTTCCCAAGGAAAACCTATTGGGCAAGGAGGGCGAGGGCTTCAAGATTGCCATGTCCACGCTGGACGGCGG
>ENA-OQIM01000625-OQIM01000625.1-human-gut-metagenome-genome-assembly--contig:-NODE-625-length-13182-cov-1.833933_pt1 | contig 13182 bp, 25 predicted proteins | sample MGYA00242579_ERZ504744 | MGnify/ENA primary metagenome ERZ504744 (study PRJEB26092, sample SAMD00036441) | human gut metagenome | host: Homo sapiens | study: EMG produced TPA metagenomics assembly of...
TCGACGGGCTGGTCGAGCGGGTACTCCTTCTTGACGATGGCGCCATTGACCTGCTCCCACTCGGCAACGAACTCGTCCTGGGCCTGGCAGAAGGCGGCAAGGGCCTCCTGGCCAAACTTCATGGCGGCGAGCATGTCGTCCTCGGAGATCTCCTCGCGCGGCCTCGACCATCGAGATGAAGTCGGCAGAGCCGCCCAGCTCCAGGTCCAGGTCGGAGTTCTCGCGCTCCTCGTAGGTGGGGTTGACGATAAACTCGCCAGGTCTCCACGTTGCGGCCGATGCGCACGCAGGCAAGCGGGCCCTCAAAGGGCACGCCGCCGAGCGTCATGGCCAGGGAAGCACCCATGACGTTGATGACGTCAAAGGGGTTGACCTGGTCGGCGACGAGCGAGGTAGCGACGATGTGCACCTCGTTGCGGAAGCGTCCGGGAAGCTCGGGCGAATCGGACGGTCGATCATGCGCGCGGTGAGCGTGGCCTTCTCGCTGGGACGGCCCTCACGCTTGAGGTAGCCACCCGGGATGCGGCCGGCGGCGTACATCTTCTCGTTGAAGTCGACGGTCAGCGGGAAGAAGTCGTAGTTCTTGCGCTCCTTGGAGACGACCACGGTGTCGAGCATCGTGGTGTCGCCCTGCTTGACCAGGCAGCGCCGGTGGCCTGCTTGGCAAGCTCGCCCGACTCAAAGGTGTAGGTCTTGCCGTACAGCTCAAAGGTCTTGGATACGAGTGTCATTGTTCTCCTTTACCCCGCAGGCCCCTTGCCTGCAGGCTCCTCATGTGACGCGGGCCCCCTGCCCCCGCCACGCTTCAGAGCGTGATTGTTCACGCCCTTACACAAAAAAGAGCGCCCCGCTGCGCAGGACGCTCCTTGCATGTACAAATCCTACTGGATGTTGTCGCGGATGCCCAGAGCCTTGATGAGCTCACGGTACTCGACGATGTCGTTCTTCTTGATGTAGGAGAGAAGACGACGACGACGGCCGACGAGCATGAGCAGGCCACGACGGGTGTGGAAGTCCTTCTGGTGGGACTTCATGTGCTCGGTCAGCTCCTTGATGCGCTCGGACAGGATGGCGACCTGAACCTTGGGGTTGCCGGTGTCGACCGGGGTGTTACCGAACTGGGCAGTCAGCTTCGCCTTGCGCTCTTTGGAACAGTCATTGTTTCACCTTTCGTTTTGCGTCGCCATCGGGCGACTCGATTCGCCTCGGACTGGGAAGCCGCCGGTGGAGCGAGCAACCAAGGTCGAGGTACCAACAGGTCGGTATGTTACCACAAGCAGCCCGCGCCTGCGCATCATCACCGACCCAACATGAATTCCATCGCACGGAGCGCTGATCGGTGTGCGTGGCGGCCCAAACATGCGAAAGCCCGAGCAAGAACGCCGCCGTATGCGGGTCGATTTTCTCGACCATAAGCGCATCGAAGGTCATCGACATGAGGGCGCGCAGCCACGCGACCTCACCGGTCGACACCAGCTCGGCACCCGGAACGCTCGACGCGCACGACCCGCACATGAGACCGCCCGCCTGGGGCGAAAAATACGACAGCATGGGGTCTCCGCACAGCACGCAGCCGAAAAATCGGGTCGATAGCCAACGTGCGACAGCAGCTTAAAGACATATGCCGCCACAAGTAGATCCATATGCGCCGCGTCGAGCCCGCTGCCACCAGGGCAAGCGCTCGCTGCGTTATGGCAAAGGTAAACGGGTCCTCGGCGTCCTCGAACGAGCACACGCGCGCGACCTCGGCGATCGCGCTTGCGGCGCATGTCATCTCGTAATCGGGAGCAGCGCCGAGCGGCGCCTCCATAAGCTCGGCCTGGGAAACCACGTCGAGCGACCGTCCATGCGCAAGCAGCAGATCAACGGTACAGAACAGCTCGCAGCGCGCAGCCAGGCGTCCGCCGGGTTTGCGGGCGCCCTTTGCCACAGCACGAACCTGCCGACCCCGCTCGTCAAGCATCGTCAGGATCAGGTCCGTCTCTTTGAGCTTCGTCTTATCGAGCACGAGACTTCGTGCGATATGTACGAGAACCTGCCATTCGCGCCGCGTGTCCCTAATCCTCGGCGTTATAGCCAAAGCGGCGAATCTGGGCCTCGTCGTCACGCCAGCCGGCCTTGACCTTCACGTCCAGCTCCAAAAAGACCTGGGTGCCAAAGATGCGCTCAAGGTCGCGACGGGCGTCGATGCCGATATGTTTGATCATCTCGCCGCCCTTGCCGATGATGATGCCCTTTTGGCCCTCGCGCTCGACGTAAATGGTGGCGTGCACGCGCAGCACCTTCTTGGTCTGCTCAAGCGCATCGCAAATCACGCCCACGGAGTGCGGGATCTCATCACGGGTGCGGCGCAAGACCTTCTCGCGCACAAATTCGGCAACGAGCGTCTCATCGGAAGCGTCGGTACCCATGTCCTCGGGGAACCAACGCGGACCCTCGGGCAAAAAGTGCGCAACGGTCTCGATGAAGGCATCGACGTTGAAGTTCTTGACCGACGACGTCACGATCTCGTCGTCATATTCCATAAGCTCGTGGGCGCCTTGAGCTGCTCCATGACCTGTGCGGGGTCGGCTTCATCGGCCTTGGTGAGCACCAGGACCTTCTTGGAACGGGCATTCTTGACACGCTCGGCAACCCAGGCGTCTCCCCTGCCGATCGGTTTAGTGGCATCAATCAAAAACGCGACAACATCGACATCGTTCAGCTCGAACAGCGCGCTCTTGTTGAGCTCGGACCTAGACCGTCCTTGGGCTTGTGGATACCCGGGGTATCGACAAAGACCAGCTGGTAGCCGGGGCGGTTGACGACGGCGCGCATGCGGCGGCGGGTCGTCTGGACCACCGGCGAGGTGATGGCGACCTTTTGCCATAGCAGGCGTTGAGCAGCGTTGACTTACCGGCGTTGGGGCGGCCGACCAAGGCCACGAAGCCACTGCGGAAACCGGCTCAACGTCGCCAAAGCCCGCGAGGCTGTCGTCCTCATCGCACAGGCGTCGAGTTCCTCGTCGCTCATGCCCTCAAACGGGTCGAACTCCTCGACTTCCTCATAGGCCTCGGTCGCCTTAGCATCCGGGGACTCGTCGTCCAAAATTTCATCGATAGGCTGCATATTGTCGGACATGGGAATCCCTTTCTAAATAAAGCCGAGCGCGTGGGCAAATACCAGCAAGCCCACAATCGCGGCGGTGATTGAAAGTACGTATACCGAGGCGGCGGCGATGTCCTTGGCGCGTTTTGCCAGCGGATGGAGCTCCTGGGTCGCCAGATCGACAATGGCCTCCATGGCGGTATTGCACAGCTCGCCGTGAATCACCAGCCGCAGCAGATGATAATCGTGGCCCACTCGGCAATGTCGAGCCCCACGATACAGCCGGCAATGATGGTGCACACGCCCGCTACGAGCATAACCTTAATGTTGCGCTCGGTCTTGACGGCGGTGACGAAGCCTCCATGGCGTAGGAGAACGACTTTAAAAAGGACGGATGGTCCTTGTTCGATCCGGGAATCATAAGCGGCTCCTAGTCGTGGGCATGATTGGTGATGGGGCCAACGTGAACGAGTTTGGGGTCCTCGCCGCGCTCGAGCGCCAGATCGCGCAGGATAGCGTCCTCGCGGGCCTCCATGACCTCGGCCTCGTCGTCCTCGATATGGTCATACCCCAGCAGGTGCAGCATGCCGTGCACGAGCATCAGGCGGCACTCGTCGGCAGGGCTATTGCCAAAGCCGGGGGCCTGACGGGCAATGACCTGCGGGGCCAAGATGATATCGCCGAGCTCGAGCGTCTCGTCGGCGGGAATATCCTCGTCAAAGGCCGAGTCGCATTCAAACGAGAGCACATCGGTGGTGCGGTCGATGCCACGCCACTCGTGTTGAGCTCGTGCATCTCGTCCTCGTCGACATACGAAAGGGAAATCTCGACTTCACGTTCAACGCCCTCGGCGGCAAGCACAACCTCGCAGATGTGCTCCACCTCCTGCGCGTCGAGCAGCGTATCGAGCTCGGCATCGTTGCTGATCAATACACTCAACGGGACTCCTTTCGGTCGCGCGAGCGCTGCTCGCGCACGTCATCATAAGCATCATATGCCTCAACGATACGACCCACTAGGCATGGCGCACCACGTCGCGCGCTCCAGGTGTGCAAACGCCACATCGTCGACACGGCCCAAAATCTTCTCGACATCCGCCAAGCCACCACGACGACCCACCAGGTCGCGCTGGCTGAGGTCGCCGGTAATCACGAACTTGGAGTTGAATCCAAGGCGTGTCAGGAACATCTTCATCTGCTCGGGCGTGGTATTTTGCGCCTCGTCGAGCACCACGAAAGCATCGCTCAGCGTACGACCGCGCATATAGGCAAGCGGGGCGATCTCGATCACGCCGCGCTCCATAAGCTCATCGGTGCGCTCGCGATCCATCATGTCAAAAAGGGCGTCGTAGAGCGGACGCATGTACGGATCGATCTTTTCCTCGAGGGTGCCGGGCAAAAAGCCAGGTTCTCCCCCGCCTCGACAACCGGACGCGTCAAGATCAGACGGCCCACCTCGTGGCGCTTGAGCGCGGCAACGGCGAGCGCCATGGCAGATAGGTCTTACCGGTACCGGCTGGACCCAGGCCAAACGTGATGGTATGCGAGCGGATGGCATCCACATAGCGCTTTTGCCCGAGCGTCTTGGGACGAATGACACGACCGCGGTATGAAAGCAGCACGTCATCGCGAAGCGATGTGGCCTCATGCTCGCCGTCGCGCAAGACGGCCAGGCAACGCGAGACGTCGTCAGCAGACAGGGTACGACCGGCCGCCGCCTCGCAAAAAGCATGTTCGAAAAAGCGAGCCACGAGCTCGACCTCGTCCGGGTCGCCGCTCACGGAGATGCTATCGCCACGGGCGACCACATGGGCGCGAACCAAGCTCTCGAGCGCACGAAGGACGCCGTCGCCGGCGCCCAAAACACGCGAGGGATCAACTCCCTCGGGAACGGTAAGTCTAATCTTCGAGGCTTCCATGGACCTCCCTGCGCGCATGGACCAAGCCGGAATCATCGACTCCGATGATAGCAACATCGAGCAGGCACGGGGCTGTAAGTCCACAGGTATCGTCAAGACGGGCATGATGGAACGAACCGAGCGTCAGGTTGTCACCATACTCGAGCACGGCACGCTCGACAGTGCCCACGCGACGACGAGCATCGGCAATAGCGAGCTCCTGCGCCGCGTCTCGCATACGGCGGCTGCGCTCGGCCATAACCTCGGGCGGCACCTGGTCGGGCATGTCGGCAGCAAGGGTACCGGGACGCTTGCTGTAGCGGAACACGTGCATACGCGAGAACCCCACGCGGCGGCACAGCGCCAGCGACTCCTCGAACTCCTCGTCCGTCTCACCAGGAAAACCGACGATGACGTCGCACGAAAGAGACGCCTGCGGCAGGATGGCGCGAATCATGCGCACCGTGTCCTCAAAGGCCTCGGCACTATAGGGACGACCCATGCGATGCAGCGTCGCCGTACAGCCGGACTGTACGGGCAGGTGCAAAAACGGGGCAATACGCTGCGGATAGCGCGCCATAACCTTAAGCAGCGCTCAGAGATATCCATGGGTTCGACCGAGGAAATGCGCACATGCGCAATAGTCGTGCGCTCCATGATGGCCTCGAGCAGCTCATCGATTTCGACATGCTCGTCGGTCGCGCTCTTGCCATCGTAGGCACCCAGGTTCACACCGGTCAGCACCACCTCGGGCACGCCGGCCTCCTGGGCCTCGCGAACTTGCTCAAGCACGGACTCGACGGGCACGGAGCGCTCGGGGCCGCGCGCCTTCCACACGATGCAATAGGTGCAACGGTGGTTGCAGCCGTCCTGGATCTTCACGCCCAGGCGAGAGCGACCGAGCGCATCGACCACCTCGCCATCGCTGCAGGCGGGAACGCTATCGGACTCAACGCCCAACACCTCGCAGACACGTTCGGCGACATCGATCTTGGACGGCTCGGCGATCACGCGATCCGAAAGCTCCAACAGCTCCTCGGGATGCAAATTGACCACGCAACCGGTCACGAGCACATAGGGCTCATTTGGATGGGCCAGCGCATGACGGACGGCCTTACGGGTCTTGGCCTCGGCCTCGCCCGTAACGGCACAGGTGTTAATGACGATCAAATCGGCATCCTGGGGCTCCACAATAGCAAAGCCCAGGCGCATAAGATCGGCAGTGATACGGTCAGACTCAACCGGTTGACACGGCAGCCGAGGTTGACGACGGAAATATGGGGTGCGAGCACGCGGGCTCCTTAATCGAGGATATCGTCGAGGGCACTCTTGATACGGTCGGTCACCGACTTCTTACCGGAAGCGACGTCATCGCCCATCTCATCGGCAAAAGCACGGAGCAGCTCGCGTTGCTTATTGGAAAGATTGGTGGGAACGACCACGCGCAGTTGCACGATCAGGCGGCCACGCGAACCGCCACCGCCAATGCGCGGCATGCCGTAATTATTGACGCTCACGGTGTCGCCGTACTGGGCGCCGGCGGGAACCGTCACCTTAACGTCCTCGTCGGGCATAATGCCCTCGACCTCGATCTCGCAGCCGAGCGCAGCCTGCGCAATCGAGATATCGCTCACCAGGTACAGGTCTCACCGTTGCGCTTAAAGCGCTCATGGTCGGCAACGCGCACGTTGACAATCAGGTCGCCCGAAGCTCGCCGCGAAGGCCGGCCTCGCCAAAGCCGCTCACACGCAGCTGGCGACCGGTCGAAACGCCGGCGGGAATATCGATGTCGATCTTTTCGTGCGAAGGCGTACGGCCCTGACCGTCGCAGGTCTCGCAGGGATGGTCGATAACCGTGCCCTCGCCATGGCAGTCGGGGCAAGGCGAGGAAGACTGAACCTGGCCCAAAAACGATCGCTGAACCGTCGTGACGTAGCCCGTACCGTGGCAGCGACTGCACTGCTTTTCCTGTGCACCCTCGGCCCTACCGGTACCGTTGCAGTCCTCGCAAGGAGCAAGGCGATCATAGCTGATCGTCTTTTTGCAACCGAGCGCCGCCTCCTCAAGGGTCACCGAAAGGGAGATGGCCATGTCACGTCCGCGACGACGCTCACGACGACTGCGGGCGCCACCACCGGCGCCACCGCCAAAGAACGACGAGAACAGGTCGTCCATGCCCATGCCACCAAAGATATCGTTGATGTCGACATAGCCCGAACCACCAGGGCCGTCGGCAGTGCCGTAACGGTCGTAGTTAGCACGCTTCTGCTCATCGGAAAGAACGGAATAGGCCTCGTTGAGCTCTTTGAACTTGGCCTCGGCCTCGGGGTCGTCCGAAACGTCCGGGTGTACGGTACGGGCCTTCTTTAGAAACGCGCGCTTAATCGTCCGCGCGTCGGCATCCTTTTCGACGCCAAGTACCTCGTAGTAATCCCTATTTTCCGACACGACCGAATCCTTCCGACTTTCATTATTGTCACAGTGCGTCCTATACCCAAGCTGGGGCGGCCGCAAACAGAGGGTTTGATGTTAGTACATTCCGTACGGCGAAAGCATGGCACGCTGCGAGCAGCTCGCAAACCAAACCGACACGAGCGCAAACATAAATCCGTTGGCAAAACCGTTGGCAAACTGCATCGCGCCGCGTTTCCACCACAGCAGGCTGCGATGAAGCACGCGTCCGAGAGCACCATGAACAGGCCCATGGCAAACGGAATAAAGCACATCATGGCAAAGGCCGAGAACACGCCCGAGATGGCCGACAGCACCAAAAACGGCGCCACAATGCCCATCAGGTAAAAACCGGTACGGGCCTTGCCTTCCAGGCGCTCGGCCTCGACATGGGCACGGCCGACCAGGTCGCCGCCCGCGGCACCGTTGGTGCAGCATGACCCATGCCGCTAATGCGGACCTCGTCGCCATCGTGCGTGCCGGCAGGAAACTCAATCGTCTGCTCGGAGGTTACGCGAGTACGACCGCTGCACCGCAATCGGGGCAGGGGTCGGCGACGACCTTACCGGAACCGCCGCACTCGGGGCAGACAGACTGGAACGTGCCCGCACCAAACAGGAAGGACAAGTCGACGTCGATGTGCCCGCGGCCACCGCAGCTCGGGCAGGTATGGGCATGCTCGGAGGAGACAGAACCCGAGCCGCCACAGTGACCACAGGTATCGAAGCGCGTATAGCGGACGGTCTTACGGGCACCGCCCTTGGCCTCCTTGGCGTCCAGTTTGATATCGACGACCACGTTGGCGCCGTTCTCGGGATTGTAGGCAGCCTGGCCGCGACGCGGCTGGCCCCAGGCGCCACCAAAGGGAAAGCCGCCCTCAAAGGGATTGCCATAGCCCACGCTACCGGCGTAGCCGCCGCCATAGGGAGAAGCCGCAGGAGCGCCGGCGAAGGGATTGCCCGAGCGCATGGCGTCATAGCGCGCACGCTTCTGCTCGTCCGAAAGCACGGCATAGGCCTCGGAAACCTCTTTGAACTTTTCCTCGGCATCCGGCTCTTTATTGACGTCCGGATGGAGCTTGCGGGCCTTTTGCTGGAAGGCTTTTTGTATATCACGCGAGGTGGCGTCCTTAGAGACACCCAAAATCTCGTAGTAATCTTTTTCGTTCATCGTCGCCATGCGCGGCAACCTCCTGCTCACAGCAGCGTATATATTGCGGTAATTCTACCCGAGCGGCCTAGGCTAGACCCCAAAACAGCTCGAACAGCACATTTCCATCGAGCCAGCCCAAGTGGGTGGGCGCTAAACGAGCACGGACGCGACCTGCGATAACGTCTTTTGAGGTGACGCGTCCCGCATGTCCTTCAATATGATCGGGCACCCAGGCGGCAAGGCCCAACTCGAGTGCACGGTCACAGGCCGCCGCCAACTCATCTGCAGCGATCACGCTTGCCGAGCGAACCAACAAGTCGGGCCCAATGCCACGCGTCATGCGGCAGGCAAGCATCAAATCCTCGGCTGCCGCCTCGCGCTGCGACAGATACTCGGCATCAAACGTCGTAGCGGCATCGTCGCGTTGCACCAAGCGCACGCGATACGCATCGCCGCGAGCGGGCACGGCGGGAAACAGCCCGGCCAAGCGATCGAAATCCCCGGCGTCGAGCATACCGGCGGCAGAACGACCCAAGCCAGATAGCCTTGTCCGGTCCAATAGGCAATGTTGTGAGCACACTCATGGCAGTCGAGCGCGTAGCTTGCCACCTCATACGGATGGTAGCCTGCCGAACTCAGCCGCTCGCGCGCAACGTCCATGCATGCGGCTTGGAAATCCTCATCGGGCTCAAGCGACTCGTCACGGCACGCCATGCGGTAAAGCGGCGTGCCCTCCTCGAGCGTGAGCGGATAGACCGACACATGGTGCGGGGCCGCCGCAAGCACGCCATCGAGCGTACGCTGCCAGCTTACAGCGGTCTGCCCGGGAAGCCGCACATAAGGTCGCACGACACATCGAGCCCGGCATCCTTGACCGTGGCGATGGCCGCAAGGGCGCGACCCGCATCGTGGATACGGCCGATCGAGCAAGCTCGGCGTTGTCGAGGGTCTGAACTCCCAAAGAAATGCGCGTGACGCCTACGCTGGCAAGCGCCGCAGCGAGCCGTGGAGTCAACGACTCTGGATTAGCCTCGCAGGTAAACTCAACGGGCTTACACCTCGCAGAGATACGCCGGGCGAGTTCTACCAGACGCTCCCCCGCCAGCGACGGCGTGCCGCCGCCAACATAGACGGTGCGGATCTGTGCAAGCGCCCCGGCGTCGCCATAGGCATCGAGCGTGCATACAGCTGTTCAAAATAGGCATCGAGCGCAGCGCCAGGTCGAACGGGGGAAAACTGCGCGAGTCAAAGTCGCAGTACCTGCACTTTTGGGCGCAAAACGGCACATGCACATACAGCGCGGTAACGGCCACCCTTAAGCCTCCAGCGGATGAGCGGGCACCGGCTCACCAGCGGCAAGCGCGGCCTCACAGAGCACCACGTCGCGCTCGATATCATCGACCAGCGCCATAAACTCCTCGTACGTGGAGCAGCGCACCACCTGAGCGCGCCAGGCGGCGGCATGGGGCATGCCCTTTAAGTACCAGCTTGCATATGTACGGGCACGCGACATAAGCGGCAGAAGCTCGTGCGTCAACGTCAGGTGCTCACGCAGAGCCTCCAGGCGCTCAACCGAGGAGCGAGAAGGAACCGGCGTGCCATCGAGTGCAAGGGCTCGGGCATCGCCGAACACCCACGGATTGCCGTAGATGCCGCGCGCGATAAACACCGCTCTGGCACCCGAGCCTTGCAGATGCTCGGCAGCGTCCTCGGCCGAGAACACATCGCCCGAACCGATCACGGGAATCTCGACAGCGTCGGCAACCTCATCGACGACAGACCAATCGGCCTGGCCCGTGTAGAGCTGCGTGGCGCAACGACCATGCACGGCGACTGCGGCAGCCCTGCGCCCTCAAGCATCTGGCAAATGTCGCGGCATTGCGGTCCTCGGCATAAAAGCCTTGCGAATCTTGACGGTCACGGGCACGTGCGCCGCGCCACCGTGCCTCGACGATCTTCTCGCCAGGTCGGGCGTGCGCATGAGCGCCGAGCCCTCGCCCTTGGTAACGACCTTGCGGGCGGGACATGCCATATTGATATCGATGAGCGACAGGCGATCGCCAACGCGCTCCTCGACGGCGGCGACGGCGCTCGCAAACTGATCGGGCTTGGAGCCAAAGAGCTGCACGCAAATCTGCTGCTCCTCGTCGGCCGGTAGCACCAGGCGCCACGTCTTATTACTGGCATAGGCAAGGCCTGCCACGCTCACCATCTCGCTGTAGGCAAGGTTGGCACCGCGGCGGCGACACACGATGCGATAGGCAGGGTCGGTCACGCCCGCCATGGGAGCCATAAGGAACGGCTGCTCGGCATAGGCGCCCAGCAGCCGCAGACTATATTCGGAAAGAGCCATAGACCTACTCGTCCACCTTGAGGATCGCCATAAACGCCTCCTGCGGGACCTCGACCGAGCCGATGGCCTTCATGCGCTTCTTGCCCTCTTTCTGCTTCTCAAGCAGTTTGCGCTTACGCGAGATATCGCCGCCGTAGCACTTGGCAAGCACGTCCTTGCGACGCGCCTTGACGGTGGAACGGGCGATGATCTTGTTGCCGATAGCACCCTGGATGGGCACCTCGAACAGCTGACGCGGGATGATCTCCTTGAGCTTGTCGCACAAGCCACGGGCCAGGCCATATGCCTTGTCCTTATGGACGATAAACGACAGCGCGTCCACCTCGTCGCCCGAAAGCAGGATGTCGAGCTTGACGAGCTCGGAGGGGCGATATTCGTTGAACTCGTAGTCGAGCGAGGCGTAACCCTTGGTGCGGCTCTTAAGCTGATCGAAGAAGTCCAAGATGAGCTCGGCGAGCGGCATATCGAAGCGCATCTCACCGATTTGCTCGTCAGGTGGATCATATCGGTCGTGACGCCACGGTGCTCGATAGCGAGCTGCATGACGGCACCCGTATACTCGGGCGGGCAGATGATCTTTGCCTTGAGGTAGGGCTCTTCGATACGCTCGATGCGCGTGCCTCGGGCAGATCCCGCGGGCTGCGGACATCGATCATTTCGCCGTCGGTCTTGTAGACGTGATAGTCGACCGAGGGACTCGTGGCAATGAGGTCCAGGTTGAACTCGCGCTCCAGGCGTTCCTTGACGACTTCCATGTGCAGCAGGCCCAGGAAGCCCACGCGAAAGCCAAAGCCAAGCGCCACCGAGGTCTCGGGCTCCCACACCAACGACGGGTCGTTGACGTGCAGTTTATCGAGCGCGTCACGCAGGTTCTCGTAGTCCTTGTTGTCGATCGGGAACAGGCCCGTATAGACCATGGGCTTGGCCTCGCGATAACCGGGAAGCGGCTCGGGGCAGGGGTTCGACGCCACGTAAGGGTATCGCCCACGCGAACGGCCTCGGGATCCTTCAAGCCCGTGACCACATATCCGACCTCGCGACCGTCAGCGCGTCGACCGGGGTCTCGGCAGGACGCTTGACGCCCACGCCGTCGACCAAAAAAGTCGCCCTTGGCTTGCATCATAAGCAGGGTATCGCCCTTTTTGATGGAACCATCGAAGACGCGCACCGTAGCCACCACACCGCGATACTCGTCAAAGTACGAATCCAAAATGAGCGCTTTGAGCGGAGCGTTTGCATCGCCCTTAGGCGGCGAAATCAAAAAGACAATCGACTCCAGCAGATCGTGAATGCCCTCGCCGGTCTTGCCCGAGACGCACACGGCATCATCGGCAGGGATCGCCAGGTCATCCTCGATCTCGGTCTTAACCTCATCGGGATGGGCTGAGGGCAGGTCGATCTTGTTGATGGCCGGCACAATGTCCAGATTGGCGTTCATGGCGAGCGTCGCGTTGGAGACGGTCTGTGCTCGACACCCTGGGTGGCATCGACGACGAGCACCGCGCCTCGCAGGCGGCCAGAGAACGCGAGACTCGTAGGTAAAGTCAACGTGGCCCGGCGTATCGATCAGATTGACTGATACGTCTCACCATCGTCGGCGTCATAGGAAACGCGGACGGCATTGGACTTGATCGTAATGCCGCGCTCGCGCTCGATATCCATGGTGTCGAGCAGCTGCGACTCCATGTCGCGTTCGTCGACGGTATGGGTGAGCTCGAGGATGCGGTCACTGATCGTGGACTTGCCATGGTCGATGTGCGCAACGATCGAGAAGTTGCGAATGTGGGAAATGTCAATTGAAGCATTCATGCGGACTATCTTACCCGAGCGGTACAAAAAATGGAGCCTGTTCCATAAAACAGGCTCCATTTATGCGCGTAATCTGTGTGGTGTGAAATTTACAACTTAGGCGTTGATGCTGTTCACGAGCTTGGCAAGACCGGACTTGCGGTTGGAAGCCTGGTTCTTGTGGATAACATGCTTGGCGGCAGCCATGTCGAGACGCTTGGTGACGGTCTTGAGGGCAGCCTGGGCCTTCTCGGCGTCACCCTCGGCGACGGCGGACTGGACGTGCTTGGTCAGCGTCTTGAGCTCGGACTTGACAGCCTTGTTACGCATGCGAGCTGCCTCATTGGTGCGGATACGCTTCTTCTGAGACTTGATGTTTGCCACTTCTGGAGTTCCTTTCGAGTTCCTTGCAAAAAATGTATGACACCTCTGAGACACGGTGAGGTCATGCAAG
>ENA-OQIM01000626-OQIM01000626.1-human-gut-metagenome-genome-assembly--contig:-NODE-626-length-13160-cov-1.929333_pt1 | contig 13160 bp, 25 predicted proteins | sample MGYA00242579_ERZ504744 | MGnify/ENA primary metagenome ERZ504744 (study PRJEB26092, sample SAMD00036441) | human gut metagenome | host: Homo sapiens | study: EMG produced TPA metagenomics assembly of...
ATCAGTTCCTGGTTCCAGGTCTGTGCAAGCAGAGTTCCTACCGGAATCGCTGTACAGTACTGATAATATCTTTCTCCCGGAAGTTCTCTGGAATCATCATAGAATAATCCACCTTCCAGACTGAATTCGAACGGCATGCTGACAATGCTGCCTTCATTGACATGATAATATTTCATCAGTCGAAGTCCTGCCGGTCCGTCTGCAAGGACGATGCTTGCAAGTCCTTTATCTACAGCACAGCGGTGTGTCTCTCCTGCAGAACCCGGAACAGAAATGCCTGCTGCCCCAAGGTTTCCCCCCTGTGCTTTGCCCGGTCTCCGGCTGCCAGATCGATCAGTTCTTCTTCTGTCAGGGTATTTACAAAATCCATCGCCTCTCTCTCATAGAGGTCGGCATTTTTTCTTATATTCTACAGTCTCTGTCGTAATGTCTGCCGCATGAAGTTCCAGAACGGTCATCGCCTGCTCTCCGGCAAGTTTCTCTGCTGTTTCTGTGCGTTTTGCTGTTCTGGATGGTTCCTGTACGATTTCTTCCAGATCCTGTTTCAATGGGAAGAGGTTTTGACCTGACGTTTCGTCACTGTGGCATCCAGTTTCATGCCTCCACAGAGTTTCGCACTGGCAAGGCTGCTTCCGATCCAGATGCCGTAGAAGCCTTTTCCAGGATCCATGCTGCGCTCTCTTCATCGTAGGAAGTCAGTGCATCTACTGTCACTTCATGGTGACTTCTTCTGTTTCGCCAGGTTTCAGTTCGGCAGTCTTGGCGTAAGCTGCCAGACGGTGTGCTTCTTTTTCCAGAGTGCCTCCCGGCAGGGATGCATAGACCTGTACGACTTCTTTGCCGGACACTTTGCCTGTGTTCTTTACAGATGCTGAAATGCTGATTTTTTCAGCGGATATTTTTACCAGACGGTAGTTGCTTATCTCAAAGTCTGTATAGGAAAGTCCATATCCGAAGCCATAGCGGACCGGAACTTCAAAGGTATCGAAATAACGGTATCCTACATAAATTCCCTCTTCGTAAAGCTCGGTCTGCACATTTCCGTTATTATGTGAAAACTTCTCAGAATTCGGATAATCCTCATATTCATATGCCCAGGTATCTGCAAGTTTGCCGGATGGATTTACCTTGCCGGAAAGGATGTCGGCAACTGCATTTCCGCCTTCCATGCCAGGCTGTACGATCACCAGAAGTGCTTTGATGTTCTCGAATTCATCCATGAAGGAAAGATCCACTGTGCGCCTGCATTGATCAGAACAATTGACATTTTTGTAATATGCACAGATGTCTGCAAGTATCTGATATTCGTCGTCGTTCAGATAATAATCGCCCTTGTCAGCAGTACGGTCGGAACCTTCTCCTGCGATCCGGCTCAGAACATAGATTGCTGTTGCCGTATCTGCGTCCTCAGCTGGTTTCTGTACCTGATCTCCGGCTGGCATTTTGAATGGAGTGGTGCTGTATACCGAAAAGAAATCCATGGTGTCCGCGCCTTCACCCGTTTTTGAAAGGATACTTCTCTTCCATTCCTGGCGTGCATTCTCGTAGATCTTGTCGTAACTTGCGATCCAGTCTTCTGTTGTCACCTGAAATCCGGCGTTTTTGATTCCCTGGAAAATCGGAAACATTTTCACGTTCATTGACATCTCCGGAACCTGTTCCTCCTTTGATGGTCCTTCCTGCGCCTGCGCCATAAAGTGCAACGTTGCTTCCGGCTTTCAGGGGAAGAAGATTGTCTTCATTCTTAAGAAGGACGATTCCTTCTGCTGCCGCACGGCGTGCAACCTTGCGCTGTTCTGTCTCCCATGGCTGAACTTTCGGATCTGTGGTGCCGGAAAATGCTCTCTCTTTCAAAATTCGTGTCATGATTATTCCTTATTCCTCTCCGATAAAATCTGCAAATGTTTCTTTTATTTTCTGCTCATCCTCCGTACCTGCATTCAGGATCAGCGGCTTGCTTAAGTCCAGGCTGAAAATTCCCATGATGGATTTGCATCTACATAATATTTACCGCTCTGCAGATCCATATCACAGTCAAATTTACTGCAAAGTTTGTTAAATTTATCTGCGTCCTGCATAGATACGATCTTTACTGTTAATTTTACCATAATCTGACTCCTTTTTCACGCTTTTATTCAGGCGGATCTTCCGACCCGCCCTGCTTATTGTTTATTTAGTTAAAGTACTTTCTGAGAAGATAAGTCGGAGTGCAGCTCCATGCGTGGCAGTAACTGTTGACAATGCTGCTTCCATATGGAGATTCTGCAGGATTTTCAGGATTATAAAGCTCCCAGAATGTATCCGCACCGTGGCTTATCATTCCGCCCCAGTAATATTTCATATATTTCATTGCCTGGTCTTTTTTACCACACATCAGAAGTGCTTCCACAAAATGATGGTTCATATACGGAGAAACCATTCCTTTTTCCGGTTTCAGTTCCACCAGACGATCCAGTATTTCTGCTCCTTCTTCGCCGCTGACTGCTTCCGCCAGGATCATCCATACCTGACTTGCATAGTTGATCTGTTTTTCGTCGCCACTGACGAACAGCCCGCTCTCTTCATCAAAAAGATATTTTTTTGCAGATGCTGTTTTTGCCTCAGCCTCTTTTTTCAGTTCTTCTGCTTTTTCCATATCTCCGAGGAGTTCTGCGATCTTCTGTACTTTCTTCGCACAGTAGATATAAACACCCTGCATTGCGCTCTGCTTGTTCAGACCCTCTGTCCAGTCGATAAAGCCCCAGAAACCATCTCCGTTTTTCATAAGTCCATTTTCATCAAACTGCTCTTTTGCTATCTCCATCTGACGGTATGCACAGGCACTTAAATCCTTTAAGGCCTCCTTGTCACCGGATGCTTCGTAGTAGTCACAGAGGGTTGCTCCGAAGAACATGGAGTAATCCAGAAGGAAGGTATCATCCACAATAAATTTCGGTTCTGTGAAAAGGCAGGCACTTACCTGTCCATTGTCCTTTGTCTGGCCTGCAAACAGATACAGGCATCTTTTTACCAGCTCCATGTTGTGGAATGTCTCATAATTTGCAAGCGCCTGAAGTCTTAAATCTCCAAGCCACAGACGGCGGTCTCTCTTGGGGCCGTCCTCAAATACGGTCTGCATGCAGTTTTGCAGGGTACGAAGACTGACACGATCCAGTCTGCGGATCACTTCATCCTCACTTTCCACCGGCTTCACATCTTCCATTCTGACAGAAGAAACACTGGTACAGAATACATCTTCCACTACCATCTGCCATTTCATGGAAGTGTCTATAGCTTCGATCTCCATATAACGGAAGGCATATCTTCTCGGAAGCTTCAGCTCTGCCGGAAGAACATCGATATGGATAAATTCTTCCTGTATCCAGCTTCTGCTGATCCATCCGTCATAGTCTGCAGAATCCTCGGTCATCTCCTTGGCGATCTCTCCGAACTTCAATCTAAAAAATGCCGGTGCGTCCTGAGGACTTCCTACAGAGTTCAGCTTCAGGGTCACGTATCCTACCTGATGATCTCCAAAATCCAGACAGATCTTGTCTCCCTTTGCAAGATGATAGCCTGAAAGATTTTTGATCTCATCCTTTTTGTGAACCTCCGGATAGACCTCCTCTGTTTTTACGATGTCTACAATAGAAACCGGACGAACTACCGTTTTCAGTAACTCCGGTGTACATGCTTCTGCTTTTTTTACAAAATCCTCATTGGTCACACGGACCATATTAAGATCAATACTTACCTCTGCCATTATATGGATATTCTCCTTTCATCCAGTTCTTCGATGATTCTTTCTGCATTACTATACACTTTTTCACTTTTTCTTCCAAATTGTGATTTTTTTTATAAAATACTGATGTTTTTTGGGTGATTATGATATACTTTACTCACCTGTTATGAAAAAGTACATGGAAAGAGGACAGTCATGAAGCTTACCAGAGAAGAATTTCAGAGATATATTTATTCCTACAACGACGATGAAACTTTTTATAAGACACTTTATCTGCAGGAGAAGGAACATCCGGAGACTTTTCATGAATATTGCCTGACACTGGACCGTAAAAAGATTTATGAACACCGGCTTTATGTACCGGAGCTTCAGACCGAAGCCTGGTATCCCTATATGAAAGAAACCGATCTTTTTCATGATATTAATGGCAATATCGTGCTTTCCAAGCATTACCGCTATACCCCTGTTTTCCCCATGAACATGAATTTTTTGAGATCCTCTGTCTGTATGACGGAACTGCCCACACTACGATACAGGGGATTGAACACACTTTGCATACCGGAGATATCTGTATCATCCACCGCATACCACTCACAGTGTGGGGATCTTTGATGACAGTGTTGCTTTTAATATTCTGGTACGTAGCTCCACCTTTCAGTCCACATTCTTCCAGTCACTGACGGCAGACAGTGCCCTGACGCAGTTTTTTGCCCATGTACTGTACCGCAAGACCGTGGGAAATTATCTGATCTTTCACAGCGGAAATGATGCACAGATCCATGACATGCTGGAAAATCTCTATATCGAATATCTCGCCACGCCAAATACAGCTGCACCTTTCTCAACTCCATGCTGGTCATATTCTGGGCCATGCTGCTGCGTTTTCACGAAAATGATATTGAATCCATCCTTACAAAGAACAGCACCGGGAAATCTGTGACGGAAATCCTAAACTACCTGAACTGCAACTATCAAAGCGTCACTTTACGTGACGCTGCGAGGCATTTTGGCTACAGTATTTCTCACTTCAGTACTCTGATCAGAGAGAGTACCGGGCGCACGTTTTTGCAGATCATCCGGGATATCAAGCTGGACCAGGCATACCGCGCCTGCGTGAAACATCTCTCAGCAATCTTGCGATCTGCGAACTTGTAGGATATGAAAGTCCGGAACATTTTATGCGTACTTTTAAAAAAGCATATGGAATGACTCCTGGTGAATATCGGAAGAAGAACAGGGAATAAATTTTATATATTTTCTGTATAACAGATGCCGTTCCGGGATATACTTATCATATCCTCCCCTTTAGAATGCAGAGGGCTTCGCGATGGTGCAGGCCCTCTGCGTTTCTCTTTTCACACTGAAGGTCATTTCACACCAAGCTTCTCAAGCGCCTTCGCCGCCTGCTTCAGATTCTCAAACTGGATGGTATGGATACCGGCTTTTCCGGCTCCCTCACAGTTCACGGCACGATCATCCAGAAATACCGATTTCTCCGGTTTCAGGCTGTAACGCTTCAGAAGTGTTTTGTAAATATCCACCTCAGGCTTGATCTGCTGCACATCACAGGAAAATACCACTCCATCCATATATTTCAGAAAAGACATATCCTGCTTTGTACGATCCAGCATATAAGTTCCGTAGTTGGAAAGGACATAAAGATGATATCCCTGATTTTTGAGATATTTCACCCAGGTTTCCGCATAATCATACAGATGCATACACTCCGGATCACGTCGTACCACCTCGCGGATATCTGCTTCATATTCCGGTGCACTTTCCACAAATTTATCTACATACCAGGACTCCTCATGCTGTCCACGGTCCTGTTCCTCCCAGATCGGGTTTCGAAATACTGCATCTGCAATTTTCTGATACTTTTCTTCCGGGAAGTCATAGCTCCGAAGATACTCTTCCCAGTCATAGCCCATCAGCACATTTCCCACATCAAAAATAATGTTCTCGATCATACGGTTTTCATCCTCTCTCGGCTTCTTATTTCCCCAGATCCGGTACGCCATCCAGAAAACATACGCTACGATCGGTACCAGAACTGCTGCCGCAAAAGCCCCCCGGAACAAAGCCTGGCGTTTTCACTGCTTCCCCAGGCAAATGCCATTGGAAGGCAGAATATAAGAAGTAATATGACAACACCTGCAAGTGCCGCGATTCTTTTAAAATTTTTCATTGAGCTTCCTTTCACATGATACATCCGCTATTCTATCTGTTATTTTAACTGAATATCTCTTTGAACCAAAAGGGCGCCGGAGAAATTCTTCCCCGGCGCTTCCTGTTGTCATAATCCTGATACTGTAAAAATAATTATCTATAAATGATGTCGTTTCTTCCTGGTCCGTTAGAGATCATTGTGATCGGGAATCCAATATGTTTTTCTACGAACTCTACATATTTTCTGCAGTTCTCCGGAAGATCCTCATATTTTTTGATTCCACGGATATCGCATTTCCATCCCGGAAGCTTCTCAATAACCGGTTTTGCTTTCTCAAGCTGCACAGTTGTCGGGAATTCTGTTGTTACCTCTCCGTCGATCTCATAGCCTGTGCAAACCGGGATCTCATCCAGATATCCCAGAACATCCAGTACTGTAAAAGCAACGTCTGTAGCTCCCTGGAGACGGCATCCGTATTTGGATGCAACACAGTCGAACCATCCATACGTCTCGGACGGCCTGTAGTAGCACCGAACTCACCACCGTCACCGCCACGTTTTCTCAGCTCATCTGCTTCCTCGCCGAAGATCTCAGAAACGAATGCACCTGCTCCAACTGCACTGGAGTAAGCTTTGCATACGGTTACGACCTTCTTGATCTCATATGGAGGCAGGCCTGCACCGATAGCACCATAAGCAGCCAGTGTGGAAGAGGATGTAACCATCGGATAGATTCCGTGATCCGGGTCTTTCAGAGTTCCGAGCTGTCCCTCAAGAAGAACCTGTTTTCCCTCTTTCAGTGCATTCCAGAGATAGAGAGATACGTCGCATACGTATGGCTCAACCATCTTCTTGTATTCCATCAACTCATTCATGATGTCTTCCGGTTTCAGAAGAGGCTTATGATAGAGATGCTCAAGTGTTACGTTCTTGGTCTCGCAGATACGTACAACCTTCTCTTTCAGTGCTTCCTCATCAAAGAGTTCACTTACCTGGAAGCCAATCTTTGCATATTTGTCAGAATAGAACGGAGCGATTCCGGATTTTGTGGAACCGAAAGCCTTGCCGCCAAGACGCTCCTCCTCATACTGATCGAACAGAATGTGGTAAGACATTACCATCTGTGCTCTGTTGGAGATCAGGATCTTCGGTGCCGGTACTCCACGGCCTACTACTTCGTTGTACTCCTTGAAGAATACCGGAATGTTCAGTGCAACACCGTTTCCGATGACACTTGTTGTATGTCCGTAAAACACACCTGACGGAAGTGTATGAAGTGCGAATTTACCGTAATCATTTACGATGGTGTGGCCCGCATTGGCTCCACCCTGAAATCTTACGATGATATCGGCTTTCTCAGCAAGCATGTCAGTGATCTTGCCTTTACCCTCATCTCCCCAGTTTGCTCCTACTACTGCAGTTACCATAACACAGTTTCCTCCTTGTGTCTTTCTCTATTATTCAGAACGGCATGTTCTCTGCCTGTAATACACAGAGACACGTCATTCCTGTCTGTGTTCATTTCTTAATGTTTATAACATCTTGGAATTATACGTTGATCTCAACCTTAACGCCAAGCAGATCCTTATGTGCATCCAGCACCGGCTGTACCACATTTGCAATGAAAGCCTCTGTCTGCTCTTTGGCACGTCCTGTATATCTGGACGGATCCATGGATTTCTGAAGATCCTCAAGAGTCAGGTTAAATGCCGGATCTGCTGCGATCAGCTCAAGAAGATTGTTATCTTTACCCTCTACCTTCACGTTCTTTCCTGCTTCCATGGAAAGCTCACGGATACGCTCATGAAGTTCCTGACGGTCTCCGCCTGCCTTAACTGCATCCATCATGATATTCTCAGTTGCCATAAATGGAAGCTCAGACATCAGTCTCTTCTCGATAACCTTCGGATAAACAACCAGTCCGTCTACAACATTGAGGCAGAGATCCAAGATTCCGTCGATCGCAAGGAATCCTTCCGGAATGCTGAGACGCTTGTTTGCAGAATCATCCAGGGTTCTCTCAAACCACTGTGTTGCAGATGTGATCGGCCGGGTTCAGTGCATCGATCATCACATATCTGGACAGGGAAGCAATTCTCTCACTTCTCATCGGATTTCTCTTATATGCCATAGCGGAAGATCCGATCTGGGATTTCTCAAATGGCTCCTCCACTTCTTTCAGATGCTGAAGAAGACGGATATCGTTGGACATCTTATGTGCACTTGCAGCGATTCCCGCAAGGATATTCAGCACACGGGTATCAACCTTTCTGGAATAGGTCTGTCCGGAAACCGGATAGCAGGATCTGAATCCCATCTTCTCTGCGATCATCGGATCGATCTTGTCGATGGTCTCCTGATCCCCGTCAAAAAGTTCCAGGAAGCTAGCCTGTGTACCGGTTGTTCCCTTGGAGCCAAGAAGCTTCATAGTGCTTAATACATACTCAAGGTCCTCAAGATCCATCAGGAATTCCTGAGTCCAGAGAGTTGCTCTCTTACCTACGGTTGTCGCTGTGCCGGCTGGAAATGAGTAAACGCCAGAGTCGGCTGATCCTTATACTGTGCAGCAAACTTGGAAAGCTCAGCGATCACGTTCACAAGTTTCTTGCGGACAAGTTTCAGTGCCTCTGTCATAACGATGATATCCGTATTATCTCCTACATAACAGGAGTCGCTCCCAGATGGATGATACCTTTTGCCTTCGGGCACTGTACACCAAACGCATACACGTGAGACATTACATCATGGCGAACCTGACGCTCACGCTCCTTAGCCACATCATAGTTGATATCATCCGCATGAGCTTTCATCTCGTCAATCTGCTCCTGGGTGATGTTAAGGCCAAGCTCACGTTCCGTCTCAGCAAGTGCGATCCACAGCTTTCTCCATGTGCGGAATTTCATGTCCGGGGAAAAAATGTACTGCATCTCTTTGCTTGCGTACCGCTCTGACAGCGGGCTTACATATCTGTCTGTATTCATTATTATCCTCCTGATTACATACATCCGGGCCGGAATGGCGAATGATCCGTTATCTGCCGAATCTGGTTAATTCACGCCTCTTGAAATTATATAACATTGCCTCTTTAAAAGCAACCGTTTGTTACTCCATACCCTGATGGAATTTTCCCAAAAATTCCTTCATTCTGCCATTTTCGGAAGAAAATACCTCCTGCGGCGTTCCCTCCACTGCGATCACACCCTTATCCATAAAGATGATACGGTCGGAAATATCTCTTGCAAAATTCATTTCATGAGTAACGATCACCATGGTGATATGCTCCTGAGCAAGATCCTTGATAACCTTCAGGATCTCACCGGTCAGTTCCGGATCAAGTGCAGATGTAGGTTCATCAAAAAACAGGATCTTCGGATTCATACAGAGCGCACGGGCAATGGAAACTCGCTGCTGCTGTCCTCCGGAAAGCTGAAAAGGATATGCCTTCTCCTTGTCTGCAAGGCCCATTTTCTTAAGAAGGCTTCTTGCCTGGACGTAAACCTCATCTTTCTTTCTCTTCTGCACCTTCAAAGGTGCATCCACTATATTTTTCAGTACGGAAATGCGGAAACAGATTGAACTGCTGGAACACCAGTCCCACATCACCGTTTTTGATGATCTCGCCGCTGTCCGGCGTCTCAAGTCCTGTGGCACAACGCAGGATGGTTGACTTGCCGGAACCGGAAGGACCGATGATACTTAAAACTTCTCCCTCTTCCACGTCAAGAGAGATATCTTTGAGAACTTCCAGTCCGTCAAAGCTTTTTTGATATGTTTCATTTCAAATAATTTCATATTTTATACTCTCCATTCCGGTTAGCGGTAGTAATTCATACTTTTCTCAACCTTCTGCATCACAACAGCCACGATCAGGTTGAACACATAATAAAATATCGCAGCGATCACAAATGGCATCATTGTTGTCTGTGCACTTGCGATCTGCTTGGCAATGGTAAACATCTCCGCAACTGCCACAACGAACGCAAGGGAAGTATCCTTGACCAGCGTAATGACCTCATTTGTAATAGACGGCAAAATCCTCTTGATCACCTGTGGAAGGATGATGCGGAAAAATGTCTGCACCTTATTGTATCCAAGGATCTTTGCAGCTTCATACTGTCCCACCGGCATGGATTCAATGCCGCCGCGGTAGATTTCTGCAAAGTAAGCTGCATAGTTGATGGCAAATGCGATAAATACAGCGATCAGACTATATCCCATGGAAATACGGATCCCGAAGATAAAATAAGGGCCGAAATATACCACCATCAGCTGCAGCATCAGCGGCGTTCCTCTCATGATGGATATGTACCCGGATACAATGGTACGGATCACTTTGTTTCTGGACATTCTGCCAAAGCAGATCAGAAGTCCCAGCGGCAGAGAAAACAGCAAGGTTACAAAAAAGATCTCAATAGAGACCAGCATTCCTCCTGCCAGCTGCTGGAGCATTACACTAAAACTCATTTTTTTCCTCCTGGTTCGGAGTATCAGTCCCATTTATCGGACTGATACCTGTAATTCCTGTAAACAACAGGAAATGAGCGTGTACGGCAGCTCTTTCTGCGCCGAAGCACCCTCATTTCCTTTTTATGCGGAAGCTTCAAAAGCTTCTGCTATGTTTCTTATTTCTACTGCTGTTGGATAGCTTAAAAAATATCTTCACAGCTTTTACTGTACCGGATCTGTACCGGATCATTTGGATTCAGAATCGGTTTCTTTCTCTGTGCTGTCTGCACTTTCTTCTGTGTCAGCTTCTGCTGAATCAGAATTCTCTGTCTTATCCTTGTCCTCGCTGATGCAGAGCATGCTCTTATCCAGTTCATACTTATCTGCAAGCTTGTCAACCTCACCGGACTCGTCAAGCTTCTTGACCTCATCCCATACGAGATCCTTCAGCTCATCATTTCCCTTCTTGAATCCGATGCCATACTGCTCGTTCTGGATCGGCTCGTCAAGGATCACATATTTATCCTTGCCTCTCTGGGAAAGCTGATAGTTAGCAACACCAATATCAACAGCAACAGCGTCTGCAGCTCCGGAATCAATATTCATAAATGCAGTGTTGTAGTCCGGATTCTCTGTAAGAGATGCAAAGCTGTCCTTCAGGTCCTTATTGTCATCGTTGTTCAATGCGTCCAGTGCAGCGGATGCAGCCTGTACAACTACGTTCTTGCCCTTAAGATCCGCAAGCTTCTCAATTTCAGAATCCTTGGCAACTACGATCACCTGCTCATTGTTGATGTATGGATCACTCCATGTATAGTCATCCTCACGTCCGTTGATAGTAAATCCATTCCATATACAGTCGATCGTTCCGGAGTTCAGCTCCATATCCTTGGAATCCCAGTTGATAGGCTTCTTAACAAGTTCCCAGCCAAGATTATCACATACTTCCTGGGCAAGGTCAAGGTCAAATCCTACATATTCTCCGTTATCATCCTTATATCCGAACGGAGGATATTCAGCATCAATCCTACGATCAGGGTCTTATCCTCAACACCTGCCTGTACACTCACTCCTGTTACCATCATTCCTATTGTCATCGCTGCCGCCATTACTACTGCAACTGTTCTTTTCTTCATGGTCATTCTCCTTTTTTCGGTTATCTCTTTATCACATGGTCACTCTACCACGTGAAAGCGTATGGTTATAGTAACATACCCAAAAGGAGCTGTCAAGAGCAAACCTTCTGCTCTGCCAGATAATCTTTGTATTTCTTTCTGGCCGTTTTCAGATATGTTCTGGAAATTGGGATTTCCGTCTGTCCGACCACAAAACTGTTCTTCTTAAGTGAAGTTACCTTCTCCATGTTAATACAAAAGCTCTGATGACATCTCAGAAAACTGCTGTCTGACAGCTGTCCCGAAAAATCCCCCAGCCTGGCTCTGCAGCTGATCTTTTTTCCATCGGTAAGATGAAATGTCACACTGTGAAGACTACTGGATATATATGCCAGATGATCGTGCTGCAGTGTATAAACCTGTTTCCTGTAGCGAAAATACAGCGCTCTTCCGCCTTCACGCCTGCATACCTCCAGGATATGTACCAGAACATGTTCCAGTTCTCCACTTTCAACCGGTTTGACCAGATAGTTATAGGCAAACACTTCAAATGCTTCTTTATAGAATTTCTCATTCTCTGCCACCAGCACAACCGGGATATAGTGTCCTTTCAGGCGCATTGTCCGTACAGTTTCCAGACTCCTGCCCTGATCACCATCCAGCCCCAGAAATATCAGATCGCAAATCTTGTGTCCCTCTGCCAGTCCTTTCAGAAGACTCTCTCTGGTCCGATACAGAAGGAGCTCTGCATCAGGGACCAGTGTGGAAAGCTGCCTGTACAGCTTCTGTGCATCCTTTCGTATTTCATCACATATCGCGATCGTCATCACTGCCATTGCCGTGTTTTCCTCCCTCATGCTCTTTCTGATATTAACATTTTATTTTCAAAGAAAGACCTGCGCAATATGTGCTTCTAATTGTGCCTTGTTTTTTTACAATTTATTGCAATTCATGATCTGTTTTCGTATAATAATGTCATATAAGCACCAAAAGGAGTACTACTATGTCTGATTTCAGCAACAAATGCCGGGAATACCTAAAGGATACAGGAGAAAACGTTTATCAGTTATCTGCTTCTTCGGGACTTGACCGTACCTCGCTACAACGTATGATCACAGGGAAACGTCTTCCCGGTATTGATTTTGTGCGCCAGTTCTGCGATTCCCTCCGGATCAATCCTTCCCAGCGCCGGGAACTGATGGAATTATATAAAATAGAAAAAATCGGAAAAGAAATATATTACAACCGCAAATATATACAGGAACTTCTGGGTGTTATCAGCTCCCATCAGGTCATTTCCCGGGAGGTTTTCTCAGGCTTCTATCCTTTCCCTTTTACCGTGGAACTTTTTCTCTTGATGTGGAAAAGAAGGTCCTGAGCCTTTTTGAGAACATCCTGTCTTCCGGTTCTTCTGAAACGATCCGTACCAACCTTCCGGCCAACTGCCGGCTTCTTGTACAGATCTTTTCCCATCTTTATCCCAAATATGAGAAACTGCCACCGGTGATCCAGATCCTGCCGCTTCACCAGAACCCGTCCGCCTCACCGGATTACAACATGAATCTGGAAACCTTTCTCTGCACACTCCTTCCGATCCTGTCAGGTTTTGTGGCTACCAGCCATATTATTACTATACTCAGACAGGCCGAGAGTTTTCCAGCTATGAACTGTTTCCTTTTTCTTACTCACTGAAAAAACTTGCTGCTGAT
>ENA-OQIM01000628-OQIM01000628.1-human-gut-metagenome-genome-assembly--contig:-NODE-628-length-13132-cov-3.379393_pt1 | contig 13132 bp, 17 predicted proteins | sample MGYA00242579_ERZ504744 | MGnify/ENA primary metagenome ERZ504744 (study PRJEB26092, sample SAMD00036441) | human gut metagenome | host: Homo sapiens | study: EMG produced TPA metagenomics assembly of...
GTAGCAAAACTGGCTGAAGCTGTAGAAAAGTCTATTCCAATAATTGCAGAAACATTGGAAGCAATCCGAAATCACATGATTTTTACACAATATCATTTGCTCCACAATGAGATGCAAAAAGAAGTGATCCATGACTGGATGAATCATTTTAATCCAATACTGAATAAATACAACACCGTTAAAAAGAAACTCAAAGCTAAAGTTACAGAGCGGAAAGAACTGAATGTGAAAAAAGAGAAAACCAGTATTTTGAATCCCATCCAGCATATAAAATTGAATCAGCAGCTTACCACTATTACCGAAGAAATCGAAGAACTGAAATCAAGGAAAGAGCAGCTAATCTTCCAGGCAGAATGCTCTACCGATAAAGATATGACGAATCTATCCAAGAAATATGACCAGATGAATAACAATCTGGATATCCTGGATTCTCAGGACATCTCGCTCAAAAAACAGCTTGAAAAAGATGCCGCCGCTTTCCGGGAAGAAAAATTTCGTCCTGAACCAGAACAGTACACAGAATTGCTGGATACCAGAATCCAGATACGTCCTGATTTTCGGGATTAAGCTGATTGAACAACTCAAAGGTACTTTCGGTAAATATTACGACTATCACCGTCGTGATATTGCCGCCAATGAGGTGATTATCTCAATGTGGAGGATCCTGATGTTTTCTCCCATCGTGCCTGGGAACTTGAATATCAGAGAAACAAGAGATGCGACGAAATCAGCCTGCTCGAACTAAGAAAAGATCATATGATATAGAATTATAATTTCTTTAAAAAGAGGCGCATGGATCAGCAACTCCATACGCCTTTCTATATTCCAATGTGAAACTTGTCTACAACAGCTGTTACAGTCTCATACCTATAGCCCAATTTCTATTACTTATTCTTTCCACAACAAAATTTATACTTTAATCCACTTCCACATGGGCACTTCTCGTTTCGAGATATTTTCTTTTTTACAGATATATTTTTATCTTTACTATCTTCTAGTTTCTTCTCTAACCAGCGGTGGGAAATCCATATCAATAATTCTATTTGTTAGAAGATGATATGGATTAAGTAAATCATCAACAACCATCATTGTAACTTACTTGTATCTCCCATTTCACCATTAAAACTTGCTGAATACGACTGTATCACCCCAAATTCATGCATATGATATTCAGGAGAAGGATCACAGTCAACCAACATAATATCTCCTACCGTATTTGATTTTCCAGTCAAAAAAATTCCAATGGCAGATAGTTGTATAATCTTTCTCAGAGAATTACTATAATTTTTATCAATGCTAAATATGTTGTCATTATTAAATACGCGTAAATCATCTCCAATTAAAGCTGTATACAACAGACTACAAGCATTTTCCAATGATTTTTTGAAGAGCAAAATCATCAATGTTTCAGCCAGTAATATTTCTTCTATTTTTTCAAATTTTGTTACCAAACATTTTTCTAGTGGTTTAATACTTTCTGGCACTACATCTAAAGGACACGCCACTATCTCCTTCTCGAAAACCATAAACATAGTATGTATGTCCTCAGGTTTAAGTTCTTCCACGAGAGCATTAATCGATGAATTAATCAGTTTTTTGTATAGTTTAGATTCTCGAAATGCTTCCGCAGCTTTTTCATATTCCTTTTCAGCTAAGAATGGTACTCCTGCTGGTGCAGTTATAGGTCTATATTTACTATATGGGTCCAATGCCTTCGCAATCTTAGGATTTGAAATCTCTAACTCCTTAACACATTCTTTTATAAGAGCGTAAATAGTGGCATGTGCTCTTGCAAATATCTGTATGTCCTTATCAGGTAATGGTGTAATCCTTGTAATACCGTCTTATAATCATCCGTATGTTCATTAGCATAAAGATACCCATAAAACTGGTTATTTCCGTGTTTTGCCGCCTCATGAAACATTGAATATTGGGGTATCACATATTCTTCAGATTTGCAAGTGAAAAGCCTTAGATATGTATCATTGACAATATTTGTTTCTGTTCTTTTCTGTATTGCTTTGCATAATTTGAATACTTCAGATCTAAAATCCACTGTTATCACCACCTTAATTATCTCTTTAATCTGCGTTTTTCTTCTGCAGCATATAGTTCTTTCTGTATAAGTTCTTTTATCTCATGTTCACCCACATGCTTAATGGTTTCATTAATTGAGTATTTTGAGTAACATAAACCACATTATCGTTATTTAATAGGTTAAGAACGATATTCGGTATAATTCTCCTTGATAGATACAAGAATTTCTCAAACAGAAGTCGTTCGCCAGTTTCATCATTTAGTACAAATGGTCCCCATTTTTCTGGATGATAACGGCAAAGCGATCCCATAATAAAAAGCGCTGCATACATATTGAACAAAGGCGGCAATGTAATCAACTGTCCATTCTTTATAAAACCAGCTTGTAAATAAGGCTGTCCGGAAAAGGAAATCCTTTTTTATGTCTTTTCCGGACATCTTTTTCCTTAAGATAAGATAATCCCTGTCTGATTCACGTTCATGTCCTACTTGCGGTAGAAGATAATTTTTCTCAAAACCCTCAACATTATTTAAAACTGCACTAATAGCTTCAACCTTATTTTTGTTTAAATATAATCGTTCGATTGTTCCCGTTGGTGTATTAAAAAGGTCAAGAAGAAGCGTATTACCATTTTCTTGTGCATAACATTTTCTATAATCCTGATCGATTTCAACAATAGATGATAAGAAATCCATCATCTTCCATTCACCACACTTTGTCAAATCCTTTTCGAACCCTAGTATTCTAGCAAATTGATGTATACCTCCAGTATTAGGATCTCCAAAAACAACATTAGCCTCTGCGATATATGTACTTATTGTAGAATCTATTGCTGTCATGCCATGATTTTTATTTCAGGTCTCTTACCTGTCATCAATGAAGTCAATCCCAATAGCAGATTAGTTGCTCCATAATACAAAAGTAACGGCGATATCTGAAGATTTGCACTCTTACTTGCTTTAAAATATTCATTTGCCTGCAGGAAAGACCCAATAATTGTGTTTATTGTATCTTCATCCTCATCCAAGGAATGTTCCTTTAAATATCTTGAAACGTTCGCCCGATATGAGTATTGCAGTAGTTCTCGCCACAAATCATCTTCTGGACTTTCTGTAAATATTTCTCTATTTATCATGGTTAACCTTTACCCTCCTATTAGATGTTTTTAAGACAATTTGATAGTATGTTCTTTATTTCTAAACTACACAGACACTCTTGCACGCAGAACCATTGTCTAAATGGCTTCATAATATAGTCATTCGCCCAGTTTCCAATCCTGCACAATACCTACTTCCATGTTATTTACAGTAAGAAGAATAATCGCTACCTGACTATTTTTCCTGATTTCTCTTACAAAATTAATGCATTTTCATCCGGCAAGTCCACATTTAATAAAATCAATATGATATCTTCCCTTTTCACGATTTCTCTAGCCTTCTGCAATGATAAAAGAAATAAGCATCTTTCTTTAAAGCCAGACATATTCCATCATTTAATTTTTGTCATCTTCAACAATCAATTCACTCTGCTTTCTTTCAAATTATATTAATTGTATCATTGCCAGTTTTATAAATCAAACCGTTAAATCACAATCTCCAACGGAAATTATCTTATAAGCAGCAAAAAGCTCCCGAAGGAGCTTTCCACGCTTTAGATATAAACCAATTCTTTTAACATAATCTCTTCTGCCATATTACGAATACCATTTACCAATCTGACACATTCCCTCTAATCACGAGCTTTCAACTCAGCTCTGGTTGTATCCAGCTCATCTAAGTCTAAGTCGCTCTCTATCGTGTCATCTGGTTTTTGCGCGAGCAACGAGGCAAGCCGAGATGCTTGCATCTCGATTTGCCGACTGCCGCGTTCATCGAGACAAGTACTCTTGTCTCGATGTTGGGACAAAAGAACAACCGTCTCAACGGTACTTTCGTTGTCCCAACAAAGTTCCTGTGTTTCCCTGTCTCCAAAATACACCGGAAAACGGAACTTTATGTGCTTCAGGAATCTGCCATCCGGCTGCTCCTGATCGTAAATGTCCACACGTTCTACAAAGCTGTTGAGAAATTCTTTCTTCTCCAAGTCGGTGAACTTATCATATAGTTTATCAAAATATAAAAGGAATTGATAGACGTTTTCTTCTGATATTTTCTGCTGCTGGATATTCAGCAAACGCTTTTTAACTTCTTCTATGCTATTTTCCACGCCTTCAATTTCATCATACAGCCGATATAACCTTGTCTCCATATCCTGATATTTCTTTTCATAAAATTTGTCCATGATATCCAGGTTATCCATCTGTTGGCCTAGCCTTGCCTTTGCTCCTGTCAACTGCCTATGCTGTTTTTCCAAATTTTCGATTTCTCTTTCAATTTCATCTGTGTCAATCCTTGAACCGATTTTTTTTCGGATCGCTTCTTCAAATTTGGGATTCTGTACCAGTTTCCGGATAACCTCTTCAACTGCATTATTGACCTTATCCTCGCTCCATTGCTTATGGTAATCACATCTGTGACCATTCATTAAACGACGGTGTTTGCAGGCATAATAAAAATAATCCTTATACAAAGTTCCATCTTTCTTTTTCTTCGGTTCACATTTCCATACATTCCACTTCCACATAGCGGACATTTCAAGATTCCGGATAAAATATGTTCATGATCTAAGCTATGGATCTTCTCATATTTCACTCCATTTTTTACCCTTTTCTGATGTGCCAGTTCCCAATCTGTCTCTGAGATAATCCCTTCATGAATACCATCATATAACATATAATTCTCCTGTTTTACAATACGGTATTCATTTCGTGTTCCAGCAACCTTTTCATTCTTTCTTCGTCCGTAAGCCAGTTTTCCACAGTAAACCGGATTGTCCAAAACACCTTTTATAAAAGAAGCGGCAAATGCATCCAGTGTATTATTCTGTCTCTTTTTCTTTTTATATCCATGCTGATTCAGCCATATGGCGATCGCAGCAATTCCCATATTCGTATGAATAAATTTATCATAAATCAGACGTATGACCTCTGCTTCATCCTCTGCAATCTGTAATTCTCCATTTACCAGTTCATAGCCATATGGAGCAAATCCACCGTTCCATTTCCCTTCTCTGGCTTTCTGTTTACGTCCCTCCATTGTCTGGACAAGGATATTTTCCCTTTCAATCTCTGCCACCGCAGACAGAACGGAAATCATCAGCTTTCCACTATCTTTGGAGCTGTCAATCCCATCCTCAACACAAATCAGATTCACTCCAAAATCCTGCATTCTTTGCAGAGAGTTTAACACATCTGCCGCATTACGACCGAATCTGGAAAGCTTGAACACCAGTACAAACTGTACCTCATCTGTTCCATTCTCAATATTATCCAACATTCTCTGAAATTCTGGTCTACCCTCTACGCTCTTTCCAGACTTACCTTCATCGGAATACTCATTTACGATTTCCATATTTTGAAATTCTGCATAACGCCTTAATTTTTCTTTCTGAGCATCCAGACTGTATCCATCTACCTGCATGGTTGTGGATACTCTGGTATAGATATCACATTTAATTTTTATATTCTTCATAGTCTTCTCCCATATATAGTATCCTTGTTTTATTGTCCCAACTTCATTTTAGTACTTATTCCAATTCTTTTCAATACTTATTTTCCGTGTTGACGCATTTCTCTGTCAATTGTATAATTAAATTAGATACAGAGCATATCTGTTATCAAAATATCGTCCGCTTACCGGAAGCATCTAATAAATATCTTGCTTGAAAATTATTTAGAAATTATTTCAGTTTTTGATATTGTGTTTTTATCACACATTGCATATACTATAAATACACAAAAAGCCAGAAATAGAGGAGGTGTTAGTATGGCTACTTCAAGTATTACTCATAATTTTGTCGTATCCAATCCAAATAGTGTAAAGCGTTTTGTCGCAGCGATTGACGAAGCCGATCGTGACCGCACACCAAAGCAGGCACTTCCCGGACGTCAGTTAACAAACCCACAGGAAATCTTAGCTTTAATGTCAAAAAGGAAGAAAAAACATGTCTGATAAATATTTTACCGTTAATATTCGGGCATATTTGGATAAAGACGAACCGACATATATCGGAGAGGAAAGTCTTTACGACTTACTCTCCGATTTTTCTTGTCCCAAAAATCCCGATGTGGAATACTTTTTATTACATAATGCGATTGAGTTTACCAAAAAAGATCAATCTATCACTTATCTGGTATTTGATGCTGAAGATGCTTCACTAGTTGGTTATTTTTCACTTACAATAAAACCAATCTCTGTCCGTGCTTCAAATATCAGCAAGACAATGGCAAAAAAACTGTCCCGTGTCAGTATTTTGGATGAAGAAACACAATCCTATACTACCGCAGCTTACTTGATCGCCCAGTTGGGAAAGAACTATTCTCTTCCAAAGGAAAAACGAATTCCTGGAAATATTCTACTGGGATTTGCACTGGAAACCATATCCAGTCTCAAATATTCCGTAGGTGGCGTTATGGAGTTTCTTGAATGCGAAGATAATGAATTTCTTCTGAGCTTTATACGCAAAATCATTTCAAGCCATTTGATACGCGTATTACCGCTTCTCAGAATAATGAGCCACACACTCTGCATCAGCTTTTAAAATTTATTTGATTTAAAAATGCATGAAAAAAGCGACAGTCTGATTTACATTTTGTATTTCAGGAAACTGCCGCTTCTTTTTCTTCCTTATTCTGTTTTTCTTCCTCCAACTCCCGGAGACTTCAGCGCCGTACTTATCAATCATCCGTACCAGAAAATCAATGCACCGCTCAAATTCAATATTCTGTTGCATAAGCTCCTCCCGTTATTGTTTTGATCTGAGCTTATTTTACAGAACCTGCCGGAAAACCACATTGAATAGAAATTGATTGTAAATTGACACAATCAATTTAAAAATATCCGCATTTTCTTGAATCGAATATATGTTCGTGTTATGATAGATATACTTAATCTTAACTACGAAAGGGGAATTTCTATTGAATCGATGCGATTTTTCTTCTATTAGCACTTGCTTAAAAAATCATATCAGCGAAAGTAATCAAATGAGTCAGCCTGATTTTTTATACGAATTATTTGAAGATTTTATGGATGATCCGGCAAATCAGGATTTTTCTATGGATAATGGTCTGGTTTGTCGTTGGCTGACCGGTCAAGCAAAGATCAGTCCCAAAATATCTGCCTACTATTCCAAACCCAGTAATCAGAAAAAACTGGCAGAAACCATTCACCAGAATCTGCTTCCATTGATGTCTGACTGCAATATGGCTATGCAGGATATATACACATTATTTATACAAGATGACACCATCTCCGATGCCAAAAAGAAAAATCTGGCTTCTCTGTACAAACCAGCCAGCTCACGTCTGCTTTTTCTTGCAAAGCTGATTTCTTTTGGCATGGAGCGACAATTTATCAAACGTGATACTAAAAATCAAAAATTAATTGCCGGAGGTGCCCTGTCACCCATTGTGCTGGATTATATTATGGACAGTGAGGTTCCGAAACCATGCCGTCATTTTATCGGAAGAGATAAAGAACTGGAAGAATTATATACCATGCTTGAGGAAAACCGTCATGTTTTTCTTTGCGGAATTGCCGGTATTGGTAAAAGCGAACTTGCCAAAGCCTACGCAAAACATTACAAAAAGCATTACACTAACATTCTATATGTAGAATATACAGGTGATCTTCATCAGGACATTACTGACATGGATTTTATTGATGATCCACCAGAAATCAGCGAACAGGAACGGTTTCAAAGACATAACCGTTTTCTGCGTTCCCTGAAATCCGATACTCTGCTTATCATAGATAATTTTAATGTCACAGCTACACAGGACAGTTTTCTGTCAGTAGTATTAAAATACCGCTGTCAGATTTTATTTACGACCAGAAGTAATCTGAATGAATACTGTACTTTTCAATTAAAAGAAATAAAGGATATAAACATTCTTTTCCAACTGACATCTGCATTTTATTCAGAAGCAGACAAGTATCGTTCGACCGTCGAAAAAAATCATAGAGACCGTACACTATCATACTTGCTGTAGAACTGGCTGCAAAACTTTTGGAAAATGGAATTTCAACTCCAGGTCAGTTATTAGCAAAACTTCAGGAAGAAAGAGCATCTCTCGATAATGAAGATAAAATTAAGATAATCAAGGATGGTCAAAGCAGTAAAGCCACTTATTATAGTCATATCCATACTCTATTTTCACTATATGCTTTATCCCGAAAACAGCAGGATATCATGTGCAATTTGTGTTTTCTTCCTTACACTGGTATTTCTGCCCGCATATTCGCCAAATGGCTGGAACTGCTACCTTAAATGAAATTAACGACTTGATTGAAACTGGTTTTGTGCAGACAACTACACGTCACACAATCTCCCTGCATCCTATGATTAAGGAAATTGCCCTTTCAGAGACAAAACCATCTGTAAGTAGCTGTCACATATTACTGGATTCTTTACAGAAAATATGTTTAATGCATGGAATTGAAGTCGATTATTACAAGAAGCTGTTTCAGACAGCAGGAAACATCATAGAATTGATTGAAAAAGATGATATACCAAAATATCTACTTTTTCTGGAAAATGTTTTTCCATATATGGATAATTATAATTACCAGAAAGGTATGAAAGAAATCATTCAGGAATTAAAAAATTTTTGAAGCCTAAAGACATTGGCACCGATTCTGACCGGGCATTGTTACTGGATTTTCAGGCTACTCTTGAAATCAAGCCAGAAAAAGCAATAAAACTGGAAAAGGATGCACTTGCCAGATAGAAAATATCACTGCTGACAATGCTCGCCTTGTTTCCAACCTTCATGCCAATCTCGGTGGACTTTACCGCATGAACGGTCATCCCGATCTTGCAAGAGAACACATGGAAAAAAGTATCTCACTGCTTGACCAATTTAACCTGCTTCATATAAATGACAGCATACCTCAGATTGCCAATTATGCAATGTTCCTGACAGAACAGCAGGAACCCGAAAGAGGCATCTCTGAATTGCAAAAATTATCCGGCATCATCAAGGAATACCATTCCGATGACTGTCTGGATTATGCCAAAGTACAGGAAACCCTTGGAACCATTTATCTGATGACTGCCAATCTTCCGCAAGCCAAAACACATTTTAAAAAAGCTTTCAAAATATATGAAAAGATCTGGCTGATGAGCCTGAAATGATTGAAGCAAAATATCAGGAAATTCAGGAGTTATATCCACAGATTGGATTTTGCATTGGAAAAAATCTATCCGGTCTTTTAACAAAATAAGTACAATTTACGCGGGCAACTTGCCCGCCGTTATATTCAACTATTCGTCAAATAAATATATGCATCTTCCAAAGTGATATCATTATCCGGGACACACTTCTCATTTGGCTTTTCTTTGCTTAATATTTTCATATGAATTCCATTTTCTACATACTGCTTAGATGAAATAGAATAATTGGCTTCTAACAAACGGGCTTCTTCTGCATTTTGTACCGTACAATTCCAAACACAGCCCTTTGCATTTTCCAGCAATCCACTCACGCTTCCGGAATATAAAAAATTCCCTTTTTTCATAATGGCAAGCTGTGTACAGGTTGCTGCTAAATCTTCTACTACATGAGTGGAAAACAGCACAGTTCTATCCTTTGAAAAATCAACCAGAAGATTGCGGATCCTGATTCTTTCTTCCGGATCTAACCCAGTTGTTGGTTCATCAATAATCAAAAAATCCGGATTATTAAGAAGTGCCTGTATGAGTCCGACACGTCTCTTCATACCACCAGATAATTGCCGCATTTTTTTATTCTGATGCTCTGTAAGAGAAGTCTTTTCCAGATAATAGGTAATTCTTTGTTCGAGGTCATTTCTGGCTACTCCTGACAGTCCCCCCATATATACAAGACATTCTTTCACCGTAAGATTCGGATATAAGTCGATTTCCTGTGGAAGATAACCAATCTTTTTCTGTATTTTCTCATAATTTCCCTCGTTATACAGAATTCCATCAAGGGAAACCATTCCTTCCGTTTGTTTTAAAACAGTTGTAAGAACCCTCATCAAAGTGGTTTTTCCGGCACCATTCTCACCCAAAAGTCCGTAAATTCCCTTAGGTATTTCAAGAGATGCCTTATTTACTGCAACTACACCATTTTTAAATCTAACTGTTAAATCATTTATTCTAATACTCATAATCTATCCTCTTTTCTTTAAAGCCATTGGTAATACTGCAAATAAAAACAGCCCCGCTATAAAAGACACAAGCGTTCCATAAATCCAACTCTCGGACATTAATTGAGTAGGTTCACAAAAGCTGAAAGAAAACAATCCCAGATTTCCGAAAAATGAACTTCCCGCTTTTGATATAAGTCCAATGACAATTCCAAATAAACATCCAATACCTGCCCACATATTTCGAAGCAATGTACACAAAATCACAGAGCATATACTCCAAAGCCAGATAGTTCCAAACATTGCAATGAAATATAAAAGAAATATCTGAATACCCGAAATGCCTTCGTTTACACTGCCCGGTTTTTGCCAGAAAAACAAAACATATCCAACACAGGAAAGTATTAATAAATATAATATTTGAACGCCCACTCTCTGCGATATTACTTTTAACTGCTTTTTTTGATCATACAAATGAAATACATCGGCACGCTTACTTTTTACTTCCATCAAATATGTGTCACTACAAAAAATAATTGTTAAAAATGCTATTGGCGACTGAATCGCTGAACCGATTTCTTCATAGTATATAATCGGATGAATAGCACACAATATCAGTATAAATGCACATGAATAAAAAATCTTATATAACGACAGGCAGTTTTTTAGTTCCGTTTTCAATGAACCCTCCTCCTTTTCCAGATTGTAACAGAAATACATACTAATATAACTGATGAAATTACAAGAATAATCTGATTTATGTTTGACATTTTGGCTACATGTGTTTCAAAAAATCTGCCAGGGAATCGCACCATAATAGAGAACGGTCTCATATAATAAATATCATTCTTCATGGTCAGCATATTTGAATATATAATGTGTAAAAACAAGATTGGTGCTGCCGGAAGCGGATTTTTAAATATTACTGCTGTAATTGTATAGACACAACATATCATCAAAAGATTCGGAATAATATAGATCAGAGAATTCACGCAAAAATCAATTGGTGTTACTGGAAAGCCCGATTCTAAAGACGTTTTCAAACACAGCATAAAGAATATAACATTCAAAATCACTAATACTCCCAGCATACTAATGAATCCGCTTATTACTTTCCCACATATATATTGGACTGCCGTAACAGGCTTTGTATGTAATAATTCATAGGTACTTTTTCGTGTATCCTGAATAAATAAAAATGATAGCAAGACTGTTGCAAAAAAAGCCATATGCAATCCTGCAAAATCCGTAAATTTTTTGGCAAAGTACCAGGAAAAAGAATGTTCGGATAATTTCCGCTCGATATAATGATTGATTTCTTCTGCTGTCCCCTTATGAATTTCAAGGTCCTCATAAGCATATATTGCATTATAATAGCCATATTGGGATTCCAAAAACTCAGAAGCAGTCTTTACATCCATATTCTGAATTTCTTTCATTACATGATCTGCTTCCTGCCTGCTAAATCCAAAACCATTTTTGGAGGTGTCCATTAACGTCTCTTTGATCGTATCTTCCCACTCCCTTCTTCTTTCTTTATCATCAGATGTGGGAATGTACCCATCCATGACATCAGCATCTTCCAATGCTACGTCATTTTGTGTGATCTGTTCATTCTGTTTGATATAATGAATTTGCAAATACGATGACAGACATTGATACATACTGGCAACTATAATAATCAAGCCAATCCACAAAACAGGGTTCTTTAAATAATCAAGTATACTTCTTTTTATGATTGTTTTCATTGTATCTCTTCCTTTCTTTATTTCTTTAACAACATCATACAAATCAATTCTCAATAAATTCACAACAAAAAAGACTAAAACCACTTTATTTGTGATTTCAGCCTTATAAAGTATTTTTATTCAGCTTTGAAAAGAGCTTCTACATGAGCACCGCCTTGTCTGGCATTATATATTTTCAAATTTCCTCCATGCTTTTCACAGAAAATACGAGAAATATACATACCAAGGCCAAAATGCTTTAAATCATCTTGTGGATTCTTATGATAAAATGGCTCTGTTACTTTTTCCTCAGTATCCACAAATCCTATTCCATCATCTTCAACAGAAATTATAAGAAAACCATCCTTTTTCTTTATCTGCAAAACAATACTTTTTTGTGCATATCGAACCGCATTTTCCAGTAAGTTGTCTGCCACTTCCATGACAAGTTCCTCATCCACTTTCACAATGTTTTGTTCCTGCACTCTTTCTACCTTACATAATTTACTTTCCTTCTTGGACAGCATGGCAGCTTCTGCCTCAATCTTTTTTGCCAGTTCCGATAACTCTATCTCTGAGCATTGCAGTTCCCTCTGTTCTAAATGGGACATTTTTCTCATGTTTTCCGTGAAATGCTCTATACGGTCAATCTGATACATGCCTGTTTGTAAGATATCAATAACATCCTCTGTTTTATACTCTCAGAAGAAACAAACTCTAAGAGCATTTCCTGATACCCTCGCAATATGGAAAGTGGAGAACGTATATCATGTGCAATTGCATTCCGCAAAGCCTTCTCGTCATCAATCATTCGCCACATCTTTCTGTTGTTATCTGCTAAAGCACTTCGCATCATTTCAAATTCTTTACACAAAGTTCCCATCTCATCTTTATTTTCATAGGACACATGAAAATCCAGTTCATTATCTGCAATCATTTGTGAGGCATCTTTTAGTTCCTGTAGAGGTGTCTTTAACTTATTTTTATAAAAAAGAATACCGTAACAACACTCCCAACAATCGAAAAAATCAGTACCCGAAATATGATTTTCCAATAAAGTCCACACAATTTCCGAAAAATTCCAACCCGAACCTGACCCCTCAATTAACGGAATGGAACAGGGCCTTGGAAGGCAAACCTTGACCCGAAAAGGGCCA
>ENA-OQIM01000630-OQIM01000630.1-human-gut-metagenome-genome-assembly--contig:-NODE-630-length-13122-cov-1.832089_pt1 | contig 13122 bp, 16 predicted proteins | sample MGYA00242579_ERZ504744 | MGnify/ENA primary metagenome ERZ504744 (study PRJEB26092, sample SAMD00036441) | human gut metagenome | host: Homo sapiens | study: EMG produced TPA metagenomics assembly of...
CGCATCTGAAAAGATTCTGGAATCCTACAATGATGTATTCTCCGATATTGTAAATGTACTGCTATTCAACGGAAGGCAAGTTTTAGGTGCAGACGAATTGGAAGATCAGGCTCCACGTACCTATTATAAAGCAGACGGAAGACTCCATGAAATTGAACGTGACGTTGCCAAACGATGGAAGAATGGTAATATCCGGGTGGCTTGTATCGGATTTGAGAACCAAACAGCTTCTGACCCGGATATGCCACTCCGAGTGATAGGTTATGATGGTGCAGAGTATCGGGCGCAGCTTCTGGGAGATAATGATACAGGAAGTCGCTACCCAGTCGTGACGCTGGTTCTCTATTTTGGACATGAAAAACCGTGGAGTGGGCCGCTTTCTCTGAAAGAACGACTGAATGTCCCAAAAGAGTTTGAGCCATACGTCAACGATTATAAAATCAACCTGTTCCAGATTGCGTATCTGACTCGTGAGCAGGTAGAATTGTTCCAAAGCGATTTCAAGGTCGTTTGCAGACTACTTTGTACAGAAAAGAGAGAATGGCGACTATGTGCCAAGCTCACAGGATTTGACTCATGTGCAGGAAACGCTTCAGTTGTTGAGCATCATGACGAATGACCACCGATTTGAAGACGCATACAATACCAGTACCGATGACGAGGAAAGGAGGCCCACGCAATATGTGTGATGTGTTGATAAAGTGGAAAACAGAGGCATTGAAAAAGGCATCGTGAAAGGTGAGAGCCGTGGTGAAAACAAAATGGCTCTACTGGTAAAGACGCTTCTTGACCAGAATCGCATTGACGATGTAAAGAGGGCTTCTGAAGATGAAAAGGGCCGTGCGGAGTTGATGAAAGAGCTTGGAATCAACTGAAAAATTGAAAACCGCGATGTGTCGTTATTCCGAACACTCTGTAATTTTGGCACCCGCTCAGGCTGCGATTAAGTCTCCCCGGAAATAAAATCTGATAGGACAAAGAAGATAAAAGCTCTTGGCTTCTGTAATGGAGGCCAAGAGCTTTTTGCATCTTGTTTTGTAAGCTGAAAGAGGGTACAATGATAGCAGAAGTGCGTACATCAATGAGGTGATACTATGCTGAACATTTTTTACGGTGATATGAAGGAAGCGGTGTATAATACAGCGTCCTATTTCAAATACGATTACGAGGAAGGCTGGATTGTTGACCCGATGGTCAAGGAAATGATTAAGGATGTGGATAAGTCGACGGTTATCAGCAGTGGAATCATTGATAGTCCAGTTCTGGGCAAAATTCCACCGATTGGTTTATCTGGTGGTGTAAAGACTCTGATTTTGGTAAAGTTTGAGCCGGAGAAAGTGTTCAATGTATCGACTTGTGGCGACAACTGTGCAAAGTGGCTGCTCAAAATTGCAGAGCAGGAGGATCGCACGGTGAATTTGCGTACACCTGATGGATTTTGGCAAAAAACCATTTACAATAAAAGTGCTGAATACGAATCAAATCGTTCACAGTATGGAAGAGATGATTTTGGCCGCAGGTGAGTTTGTGTAAAGGGGCTGACAGAAATGAAAGGCATTCATAAAGTGGTCGTTGGCACAAAGTACCTGAAATATGAATTTGAACTGCGACGCAACTTGACCATCATTCGCGGGGATAGCGCAACGGGTAAAACGACTCTCGTAGATATGATTCGTACACATATGAACGATGGAGAGAGTGGACCGGTCACTCTAAATTGTGATAAAAGTTGCTACGTGGTAGAAGGAAATCTTTGGAAGGGACAACTTGACAATATTCAGGACAGCATTGTTTTTATCGACGAAGGAAACGAGTTTGTCAAGACCAAAGATTTTGCACGTGCGATTCAGCAGACCGACAACTATTACGTTATCGTGACCAGAGAGGGGTTGTCTGCCTTGCCATACAGTGTGAAGAAGTGTATGGTATCCGAACCTCTGGAAAGTATGGGGCACTGAAACAGAGTTATCATTCGTTCTATCGAATTTACCCGGATAGTACGACTGAGAATATTAAGCCGGAGAAAATTCTGACCGAGGACAGCAATTCGGGTTATCAATTCTTTGATGCGGTCTGCGCAGAGCATCAAAATGCAGTGTGACACTGCAAACGGAAAGTCAAATGTGTTTTCCTATTTGAAAGCTCATAGAGATGAAAAATCTTGGTAATTGCAGATGGCGCTGCCTTTGGCCCGGAAATGGATAGGGTGTTGCAGTTGGTGCTGACAAGAGAGAATCTGGCACTCTATTTGCCAGAATCTTTTGAATGGCTGATACTTTCTTCTGGAATCCTGAAAGATACGGAGGTTGCACAGATATTGCAGACACCGTCTGACTACATCGATGGCAAAGACTATTTCAGCTGGGAACGTTACTTTACTGCACTTCTGACAGAGAAAACGGCTGGAACTTATCTGAATTATACTAAGAAAACGCTAAATGAGCCTATCTGAAAGAATGGCGTGAAGAATGCGATTTTGGATCAGATGGCAAAAGTAAGGTTGAATTGAAGTGTTATTGAATGAGAAAATCAGACAGATTGGGAGAGGAAAATATAAAATGCCGGAGTAGGATTGCTCAAAAGTTTTGAAGATAGGTTGGATTACTTCACGTCTATAGTGGAACTCGGTGTGGAAATGACTTCGGTTGAAAATGGGTAGATTTCATGAAAGAGCAGAATGGTAAATTATCAAGGGATGAATTTTTATCGTTTGTTAAGGCAGATCTTGAAGAAAAATCGTTGGAAGAAAACAAACCGCTCTATTTTGAGTACAGATTATCTGAAAATGGTGAGAAAGAAAAAATTTTAAACCGTTTTGATGCGTTTGCTCCAGAGGGATTTTCCGAGTACCAAAATTCGGTGATTTTTGAGTTTATATACAGCCGCACACTGAAAGCAGAACAGAATAAAAAAACGAATAAAGGGTGTGACTGATACCTATAGAAAAAGCTATGATGCAACAATTGTTTTCATTTTAAATACTGAGTTTCAATTTGAAGACTCCAATTCTGCAGTGTGGGACTTAAGTGTCATAAATAATTGGATTGAAGAGTATCCAACTGAATATAGCCATGCGTGTTCATTGGGAATGGAGCGTAAAACAGTTGCGAGTGACAAGGAGAACATACAGCTTTTTGAAAAGCTGTACAGCGAAGGTTTATATTTAAAAAACAATGACAGCTATACGAATGCAATACGCACCTGCATCAAAGAGCAAAATGGCTTTGCAATCGTACTGGGTGCAGGTGTTTCAAAGGAACAGGGTGCAAAAACTTGGGATGAGCTGCTGAAAGATTTTCAAAAAGAAATAGAAGAAAAGCATCTTTTGGATGATTCCGAGGCTGTTTTTGAAGAAGTTGGGGGAAGTAGCCTTACAACGGCTCAGTTATGCAAGGATATCTGGGCAAGCGAGAAAACCTTTGCTTGGCAGATTCACAAAAGCTATATGATGCAGCAAGGGATTTGGACATGAATACCGAGCTGGGAGAAATTGCGCGATTAGCCCAAAGATGCCAAAAAGATCAAAATTTTAGAATTTTAAGTTATAATTATGATGACTTCCTTGAACAGTATTTGGCTTTTCTTGATGTAAAATGTTGCTCTATATTTACAACAAAGGTAAGATATTCAAACGGACGGGATAGTGCAGACTTTTATGGCATGAATGGACAACCAAATCAAAGTCTGCGATTGTATCATGTACATGGCTTTTTGCCGAAAGTCACAACGAGAGATCAACTGGATATGCTTCACATGAGATCGATTTGTTTGACGGAGGCCGACTATAATATGCTTTATAATCAGCCCTATAGTGGCCGATTGCAAGTCAACTTTCCTTCTTTAGAGAAAATACATGTTTATTTATTGGGTGCAGTTTAAGTGATCCAAACATCCGAAGACTTTTGGAAATCACCGCATATATCCACCAAAACATTATGCAATTTTTGCTATGACATATAAAGCACAGATGACGTTGGGTTACACAACAACAAAACAACTGACAATCAAAAGATCGACTTCAAATTGAAAACCATTTACCAGTATTGGAATCAACATTCTGTGGGTAAAAGATTATAGCGAGATACCAGCATGGCTGCATGATCTGAATCAAGTGATTGTTTAAACGCAGGTATGATTGGTACTGTATTGAACCAATGAAAATATTGGAGGTATCTTTTATGCCCCAAAGAAAACGAGAATAGGCAAAAGGTGGTAAAAGTAAGCTGAAAACTCTTCAAATAACGAAATATCGTAAATCCGAACGCTCTGTAATTTGGCACCCGCCAGGCTGCGATCAAGAACCCCCGCAAGTAATTGCGTGAGCGCTTGAAAAAGCACAAATAAAACAAACGAACCGCCCCGGTTCCGTAACAGGAAGCCGGGGCGGTTTTTGTGTTGCAACGTACAGGAAAAGCAGAAAATATCTTTTACAGAAAGGACAAGCAAACTGTCCAACAGGATCGTTATAATAGACAGACAAAAGGGCATAAACGCCATCAAAGGAGAGTGCACAATGAAAAAAATATGGATGTTTCTGCTGGGCGCGGCATTTGCCGCCGAACTGTTTCTGGTTGTCTGCATGGCAAGCAGAAGTGCATCACCGCGTCAGGTAATGTACACTTTTAAGGATGATGTATGGGATGTGATCTACCGGCTGAACCGCAGATGGAATTTGTGAGAAAAGCACTTGGCTTTTTGGAGGATGGACAGACAAGCTGTCCATCTTTTTTTGTATACTGGGGTTGTGCAAAAGAGACAAAAATTTTATAGCTGTTTCACAAAACAACAAAATTTCACACAAAGAATTGCGACTGTTGTTGCACTGTGTTACAATGAGCAGAGAAGGAGAATGAACCGTGCGTAATAGTAGATTAGACCGTATACTCTATATCCAGCAGGTGCTTGTACAGGGCGGGGTGCTGAATAAACAGCAGACGGCTGACCGCTTCGGTGTCAGCGAGAAAACCATCCAGCGCGATCTTGATACCCTGCGTAGCTATTTTGCAGACAGCGAGCCGCGCCGGGAGATCTTATACAACTCCGCAAAGGGCGGCTATCTGCTGGATGACACGCTTTCCCGCTTCCTCACCAGCAGCGAGATTCTGGCGGTATGCAAGATTTTGCTGGAGAGCCGTTCCATGGTCAAGGAGGAAATGTTCCCCATTCTGGACAAGCTGGTGCAGGTGTGCACCCCGCTGGACCGGTTGAATCAGGTGAAAGACTCATCAGCAACGAACGCTTCCATTACGTTGAGCCGCAGCACGGCCGGAAGTTCATTGAGAGCCTGTGGGAGATCGGCACGGCAGTAGAAAATCACAATGTTATGGAAATTACCTACTGCCGCACCCATGACGGCGAGACCCGTGTGCGCACCATTGAGCCGGTGGGCATCCTGTTCAGTGAGTATTATTTCTATCTGGCAGCGTTCATCGAGGGTATCGACAAGGATAAGCATTTCCAGAACCCGCAGGATAACTCCCCGACGATTTACCGCATCGACCGTATCCAGAACTATAAGACCCTCGATCGGCACTTTGCCCAGCGCTATACCGATCGCTTTCAGGAGGGCGAGATGCGCAAGCGCATCCAGTTTATGTACGGCGGCGAGTTGCAGACCATCCGGTTCGAGTATACCGGGCCAAGTCTGGAATCCGTTCTCGACCGACTGCCCACTGCAAAGGTTTTGCAGGTAACAGAAAAAGGTTGGATCGTAGAAGCTGAGGTGTTCGGTACAGGTATCAATATGTGGGTGAGAAGTCAGGGAGATTACATCAAAATTATATCGGAAATGAAAAAATAAAAGGAGTTCTGCTGTATGAACAAGGTTCGGGTCGAAGTTTTCTATCAGGATAATGCTTTGCAATCTATCCGTATCGACAAATGCGAGATGGAAGGGTTGACAGCCATTGAAAACAAGCCTATTCCAGAATGGTTTATGCCTGTTTCGGGCCGTGCCAGCTGGAAGGGTCTTGGCGAAGAAGTAAAACTCCAGACACGGAATGCAGGGCCTGATACCCAATACAGCTACTATTTCTACGGCTCAGATATGCCAAAAAGTGTGTTTGCCTATTGTGTGCAGCAGTACGGTCTTGGTGAAATGGTTGCAGAGACGAGCAAAGAGGACAATGCGCAAGTATATTTGGAAAGCGCACAGCGGTGTGAAAAGGTCTGCGATGAGGAAGGAGCGTTTCAGGCATACAAAGCTGCTGCGGAAAAGTATGATTCGGCGGAAGCCCAGTTACGGCTTGGCCTTTGTTACGCAGAAGGCAAAGGTAATGAAAAAAATATGGTGGAAGCTGCTAAGTGGTACCGCAAGGCCGCAGAACAGGGAAATGCAGATGCGCAAAATCGTCTTGGTGTCCGCTATGATCGCGGTGAAGGTGTCTCAAAAGATGTAAAAGAAGCTGCCAAATGGTATGCAAAGTCAGCGGCACAAGGCCATCCCAAGGCGCAATGCAATTTAGCGTTAGATTACAAAACGGGAAAGGGGGTTGAAAAAGACTTGAAGAAAGCAGTTGAGCTGTTTTACAACTCAGCAATACAAGGCTATGCAAATGCGCAATCTAATCTGGGAGAGTGCTATTACAATGGTGAAGGTGTTGAGCAAGACCATGCAGAAGCATTCAAATGGATGAAGAAGGCCGCAGAGCAGGGAGACGCGGATGCACAGTCTGTGGTAGGTGATATGTACAGCGACGGAGATGGAGTTCAGCAGGATGAAGAAGAAGCAAAAAAGTGGTTCTATCTGGCTGCAAAGCAAGGAAATGCAGACGCGCAGGTTAAATATGGTTTGACCTTAGCAAATGATGACGCGGATTGGAACGACCCTGCTCAGCAAGAAGGAATAAAGTGGTTCCGAAAAGCTGCGGAGCAAGGCCATCCCGCAGGACAATATGTTTTGGCAGGTATCTATCTTAATGGATATGGGGTCGAAAAAGATGAAAAGAAGGCAATCGAATGGTACAAAAAATCTGCTGAACAGGACTTTGCTGCTGCACAGTATGATCTTGGAGCCTGTTACCTGAATGGTTTGGGTGTTGAAGAAGATGAAAAGCGGGCACTTTACTGGGTGCAGAAAGCCGCTGAGCAAGACTATGCAGATGCACAGGTTGTTTTGGGAAATTTTTATTCTGAGGGAATCGGAGCAGAAAAAGATGAGCGTAAAGCTTTTGAATGGTTTAAAAAAGCGGCGGAACAAGGAAAGGCGGAAGCACAATTCTTTTTGGGATGTTCCTACTTTGCAGGAATTGGTGTAGAGGAAGACAAGAGTAAGGCTATGGAATGGCTCGAAAAGGCCGCAGAACAGGGAAATGCCGACGCACAAAATAAATTGGGCGAGTATTATATTGGAGTGGGGGTAGAGACGAGAAAAGCGTTTGAACTGTTCCAAAAGGCGGCAGAGAACGGTTCGAAGGAAGCGCAAGAGAAATCTTGGAAAATGCTATAATGGTAAGGGGTTGGTAGTAAACAAACTTCCTGCGGAAGCTGTCAAGTACTATAAAAAGGCAGCGGAGCAGGAGATGCTGAGGCACAGTACCTTTTGCAACGTGTCTTTTATCGGAAATGCTGTGACCCAAAATGTGAAACAAGCAGTAGAGTATTACCAAAAATCAGCACAGCAGGAATATATGAAGGCAATAAATGATCTTGGCGTTTGCTACGCAAGGGGCATTGGTGTACCCAAAGATGGGAAAGAGGCTCTGGCCCATTTTGGGGCAGCGAGTGAAGGAGATCATGGTTTCTATGTGGCAGACAGCAATGTGGCCTATTGCTACCAGAATGGCATTGGTGTGGAAAAGGATAAGCACCGCGCGGATGTGCTCTATATAGTAGCAGAGGCCAAGGAAGATGCAAGCAGGATGAGCAAAGCCATAAAGCAAATGTCAAGGGACGTATTTGCAGGAAAGCAGACCAAAACGACCATGGATGAAATTTTGAAGATGAACAAAAGCTTTGAACGCTCAAAAGAAAAAGCATCAAATCGTAAAAGACTGCGCATGGCATTGGAAATGGATCTCTGAAAATATTGGGTGAACCAAACAAAAGCAGTTGAAGATATAAACGTGATGGGTGCAGCGATGTTTGAATAAAACGACTTTCTGTCAAAAGAGGAAACCAACATGAACGATTTACAAATGACGAATCAGGATCTCTCCCAGAGGCAGTCGATGGAAGAACTTGCAAATCAACTGACGCTGGCAGACCATCTGGTGTACAAAAAATATCTGCCGGAATTGCAGAGTTATTCGCTGGTGGAGCCATCGGAAGAAATGAAGAAAACGCTGGATGTCAAGACCTGCATCAAGCTGTTCCAGATGAAGGAGCTGACCCTGAAAAAAGGCGAGGATATGCTCCAAAAACTCTCCACCGTTTATCATTCCAGCATGGCCCTTGGTTGCAGTCTGGCTGTGATGATCGATGTTCCGGCAGATGGTGCACCGGCAGATATTTATTTGGGGGTGCGGCAGAATCCGGGCAGGCAGAGCATCGATAACCGCGACCTTGCAATTTCCGGTGATGCGCTGGAAAAAGGGATGAAGAGTAACTTCCCCGGTTCGGAAGTACAGGAACTCCATCAGGAAGAAATTGACGCGCTGCTGGAAGACGATAACGGTTCTTTCGGTTCGGCACAATCGGCAATCGCTTCTGTCTCCTGCGTTGCGGCATTGCGAGATAAATCCAAGACGGAGGACAAAGCATTTATTCAGGGCATTGAGCGTTTTATCGATGCAATGGATGGCGATGCTTATACAGCGTTATTTCTGGCAGAGCCAGTTACAGAAGAAACACAGGCTGGCATCCGAAATGGATATGAGGAACTGTATAGCGCGTTGTCTCCGTTCCGCAAAACAACGTGGTCTTATACAGAAAACGAAAGCCATGCGGTCATGGAGACGTTCTGCTCTGGCACATCGGATACGGTAACGGACGGAACGAGCAGTGGTTTCAGCGATGAACAAGGCCGAAACACGGGATTTAACTTTAACGCTGGAATGAACCAAGGAACGACGAATACGATAGGACAGTCGCACGCGGTCACACGGCTTCGGTTGCCGAGCAAAAGAACGATGGTCGGCGTTGCGGCTGGTGCGAGTATCCTTGCGCTTGGAGCAGTGGCGGCATCGGCAGTCTTCCCGCCTGCCGGAGCAGCCATCGTGTCGGCGGCGAGTACAGTTGGTGCGGCGGTAAAGGCTGGACCGCTGTTTGGCGCTGTGGTGCCTATGGTGGCTGGACATGAAACAAATGGGACTGCATGGAGTACGGCACGGAGCATCGGAAAGTCGATGGGCTTTGGGATGAGCCGGGGATACAACACGGCGCACACAGACAGCTCTACGGTGGAACGCAGCAATGCGCACAGCACCAATGAACAGCATTCCAACGGGACGACGGATACGCACAGCACTGTGCGGACGCAGCAGATAGAAGTCTGCAACAAGGCGGTGGAAGAACTGCTGACACGAATTGACGAGCAAATCAAGCGTACCAAAGAAAGTGAAGATTACGGCTGTTACAGTTGTGCGGCTTATTTTTTGTCCTCTCGCCCCAGCAAGGCTCTTCTTGCAGCTAATACATATCGTTCGCTGATGATTGGAGAAGGCTCTTCTGTGGAAAGCGGTGCGGCCAATCTTTGGCAGGACCGTGCAAGTGTAACTGCTATGCGAGAATATCTCAAACGGTTTACACACCCTGTCTTTGCACGCCAGCTCTGGGAGAATGAAGCTGACAGTCTGTTTTACACGGCAGGTACGCTGGTCAGCGGGCGGGAACTGCCGATGCATCTTGGCTTGCCCACCCGCTCAGTGCACGGCTTGCCAATTATTGAGCACGCGGAGTTTGGCCGCAATGTGCCGGATGAGGCGATGCCGGATGAGGACAAGATGAATCTGGGCAAGATTTACCACATGGGTAAAGAGGAAGCGGCAGGACTGCTCTTGAACCGGCAGGCGATGGCTTCCCACACATTCATCACTGGCTCGACTGGCACAGGCAAATCCAATGCGGTCTACCATCTGCTGGATGAGATCACAAAGAACGGACAAACGACGTTTCTTGTGGTGGAACCGGCCAAGGGCGAATACAAGAACGTGTTCGGCAATTGTACAGATGCGCAGGTGTTTGGTACAAACCCCAGAGAAACGCCGCTGCTGCGCATGAACCCCTTTGCGTTCCCTGAGAATATCCATATTCTGGAACATATTGACCGTCTGGTGGAGATATTCAACGCCTGCTGGCCGATGTATGCAGCCATGCCAGCGGTGCTGAAGGATGCTATTGAGCGCAGCTATCAGAAAGTAGGCTGGGATCTGCGCAATTCGGAGAGCGAGAAGGGAATTTTCCCAACCTTCTTTGACCTGCTGGATATTCTGCCGGGCGTCATTGAAGAGTCGCATTATTCCAAGGATACCCAAAGCGATTATGTGGGTGCATTGTGCACCCGCGTAAAGTCGTTGACAAACGGTATTTATGGAAGTGTGCTTTGCGCAGAAGATGCGCTGAGCGATGCTGAAATGTTCGATCAGAATGTGATCGTAGATTTGAGCCGTGTGGGCTCTATGGAAACGAAATCGCTGCTGATGGGCATCTTGGTGATGAAGTTACAGGAATACCGGATGTGCAGCAGCGGGATGAACAGCAGCTTCGCCATGTCACAGTGCTGGAAGAAGCGCACAACCTGCTGCGCAAGACCTCGGCAGAGCAATCACAGGAAGGTGCAAATTGCAGGGCAAGTCGGTGGAAATGCTGGCAAATGCCATTGCGGAAATGCGTACTTATGGTGAGGGGTTTATCATTGCAGACCAGGCACCCGGACTGCTGGATATGTCGGTCATCCGCAACACGAACACCAAAATTATTCTGCGCCTGCCGGACGAAGAAGATCGCAAGCTGGTAGGCAAGTCTGCCGCCCTGAAGGAGGCACAGATCGACGAATTGTCCAAGCTGCCGCTGGGTGTGGCTGCCGTTTACCAGAACGAGTGGCCGGAGGCAGTGCTCTGCAAGATTGAGGCGTATCCCATGCCGGAAAATGCTGTTTACCACAAGCCTTCAAAAATGCCGCATGAAATCAACGCAGAGTTTGTATTCGGACAACTGGCAGTGGGCAAAGAGTTGAAACCGCTGAGCAGTTCGGAGATGGAGCAGCTGAAGCTCTGGCTGAAACGCCATGAGACTGTGCTGAAGCCTGAGGACAGTCGCTACCTGGAACGGGTTTTTGCAGGCGGCGAACTGGATGTGGCTAAGACTCGGAAAGCTGTGTTCGATTTCTTTGGTGGGATCGGTACAGTCGTTGATTACTGTGCCGCAGCTAAAAAATCGCTCACACCCCGTAAAGAATTTCTGGAACAGCTGCAGGGACAGTACGGCCTGAAAGCTGCTGCTGCAGACTGGGTGCTAAATAGCGTGATAAGCATGGGCATGAGCCTGAACCCGGATGCAAAGGCTGTAGATAATCTAAGGACGAATTTTGAACAGCAGGGAGGTCGTGTGCTGTGAGGCGAGAAATCTCAGAAGCGAAACCGATGGAAGCAAAAATGCACATTGGGTTGGATGATGTCGTCAAACGGTCATTTGAACGTCTACAGAAAGGCGTGATAGAAAAGGCAGAAGAAAAACTGGATGCTGCTACGGAAAAGTCATTTGCAGAGCTAGAAAAAGAGCTGGAATACAAAAATAACGATGATGGAATGCCGTACCGTATGGAGCAGGATCTTTTGACGGATGCAGAGTATAAAAGAAACGGATATGAGTACACTACCGATCACCTTGGAAGGCTGTTTACAGCCGAAGGAAACCTGCATCTGAAAGAGCATGATGGTCGTCTGCAAATTAAAGACAGCATCCATGACATTGGAAAAGGATATGAAAAAAGTACCGATGATCGAGGTCATGCAATTGCAGATCGCTTTGATGGGGCAAACGATTTGGAAAATCTCATTCCGCAGGATTCTGGACTAAATCGGAACGAATTCAAAAATTTTGAGAATAAACTGGCACAGGAAGTGGAAGCTGGGAAAAAGTCAATCTGAAATTGGAAATGCATTATCCGGGAGACTCCTTCCGCCGGATGCCATTACTGCTGTGACAACGATTGACGGAAAGCAGGAAGTTAAAGTATTTCTGAACGATTAGTATTTATAAGTCCACTGCACTTTCAGATTATTACAATCCCGGTCGATTGCACATACAATACAAGTATCACTTCACAAAACGGAGGGTACTTGTACTATGGTGGACTACGCCGACATCGGAAAACGCATCCGTGCCTGCCGCCTTGCAAAGGGCATGACGCAGGAGCAGCTGGCCAATGAGGTCGGCGTGGTAGTTACGCACATCAGCCATATCGAGACGGGCAACTCGGTGCCTAGCCTGAAAACGCTGATCGACATCATTAACGCACTGGACTGCTCCGCAGACGAGCTGCTGTGCATCGAGATCAAAAAAGCAAAGCCGGTGTTCGACAGCTGGATGACCGAACAGCTTGCAGATTGCTCCGCCGATGAAGCAAAGATCATCAAAGAAACGGTGGTCAGCCTGAAAAAATCGCTCCGAAAAGTGTACGGAAAGTCCTCTAAATACAGATATGACTAAAACTTCAAAAACTGAATGCCAGTTGGTAGGTATTGAGCGCCTGAAAAAGCACCCATAAAGTAAACGAACCGCCCCGGTTTCCATAGCAGGAAGCCGGGGCGGCTTTTTATAACAAAAAGAAATCGTTTTTTGTAGCTTTAATGAATTGGCGCAGCGTCATTGACAGCAGAAGGGCAGAAGCGTATCTTTGAAACAGAAAACGGAACCGGGCTATAAATAGCAGGTTTCTTTACCTTGCGAGGACACTTTCGTTTTGATGAGGCACGACCCGGTGTGCCGCTTTTTTCATTTGCGGAGATAAAATGCAAAAAGTACGGATTATAGTACACATTATCTGCTATGCTCGGTACACGGAAAGTACACACCGGAAAAGGAGCAAAAATGCGCTGGACGTTGAATAAAACAAGGCTTTTGGCTGGTAAAACGGACCCGGAGAATACCAGCCTGTGGCTGCCGCTCTGGATGCACCTGTGGGATACGGCGGGCATCATGGAACGGCTGGTCCGGCAGTGGCTCCCGGAAAGTGCAAACGGC
>ENA-OQIM01000631-OQIM01000631.1-human-gut-metagenome-genome-assembly--contig:-NODE-631-length-13109-cov-2.896395_pt1 | contig 13109 bp, 15 predicted proteins | sample MGYA00242579_ERZ504744 | MGnify/ENA primary metagenome ERZ504744 (study PRJEB26092, sample SAMD00036441) | human gut metagenome | host: Homo sapiens | study: EMG produced TPA metagenomics assembly of...
CTACATCAATATTAATTCTCGAATAACAGCAATAAAGCCAATTTTCTCTTCCTTCATATTCTTTTAAATATACAGCCTACTACTTCCACCTACTTATCTGCCACTGACCACATTTCTTAATATCCTACCCATCCTGTCTCAATGTATCACTTCCCTCATGATAATACAGGGTGAGAAATTTTTATTCTTTTTCTATTGTATCCTCCCCGCAGACACGCTACAATAAACTTATCAAAAACCAAGGAGAAACGCGCATGAAAAAGAAAAATTTCAAAAAACTATTCGCAGTTCTTATTGCAGTCTGTATGATGGTCATCGGGTTTCCGGTTACTTCGCAGGCGGCGGTCAGAGTATCCGCACCCAGATTAAAGAGTGCAAAGTCTGCCAGCAGCGGCATACAGCTCACCTGGAGCAAAGTCTCAAACGCTTCCGGATATGTGATCTACCGGAATGACAAATGTATCGGTGGGGTAAAGGGAAACAAAACCGTCTCCTACATTGACCGCAAGGCCAAAACAGGAAGCAGATACACCTATCTCGTAAGAGCTTTCCGTCAGTATGGAAAAAAACGGGTTTACAGCAGTGCCAGCAACCGGCTTCAGGGAGTCCGAAAAGCCGTCAGCAATAATGGTCTTGGAACTCCGGTTCAGACCGGTGTCCGTTTCTGGAAAAATCTCAGTGCCAATGGTGCAAATGGCGTAACTTACGGAACAACCTGGAAGAAAGTAAAAGGAGCCTATGGATATCAGGTTCAGATCTGGGGAAGGGAATTCGGAAGTTCTCATACTTATTCCAAATTCACAAGACAGACTAAATTCGGTGAAAGCTTCTCCAGCTTAGATAAAATCGGAATGAGAATCCGGGCATACAAGATCGTCGGTAAAAAGAAAGTATTCGGACCGTTCAGTAACTGGTCTTTCAGCAATGTCCATTTTTAAATATCTGTAAAAAGACCGCCCGGGCTGATAATTTCATATCAGTCCGGGCGGTCTTTTTTTATTTGGCCTGTGCTGGTGTTGCTGTAACTTCTGTCTCCTCTGAAGTTTCTTCAGAATCTGTAGTTTCGGAAGCTGTGTCTTTTGTATCTGTATTTATCACATCCTGATATGCTTCATCCATATCGCGGATATTCATCTTGTTGACCAAATAGACTTTGTCTCCGACAACTGCTGCATAGAAGTTTGTATCGTACTCATAATACTCTGCAGTTGTCTCATTGCCATCGGTATCTTTGAATACGAAGGTATATGCCGGATTACCTTCCGGAGTGTATTTTTCGGTAAGGCGCTGCTGCGCAGTCATATTGATGAGTTTATTGTAGAATGTTGTAAAGGTTGTATCATCCAGATCTACGCCATCAAGTTTGTAGGAAACCATTGTTGTTTCTTCTGCATCCTCATCATCGCTGTCTTTGGATGTTTCTCTTGTCACAGTTACTGTATGATCACCATCTGATGATTTTACTTCCAGGGAATCCAGACTGTTGACAGAGAGGTAATTTACAGAAAGACTGTAGAAATCAGAAGCCTTGCTGTCCAGGATATCTGTCAGGGAGTCTTTCGTGATCGTGTAGACTTCTTTGCTGTCATCTGCTTTCACATAACGGTCATCTCCTGTTTCATCACCGACATAGATGGTAATCTCTTTCTCTACTGTTTTTGTTTCTGTATCCTCAGAGTCTGTATCTGTCCCTTCTGCATCCGTGTCTTCTGATGCCTCATCGGCATCTGTAGTATCGGTATTCTCTGAATCCGCATCTCCTGATGTTGTATCAGAATCTTCATCTGCTGTAGTCTCGGAATCTGCATCTTCCGCTTCCTCAGAATCATCCTCCTCTACCGCTTCTTCCTCCGTATATTTCGCAGTGATCACTGCATACGGATCATCAAATCCATATTTGGAATCATCTGTGCAGTTATAATCCACAAAGCTGTCATATGCCAGTGAACCGATTGCTGATGTCACCGTTCCGGCCTTATCGGTATCTGCTTTTTCGGATGTCTTTCCATCTGACACATTCCAGAAGAGATTATCCGGATCCTGGGTCAGTTCATAGCCATCTTCTTTATCAACTTTAACCTCTGTGATCGTTGAGGAAGTTACAGATGGGAACGTTCCGCTCTCTGCAAAGTCATACAGAGTTCCCATAAATGGCTCCACTGCAGAGCTGTCTACCAGATATACATTCTTGTCATCATCGCTTTTCTTCACATAATACTGGCTGGTGGATTCATTCTCCATACCGATCTGAAGTACTGTATCTCCGTCATCTGTCGTAAGTTTGATCTCATTCTGTGGAGAATCCAGATCATATTCACTTAAATCCTCCACATCAGAGATTTCCTGTGCAGCAGAGAGGGATGCGATCCCTCCCACTGCAGTATTTACAGTATCCTGATCCACCGGGAAATCCGCATCGCTTTTTTCCGACCAGGCGTCGTCTTTTTTGTCAAATTCTACATTGTCCTGTCCTGCTGTGAATGCAACCGAAGTAATATCATCTGTAGACAGGCTAGTCAGTTCAACACTTGTGTCCTCTTCCTCAGATTCTTTCTTTTCCTGAGAAGAAACATACGAATTTACGCCCACATAAGCTCCGGACACCACGCCAAGTGCAACTACAGCAGAGACAAGTTTTACTGTCTTTTTTTTCATTATGCTTTTCTCCTTTTCAGCCATACGCCGAAGCCGATCACCAGAAATGCAACCGGAATCAGACCCATGATAATGATCTTCCAGAAACTTGCATCATAGGCAGTCAGAGTCAGATAAGAAACCTGGAGGTCTTTTGCCGAAACAGAAATCGTAGAAGTTTCATCGGAGCTGCACATCCAGCTTAAGGATTCCATGATCATCTGCTCATTTCCACCGGATACCATCTGATTGATCTGGCTGTCCATCAGATTGGAGGAAGCATAATAAACGATCTGTGTTTCTTTGTCATCATCCAGAGATTCTGTGATGCTTACACCTAGGTCAAATGGTCCCTTGATATCGTCATCTGTTTCCTCAATGCTTCCACTGTTTACATCCACCTTGGAATATGCACTGTCTGATGTAGTAAGAAGACTGTTGATCGTTACCGTATCTCTCACATCATCTGTTTTCTGGATACCCTGTGCTGTAGGCATCAGCACATAATATCCCTTGGAAGCAAAATCTGTGATCGCATCTGTGCTGTTAACTGTCGGAACCAGATAATATGGCATCTGTGCGTAATGCTGGGAATCTCCCTCAATCACGATTCCCTCTGTTCTCTCTACGCCGTAATTTGCAAGTACAGCGTCAAAGTTTGTCATGGATTCTTCCGTATAATCAGAGAAGATCATAGCCTTGCCGCCGTTTTCCAGATACTCGATGATCGCATCTTTTTCTGTCTCGGAAATATCACTTGTCGGTGCGTTGATCAGCAGGCAGGCTGCATCATCCGGCACGCTCTCTTCTGTCAGAAGATTCAGGGACTGGATATCGATATTCGCTTTCTCGATATCTTCTTTTAAGGTAGAATCGAGTTCCTTCTCTCCATGTCCGTCGAGTGTGTACAGGATCGGAAGATTTTCGGATGTTACATAAGAGATCGCGCTGTCGATCTGTCCTTCGCCGTCGAATCCTGTTGTTGTATAACTGTAAGTGTTATAGTCCATGGAGGACTGGTAGATCGTATCGTAAGATACGACTTTGCTTCTGTCACCGCATACAACGATCAGGCTGTTTGCAGAAACATCATCACTTGTATACTGAGAAGTAAATTTCGGATTTACAACAGGGTCTTTTGTCTCAACTTTAATATGCGAAGATTCTTCCGCATATTTTTCCAGAAGTCTCTTTAATGTCTCATCCTCAGAACCACTCTGGACAACCTGATAGATCGTGATATCCTTGTCCAGCTTCTTGAGATAAGCTTTCGTCTCATCGCCGATACTATAAAGCTTCTGTGAGCTTACATCAAACTCTGTATATTTGGATGGCAGAGATCCGACGATCATATTGATCACAATTACGATCACAATAAAAATCGCACTGATCACAACACTATAGGAACCGTTTTTCAGATATTTTCCATTCATGGATTCTTTAATCCTCTGCTTTAACGGCTTCTTTTCTTTCTTGTTCTGCCCGTCTTTTTTGTTAAACTTTTCCTTCAGTTTCATCTTTCTCGCCTCCTTAATTCCAACGTCTCTTCGCAATAGACTGTACAGTCAGGAAAAGACAAACTGCGATCACTGACACGAAATACAGGATTCCCTTGATGTCAAAGATCGAATTGGCAAAGTTATCAAAATGGCTGCTCAGGTTAACGATATTCAGAACCTTCTGGATCCCGCCTGAGAAGAAAGAAGAATTTACCACATATATAATCGCAAGAATGATCTCTCCGATCACACATACTGCTGCCGAGATCAGCAGATTCTTGATCATCGTATAAATGATCAGAGCTGCCGCAAGGATCAGAAGTCCAAATGTAATGCAGGTAGACAGAGCTCCCTCTGAAAAGAATGAGGAAATTCCGTTCATCATATAAAATGCAAACAGAAATACAAAGGTAAGAACTGCTGCAATAACCTGACTCTCAGTCAGGGAAGATACAAATACACCAATTGCAAGGTTTGCACAGCCAAGCAGAAAAAATCCCAGAATACCTGTATAGGCTCCTGCAAAAGAAATTGTTCCGAATTTTGACATCAACAGTGGGTAAAAACACATAATAAGCATCGGAATCGCAAAGATTGTTACCAGTGCAAGATATTTGCCAAGAACAATCTGTCCAACGGAAATCGGTGCTGTCAGAAGCAGCTGGTCTGTCTTCTGTTTCCGTTCTTCTGCAAGAACTCTCATGGTCAGGATTGGAACGCTGATCAGAAATACAAAGGTCAGCGCACTTAACGTATATTCAAATTTCGGATAAGCTGCTGCCAGCTGATAGGCCGAAAAATAAATACCTGTAAGAAGCAGGATAAAGAAAATAAACAAATATCCTACCATAGATGTGAGATAACTTCTCAGCTCTCTCTTATATACTGCTGTCATTTCGTTTCTCCCTCCTTCTCCGGTTCCTCAGGTTTTTTCTTCTTGTCATCTTCGGTCAGCTCCAGGAAGATCTCTTCGAGGGATACTTTCTTGGACTGCATTTCAAGGATCGGATAATGATGTTCTGCCATCTTAAAGAAAACTTCCTCACGGATATCTGTATTTTCTTCTGTGGAAGTTTCACTTCCCAGCCTTCCTGATCCTTGGCTGCGTTGATCGCGATCTCCTTGATCCCCTCGATCTCTCCAAGCAGAATACGGATCTTGTCCTTATCTCCTTTGACAAGAAGTGACAGATTGTTAGAACCCTGCGCGAGTTTCCCCAGGTTATCCGGCGTATCGCTGGCAACCAGTTTGCCATGAGAAATGATCAATACATAATCACATACTGCACTTACCTCAGAAAGAATATGAGAACTCAGGATAACGGTATGTTTCTTTTTAAGGCTCTTGATCAGATCGCGGATCTCTATGATCTGCTTCGGGTCAAGTCCTACTGTCGGCTCATCCAGGATGATAACTTCCGGATATCCTAGGATCGCCTGTGCAAGTCCAACTCTCTGTCTGTAACCTTTGGACAGATTTTTGATCAGGCGGTTACGCATATCTGAGATCTTGACCATCTCCATGACTTCTTCAACCATGGATTTCTTTTCGTTTTTTGGGATTTTTTTGAGATCAGCGGCGAAATTCATATATTCGAGCACTGTCATATCGAAATAAAGAGGCGGAATTTCCGGCAGATAACCGATACATTTCTTTGCCTGTTCCGGTTCTTCCAGTATGTCATGACCGTCAATGGTTACCGTTCCTTCCGTAGATGCTATATAACCGGTAATCATGTTCATAGTCGTTGATTTACCAGCTCCGTTCGGCCCGAGAAAGCCGTAGATTTTTCCCTTCTCTATCTTAAAAGAAAGGTGGTCAACTGCTGTATGGTCGCCATAACGTTTGACCAAATTGTTTACTTCAATCACAAAATTCTCCTCCTTTTCTTTACAAACAGAAGATGCTTCCGGGCGAAACAGAGATAGGGGGTACCCGGAAACATCTTTTATTACGGAGCGGATCTTACATCCGCTCCTTGAAATATTCTATGAGAAAGTTGTGATAAAAATTGGATAAATCTGTGAGGATTCTGTGAAAAGGAATTTGAGAAATTCAGGATAATTTATGACAAAGGTTCTTTAAGCGGAGTACCCGCTTTGCGTGGATAACGTCCCGGGGTCGCTTTGACCTTCTCGATCACAACGAGGGAGCGCTGGATCTCTGAATCCGGAAGCTGGAAATAGACAACATCCTGGATCCTGCCGCCGAGGATCTTGACTGCTTTCTGTGCCTGCTCTACTTCTTCCTGTACAGTACCTGATTTATAGGAAATAAAAAATCCACCTGTCTTCACATATGGAAGACAGTATTCTGATAAAGTTGCCAGATTGGATACCGCACGGGAAACACAGAGATCATAAGTTTCGCGGTATGCTTTGTTTTTGGCAAATTCTTCGGCTCTGCGTGAATCGCAGTGATATTCTCCAGTTTCAGAAGCTGGAAAGTCTCCTCAAGGAAGTTCACTCTTTTTTTGAGAGAATCCAGAAGGCAGGCTTCCAGATGCGGGAACGCGATCTTGAGCGGAACGCCCGGAAAACCTGCACCTGTTCCGATATCCATGATCCTGTTTACCTTGCTCATATCCACTGCTTTTACGCAGGCAAGGCTGTCCAGGAAGTGCTTTACCAGCACTTCCTGAAATTCTGTGATACCGGTCAGGTTCATGACTTTATTTTTTTCTACAAGATATTCGTAAAAATCTGTAAACTGCTTTTTCTGGACTTCATCGAGAGTGATGCCAAGTTCCTGGCAGCCTTCTTCCAGTATTGTTAAATCATATGCCATTGATCTGCTCCTTCTTTATGCATTTCGTCTGTACTGTTCCAGATATACAAGAAGCACAGAGATATCTGCCGGAGATACGCCGGAAATTCTGGACGCCTGTCCGATAGATACCGGGCGGTATTCTTCCAGTTTCTGTCTTGCTTCAATACGGAGGCTTCCGACTTTTTCATAATCCAAGTCCTCCGGGATCTTCTTTGCTTCCAGTTTCTTGAACTGTTCTACCTGTTTCATCTGACGCTTGATGTAGCCTTCGTATTTCAGATTGATCTCAACCTGTTCTTTTACGTCCCATGGAAGTTCCGGACGTTCTTTGTCGATCGGCGCAAGGTCTTCATAAGTGAGTTCCGGTCTGCGAATCAGTCTGCGATGGTTGTTCCGGATTTCAGAAGAGTGCTTCCTTTTTCTTCAAGGAGCTTCTGCACTTCCGAATTTCCTCCGATCGTCGCATGTTCTGTTCGCTCAATTTCTCTTGCGATCGCTGCTTCTTTTTCAAGAAGTTTCTGATAAGTCTCCTCGTCGATCAGACCGACCTGATAACCTTTCTTGCGGAGACGTAAATCTGCATTATCCTGTCTGAGAAGCAGACGGTATTCTGCACGGCTTGTCATCATACGATATGGTTCGTGGTTTTCTTTCGTAACAAGGTCATCGATCAGAACGCCGATATATGCCTCGGAACGGTCAAGGATCAGCTGTTCCTGTCCCTTAACTTCCATAGCCGCATTGATTCCGGCGATCAGTCCCTGTGCAGCTGCTTCTTCATATCCTGAGCTTCCGTTGAACTGTCCGCCGCTGAAAAGTCCCTTGATCTTCTTGAATTCCAGTGTCGGATAAAGCTGCCGCGGATTGATGCAGTCATACTCGATCGCATAGGCGTTCTTTACGATCTTTGCATGCTCCAGTCCCGGTACGGAGTGGTACATCTCATCCTGAACATCTTCAGGAAGGGAGCTTGACATTCCACCGACATACATCTCGTTTGTATAAAGTCCTTCTGGCTCGATAAATACCTGATGGCGTTTCTTATCAGCAAATCTTACTACTTTGTCCTCGATGGACGGGCAGTATCTCGGTCCTGTTCCCTCGATCATTCCGGAATACAGAGGGGAACGGTCAAGGTTTGCACGAATGATCTCGTGTGTTTTTTCGTTTGTGTAGGTAAGCCAGCAGGATTTTTGCTCGATCTGCACGCTTTCCGGGTCTGTGAAAAAAGAGAACGGTACAACTCTCTTATCACCAAACTGTTCTTCCATCTTGGAATAGTCGATGGTATTTCCTGCGATTCGTGCCGGTGTTCCTGTCTTGAAACGGAACATTTCGATTCCAAGTTCCTTGAGTGAATCCGTCAGATAGTTTGCCGCCTGCAGTCCGTTCGGACCTGTATAGTTGCTGACATCACCATAAATACAGCGTGCCTTGAGGTAAGTTCCTGTGCAGAGTACGACCGCCTGGCAGTGATAAACTGCACCTGAATATAATTTTACACCTGTGATCTTTCCATCTTCTACAAGAAGTTTGGTTACTTCTCCCTGTTTGATCGTAAGGCTTGGCTGGTTTTCCAGAGTCTTACGCATCTCTGTGCTGTATGCCTGTTTGTCTGCCTGCGCTCTGAGTGAGTGAACTGCAGGTCCCTTGGACTGGTTCAGCATTTTGGACTGAATAAAAGTCTTGTCAATATTTTTGCCCATTTCCCCGCCGAGTGCATCCAGCTCTCTTACCAGATGTCCCTTGGAGCTGCCTCCTACGTTCGGGTTACACGGCATCAGTGCGATACTGTCCACACTGACTGTAAACATTACGGTATCAAGTCCCAGTCTTGCACAGGCAAGAGCTGCTTCACATCCTGCATGACCGGCTCCAACTACAACGATATCACAGTTTTTCTCCAGTCTTCTGTCCTCCATTTTTATCTTCCCTTCTTTTCTAAATTGCGTTTATTTTCCTGTACAGAATTTGCTGAAGATCTCATTGACCAGATCCTCCCCTACGGATTCTCCCACGATCCTTCCGAGGCTTTCGTAGGCATTCATAAGGTCGATGGAAAAGAAATCTTCTGCCATTCCCATATCAATACTGTTCTTCACAAGTTCCAGGCTTTCTTTCGCTTCTTCCAGTGCAGCTTTGTGTCTTGCATTTGTGATGTATACTTCATCATTAAAAGAAAGTTCTCCCTGGAAAAACATGTTCTTGATCTCATCTTCCAGTTTACGGATCCCTGTTTCTTCCACTACAGAAACAGGGATCACCGGACTTCCGGTACGCTGCTTTATTTTCTCCATATCTACGACCGGCTCAAGGTCTGTCTTGTTGTAGATCACGATGCTTTTTCTTCCGGAAAGTAATTCTATGATCTCTTCATCGTTTTCGTCAAGTGGTCTGGATGAATCTACAACATACAGGATAAGGTCTGCGTCCTCTGCCATCTGTTTGGCTTTGCCGACTCCGATCTTTTCCACTACATCCTCGGTTTCGCGGATTCCTGCGGTATCGATCACGCGAAGTGTAATTCCGTTCAGAGAAATGTATTCCTCCAGGATATCCCTCGTTGTGCCTTCGATCTCTGTGACGATCGCGCGGTCTTCGCCTACCAGGAAATTGAGGAGGGAAGATTTGCCGGCATTTGGTTTACCGAGGATAACTGTCTTGATCCCCTCCTGGATCATTCTTCCGTCGTCGGCAGTTTTCAACAGGTCCTGGATCTCTTTGGTCTCTTTATCCACAATGACTCTTAATTCCTGTGGATAGCCGGTGAGATCGTAGTGCTCCGGATCATCCAGGGCAGATTCTATATATGCGATCTGGTAGAGCAGTCTGCTCCGGATCTCTTTTACGGCACGCTGTACGGAGCCTTTGAGCTGTTCTACGGAGCTCTTGAGTGCCATGGAGTTTTTGGCTGAATGACATCCATGACAGCCTCCGCCTGCGACAGATCCAGCCTTCCGTTTAAGAAAGCTCTCTTTGTAAATTCTCCTGGTTCTGCGATCACGGCTCCGTTTTTGAGCACGGTTTCCAGAACCTTCTTCATGGCATAGACTCCGCCATGACAATCTATTTCTGCGGTGTCCTCACCAGTATAAGTGTGAGGTCCTCTCATGATCATAACCAGAACTTCATCAACCACATCTTCTCCATCATAGATGAAACCGTAATGGATCGTGTGGCTCTGTACTTCCCTGATATTTTTCTTTCCGTTTTTGGAACGATAGATCCGGGAAATCACATCCATTGCTTCATCTCCGCTGATACGGACGATCCCGATTCCGGACGCACTCATAGCAGTTGAGATCGCAGCGATCGTTTTTTCCATAATTCCTCCTTATAAAAAAAATGTTATCCCAGAAGAAAGCACACGCCAATCACGTGTTATTCACGCTTTCACCTAGAATAACATTTTATATTTCAGTTGTGAACTGTTTTCACTGCTGATTTAATGTTACTGTTCACTTCGTTCACAGTAACTTGGTCAAAATCCATTCCAAATCACCTACGGTGATGGGATTTTGCCCTGTATGTCTCGGGATTTGCATATTCATGGCAAAACACCTCGCGGGATACTACCTGTGAGCAGTAACACTTTAGTATCTCTTTAATTTGACAACTACGTGACGGTATGGTTCTTCACCTTCACTTACTGTCTCTACGAATTTATTTCCCTGAAGTGCAGAATGGATGATTCTTCTCTCGTAAGGATTCATTGGCTCGAGAACTACAGGTTTTCTTGTTTTCTTGACCTTGTAGGCGATTCCCCTTGCCAGGTTCTCGAGAGTTTCTTTTCTGCGTCTTCTGTAATCCTCTGTATCGAGTTTTACTCTGATATAGTCGGATTTGCCTTTGTTTACAACGAGGCTTGTAAGGTACTGGAGAGAATCAAGTGTCTGTCCTCTCTTACCGATCAGGATTCCCATATCCTGGCCTTCAAAATCGACTTCCAGACAGCCATCTGTTGTGTTATATTTGGATGTGATCTGGACTTCTCCGAGATCCATGGATGCAAATACATCATGAAGGAAAACAGATGCTCTCTCTTCGATCTCTTTGATCTCTGCCGGATCAGTGATGATCTCGATCGGCTTGGATACTCTTACCGGTTTTTCTTTGGCCGGTTTCGGCTCCCTTACTGGTTTCTCTTTGTAAACTCTTTCTTTCGGCTGTTTCTCTCTGACCGGTTTTGCAGGTTTTTCTTCTCTCGCTGCCTCTGGCTTTACTTCTTGTTTATTAGAAGTTCTGGCAGGTGCCTTTGGTGCCGGCTTCGGCGAAGATTTCTTCTGTTCCGGTTTCGGCTCGTCCTTGAATGCATCCAGTTTGACAGAAGCTACGATTTCCTCGAGTTCCTTTTCTTCTGAATGATCCTCTACTTTGCGAGCTTTAATGATCGCAGGCTTACTTCCAATTCCGAAAAATCCGGAACTTCCTTCGCTGATTACCTGAATGTCAAGCTGATCACTGGTCACGCCCAGTTCAATACATGCTTTTGTGATTGCTTCATTTTTGGTTTTTGCTGAAAACTGCATATATTCATTCATGATAAAACCCCGACCTTCCCTCTCTATTTCTTCTTGTTTTTCTCATCAAAAGCTTTGACCATATTTGCTTTTGCGGTAATGCTGCCTTCTTTTGCATGGGAAGCATTCTGGTAAGCTTCTTCTACTTTCTTCGCACGGTTTGCTTCATCAGAACCGCTCATACCTTTGTCGATCTTGTTGATATTCTTTACGCTCTGATGTGCCTGGTTTGTGATCTTCTGCGGCGGAAGTCCTTCCTTCGCACGCTTCGCTTCGATCTTCTTCATATTCTCATTAACCAGATCATCAATGTTCATCTTGTTCAGGTGACGGTTGATGAGAAGCTGCTGGATACTTCTTACTACGGCACTTGCGATCCAGTAAATACCAAGACCTACCGGGAATGTGAAACAGAAAAATGCAGACATAAGCGGCATTACTGTATTCATAGTCTTCATGGAGCTTGCCATTGCATTATTCTCGCCACCGCCCTGTGTTGCTGCCTGTGGCATAAGCTTCAGGTTGAGCATCTGTGTTGCCCATGACAGAACCGGAATTGCAAGAGCTGCAATGATCAGGATCAGGGATCCTGTTTTGATATAGCTCAGCGGCTGGTCTGCGATGTTGAGCACACCAAAAGTCTGCATCTTCTGGATCTCGGAAGCAGTTTTGCTGATCTGATCTGAGAATCCGGAGAACTGACTGATATCCTGTAAGGATTTCCACTGGGATGGAGACAGAGCATACAGGAAATCTACGATAGAATCTGCATTATCTGTGACCTGTCTTACTCGTGTCATCTTGTTGTCTGTAATAAAGTTATTGATGATATCTGCAAATCCATCTACTGCAAGGATCTGTGTGCAGACACCATTGAACACATTATATACACTGCTTACATAAGCAGGGATATTCTGGATTACCTGATACAGAGCATACAGGATTGGGAGCTGGATAGCGAGCTGAACACAGCTTCCTGTAGGGGATACACCGTATTTCTGATATACCGCCTGGGTTTCCTCCTGCATCTTCATCATTGAATCCTGATCTTTTTTACCCTGATATTTCTTCTGGATTTTCTGGATCTCCGGCTGCATGATCGCACTCAGCTTAGAGAATTTCTGCTGTTTGATCTGCAGAGGAGTCATAAAAAGATAGATCAGAATACTGAAAATAATAATACAAAGGCCAAGGTTCTGAATTCCAACCATATCCAGCACTTTGTAGATACCGTTCATGATCCAGCCCATCACGATTGCGACCTGGCCGATGATCGGGGTACCACTTTTAGTAGCCAAAATCATACTTTCCAATTTACTTGTTCCTCCTGGATGATCTTATGGAACAACTTCATGATTGATCCATTTACCTTTATGGTACGGGATCATATCCCCCATGAGAAAAAGGATTACAACGTAATATTCTCCATATTGCCAGTAATCCTCCCCTGATTGCACCATATTTTTCGATTGCTTCCAAACCATATTGAGAACATGTGGGAATATAAGGACATTTAGTTCTCTTCATCGGTGATATATATTTCTGATAGAGACGAATCATTTTAATAAGAAGTTTCTTCATCAGTATGAACCTCTTCTATGATCTGATGTTTCCCTGCCAGATGCATTGAAAGCACTCTCTATCTCCTGATAGCTCCTGCCTTCGCTGCTGGTCTGGCAATTACAAC
>ENA-OQIM01000633-OQIM01000633.1-human-gut-metagenome-genome-assembly--contig:-NODE-633-length-13095-cov-1.942782_pt1 | contig 13095 bp, 17 predicted proteins | sample MGYA00242579_ERZ504744 | MGnify/ENA primary metagenome ERZ504744 (study PRJEB26092, sample SAMD00036441) | human gut metagenome | host: Homo sapiens | study: EMG produced TPA metagenomics assembly of...
ATGGGCTGTTACAGAAAATGAAACGACAAGGAATAGAGATTATGAAAGTTGAGAAAGATTTACGTGAGACTGACGGAGTGCAGGATGAACGTAGAAATGGAAAAACCGGAGGAAATTCCGCGCGCAGTTTTGCAGTGCTGACATTATGTGCAGTTTTGGCGATGGTTATTTCTCTGGGGACAAGGACATTTGCAGAAAGTGAGGGAGGCAGGGTTTATGCAGCTTCAGATGGAGGAGAGGGCTCTCCCTATGAAGAGGTTGCTGTTCCTACCGGGATCGCAGGTGTGGTTTCAGGAGTTACGGATACACCATTATCCGGAAGCACGGTTACAAGGATCGGAAGCTCCTGTGAGCAGGTGATCGTAGGCCAGAGAGTACAGAAAGTAACCAATACTGCTGCAGATCTTAATGTAAGCTCCTCTATGGAAAACAAAGTAAATGAACTTGATGCAAGGTCGATCACACTGGCAGAAAATCCCACACTGATGTCAGATGAAGACTATGATACACTTCTGAGGATCGTGGAGGCAGAAGCAGGAAGTGAAGATATCAAGGGCCGTGTTCTGGTGGCCAACGTCATCATGAACCGTGTAAAAAGCGAAGATTTTCCGAATACGGTGACAGAGGTTGTCTGGGATAACAGTGACGGCGTTCCGCAGTTTTCACCGACCTATGATGGCAGGATCAATGAAGTTGCAGTTTCCGATGAAACAAGGGAAGCGGTCAAGCAGGCGCTGAAGGGTACTGATTATTCTGAAGGTGCACTGTTCTTTATCCAGAAATCTGCAGCAGAGGAACATAATGTGAAATGGTTTGAAAAGGACCTGAAGAGGCTCTTTAAATACGGGGTCCATGAATTTTTATACATATAAATAGGAAGAACTGATGCAGTACAGAAGGAACCAACCGCCGGCAGAAACAGACCGGCGGTTTCTTTTTATCCGAAAGCTGTGAATATCTGTCTGATCACAGGGTGGGATTGGGCAAGACAGATTCTTTTTTAAAAGTGGTGGCATTTTCCATAATTCCATGCTATAATGTGATAACGTTGAAAAGAAAACGAATATCTTACAATAGAAAGGCGGAACACCAATGCAGGTATTGTACAAGAGCACCAGAGGAAAAGAGCAGGCAGTTACAGCGTCTATGGCCATACTTAAGGGCCTTTCTGAGGACGGCGGACTGTTCGTGCCTGAAAGCATTCCACAGCTGGATGTACCAATGGACAAGCTGGCACAGATGACCTACCAGGAGACAGCATATGAGGTAATGAGCCGTTTCCTTACAGATTTTACCGAGGATGAGCTTAAGAACTGTATCAACAAAGCATACGACAGCAAATTTGATACAGAAAAGATCGCGCCTCTTCATGAAGCGGATGGGGCATATTTCCTGGAACTGTTCCATGGCGCGACCATTGCATTTAAGGATATGGCACTTTCCATTCTTCCGCATCTGATGACAACTGCAGCGAAGAAGAATAATGTTAAGAATGAGATCGTGATCCTTACCGCAACATCAGGAGATACCGGTAAAGCTGCATGGCAGGCTTTGCAGATGTGCCGGGAACGAAGATCATTGTATTTTATCCGAAGCATGGTGTCAGCCCGATCCAGGAGAAACAGATGGTAACTCAGAAGGGTGCCAACACTTATGTGGTAGGTATTACCGGTAACTTTGATGATGCCCAGACTGCAGTTAAGAAGATGTTCAATGATCATGAGCTGGCAGCAGAGCTGGATCAGGCAGGCTTCCAGTTTTCTTCTGCAAACTCTATCAACATCGGTCGTCTTGTTCCTCAGATCGTATATTATGTATATGCCTACGCATCACTGGTACGCGATGGCAGGATCAAAGACGGACAGGAGATCAATGTGGTAGTTCCTACCGGAAACTTCGGAAATATCCTTGCTGCATACTATGCGAAACAGATGGGACTTCCGATCCACAAGCTGATCTGTGCATCGAATGAGAACCGTGTTCTTTATGATTTCTTCCGCACAGGAACCTATGACAGAAAGAGAGATTTCATCCTTACGACATCTCCTTCCATGGATATCCTGATCTCCAGCAATCTGGAAAGACTGATCTATCGTCTTACCGGAGAAAATGCTGAAAAAATGTGCAGAGCTTATGAAATCCTTAAGTGAGGGCGGCGAATATACCATTACTGACGAGATGAAAGCACAGCTTGTTGATTTTTATGGTAATTTCTGCAGTGAAGATGAGACTGCACAGGCCATCAGTGATATCTACAAAAACAGCAATTATGTGATTGATACGCATACTGCAGTTGCAGCCGGCGTATATAAGAAGTATGTAAGTGAGACAGCGGATCATCTTCCGACAGTGATCGCCTCTACTGCAAGTCCGTATAAATTCACAAGAAGTGTTATGGAAGCACTTGGTGAGGAGCATAAAGATCTGGATGATTTTGGCCTTGTAGACGCATTAAGTGCGCTTTCCGGAGTACCTGTTCCACGTGCAGTTGAAGAAATCCGTACTGCCCCGGTTCTTCATGACAGGGTGGTAGATGCAGTGGATATGCCGGCAGCAGTAAAGGATATCCTTAAGATCAAATAATAATTGATAATAAAATCAGTAAGAAAATGTATTTTCTGTTGAAAAAGCACAAATACTGGTTTATAATAAAAACAACGAAAACCGAATCCTGGAATGTTCGATCCCCCTTTTCTTTTTGAACCTACATTGACATTTTGGGAATCCAAAATCGCAGGTTGGATGTCAGACCTCACGTGTGGTAGGCAGAAGACACTGTTGAGGATACCCACCTAGCATCTGCTAGGCGTCAAAAATAAGGGAACGGCATCCCGGGATTAATCGGTTAAAGACATAGAGCCGGTTAGTGGCTCTTTTTTCATATATGGGAGGAATTAAAACATGAGTGTTTCTGAAAGGAAATTTGGGGTACTTCCTACAGGAGAAGAAGTAAAAATCTATCATCTTGAGAATAAAAAGGTGCCTATGCGGAAGTGCTTCAGTATGGTGCGATCCTGGTGAAGATATGTGTTCCGGATAAGAACGGAGATCTGAAGGATGTGGTCCTTGGATATGACGATATCCGAGGATATGAGATTAATGGATGCTTTTTCGGTGCGATCATTGGAAGAAGTGGAAACCGTATCGAGAATTCCAGATTTTTATTGATAATAAAGAAGTGGTTCTTGCAGAGAATGAGAATCATAACAATCTTCACAGCGGTCCGGATGGCTTTGAGAAAAAGCTGTGGGAAGTAAAAGAAATTTCCCAGGAGAAGAATAGCGTGGATTTCTTCCGCATCAGTCCGGATGGAGAGAACGGATTTCCGGGAGAATTTTTCCATTGTTGTGAAATATGAATTCACAGAGGAAAACGAACTGAAGATTTTTTACAGAGGACGCTCTGATGCAGCTACCGTTGCCAATATGACCAACCATTCTTATTTTAATCTGAACGGAGAAGGCAGCGGAGATGTGCTTGACCAGGAAGTATGTATTCATGCGAAGTATTTTACTCCGGTAAAAGACAGCCAGTCCATTCCTACCGGTGAATATGCACCGGTGGCGGGAACGCCGATGGATTTTAATGTTTCCAAACCGATCGGCAGAGACATTGAGGCGGATTTTGAACAGCTGAAGTTCACAGGTGGTTATGACCATAACTATGTAACCGATAATTATGCAAAGGGCAATGTCCGTTCGATCGCTACTGCATACTGTAAGGAATCCGGTATCGGTATGGAGGTTTCCTCCGACTGCCCATGTGTGCAGTTCTATGCAGGCAATTTTGTTAAGGATGAGAAGGGAAAGAACGGTCATGTTTATCATGAACGTTATGGATTCTGCCTGGAGACACAGGTGGAGCCAAATGCAGTCAATGTAGAGGATTTCCATTCTCCGATCCTGCTTCCCGGTGAAGAGTACAGCTCTGAACGGTTACCGTTTCTTTGTGAAAATAATCAGACAAACAGAAATAAAAGAGGTGCGAGAAGGCAATGCAGATACGTGTGGCAGAAGAGAAGGATGCAGCAACACTTTTGGAAATTTATTCCTACTACGTAGAAAAAACTGCGATCACATTTGAATACGAAACACCTTCCATAGAAGAGTTTACGCAGCGAATCCATGATATAAAGGTGAAATATCCGTATATTGTGGCAGAAGAGAAGGGAGAGATTCTGGGATATGCCTATGGTTCGGCGTTTCACCCGAGGGCTGCTTATGGCTGGTGTGCGGAGATGTCTGTTTATGTGAGACATGACCGGCGGGGCAGCGGTGCAGGAGGCAGACTCTATCGAGCCCTGGAGAGTCTTCTTGCAGAGATGGGAATTCTGAACCTGAACGCCTGCATTGCAGTTGCACCAAAAGATGATGAATACCTGACCAGTGCCAGTGTGGATTTTCATAAGCATTTCGGCTATAAGCGTGTGGGAGAGTTCCACAGATGCGGCTATAAGTTTAACCGCTGGTATAATATGGTATGGATGGAAAAGATGATAGGTGAACATAAGAGCCTGCAGCCGGAAGTAAAGCTTTTTCCGGAAATCCAGGATAAGATCGGATTTGAACGTTCCTGGTGAAAAAAGAAACCTGAGGGAGGTCAGCATGGACGAGGAAAAGAAAAATATAATCCAGCTCATGCTGGGATTTGTGCGCAGGGCAAACGGAGATCATGTCAGTGCATATGCGGCCCAGGCAGCGTATTTTCTGATCATGTCTTTTATCCCGTTTATACTGTTTCTTACAACGCTGATCCGTTATACACCGTTAAGCTATAATGTTGTCAGGGATGCCATCATCGGGTTTGTGCCCGGAAATCTGCAGACCTTTGTGCTGAGCATTGTGTAGAAGTATACAAAAGAAGTACAGCCATCGTGCCGTTGTCTGCGCTGATGCGCTTTGGGCGTCCGGAAAGGGAATGCAGGCGATCACCAATGGCTTAAATACCATTTATCATGTAAAGGAAACCCGAAACTGGCTGATGACCCGAATCTATTCGGTTTTTTATATGCTGTTGTTTGTGCTGGCGATCATTGTCACTCTTCTGGTCCTGGTTCTTGGTAATCGAATCCAAGTAGCTGCACAGAGAACCATTCCGATTCTCGGGAGGCTGCTGGCCAAGGTTATAGGGGCCAGGACATTGCTTGTATTTGCCGTGCTGTTTGCAGTGTTTCTGGTCCTTTATAAAGTGCTTCCAAACCGAAAGGCAACCTTTAAAAGCCAGCTTCCGGGTGCATTTATGATCGCAGTGGCATGGATGATATTTTCCTATGGATTTTCTCTGTATTTTGAATTTTTTCCGAATTTTGGAAATATGTACGGAAGTCTGACTGCGCTGATCATGGTAATGCTGTGGCTGTATGTGTGTATGAACCTGCTTCTTTACGGGGCGGAGATCAATGCCTACTTCGAAAATGAATTCCGAAAGGCCCAGAGATCTGTAAAAACACTTCTTTCCAAGAAAGAAAATGAAAAAAACAGTTCCAAAGAATCCTAACTTTGCGCTTGACAGAAGGCAGACCTTGTGGCATAGTATTAAAAGACAGAAAAGCTGTGAAGGTGTTTATAGAGGATCATTTTCTCACAGAGAAGGGAAGTCACCGGCTGTAAGCTTCCCCGGGTTCAGATGGTTCTTGAATTTCCCACCGGAGCTTCCTCTCTGAAGTAACAGTAGGAGATGACGTAAGCTGCGCGTTAAGCAGACAAGAGGTGCCCGTGATCTTTTCATGGGAAACTGGGTGGTACCGCGGATATTCCGTCCCTTTTATAAGGGACGGTTTTTTTATTGCCCATATCTGGATCTTCGGGGTGGGCGGCGGATCATTTGATCATTTTAATTAAAGGAGAAATAGACCATGGATATGAAAGAAAGACTTCAGGAACTGGCTGAAAATGCCAGAAAACGGATCGAGGAATCCGAGGGCTGGATAAGCTGAATGATGTGCGTGTTGCATATCTTGGAAAAAAAAGGTGAGCTTACTGCAATCTTAAAAGGTATGAAGGATGTTGCTCCGGAAGAACGTCCGAAGGTTGGACAGCTTGTCAATGAGACAAGAGCTAAGATCGAAGAACTTCTGGAAGCCTCCAAAAAGGATTTCGAGGAGAAGGTCCGTGAGGAAAAAATGAAGGCAGAAGTGATCGATGTAACACTTCCTGCAAAGAAAGCGAAGATCGGTCATCGCCATCCGAATACTATCGCTCTGGAAGAAGTTGAGCGTATTTTCATCGGAATGGGCTATGAGGTTGTGGAAGGTCCGGAGGTTGAGTATGCGGACTACAACTTTACAAAGCTGAATATTCCGGAGGATCATCCGGCAAGAGATGAGCAGGATACATTCTTTATCAATGATTCCATTCTGCTCCGTTCCCAGACATCACCGGTGCAGGCACGTGAGATGGAAAAAGGCAAGCTTCCGATCCGTATGATCGCACCTGGACGTGTATTCCGTTCTGACGAAGTAGATGCAACACATTCACCTTCCTTCCATCAGATCGAGGGCCTTGTTATTGATAAGAACGTTACGTTTGCAGATCTTAAGGGAACCCTTCAGGAGTTTGCAAAAGAGCTGTTCGGACCGGAGACAAAGACCAAATTCCGTCCGCATCATTTCCCGTTCACAGAGCCGAGCGCTGAGGTTGATGTTTCCTGCTTCAAATGCGGCGGAAAAGGCTGCCGTTTCTGTAAAGGTTCCGGCTGGATTGAAATTCTTGGCTGTGGTATGGTTCATCCGAATGTTCTCCGTATGTGTGGGATCGATCCGGATGAGTATACAGGATTTGCCTTTGGTGTAGGTCTGGAGCGTATCGCACTTCTGAAATATGAGATCGATGACATGCGTCTTCTCTATGAGAACGACAGCAGATTCCTGAAACAGTTCTAAAACAGTGAACACGGATCATGAGTATCCGTCTGACAGTAAATATAGAAAAAAGAAGGGACAACCAAAATGAATACTTCATTATCTTGGATTAAAACATATGTGCCGGATCTGGATGTAACGGCACAGGAATATACAGATGCCATGACCTTAACAGGCACAAAGGTAGAGGGCTTTACAGAGCTAGATGCAGATCTTGATAAGATCGTGATCGGCCAGATCGATAAGATCGAGAAGCATCCGGATGCAGATAAGCTGATCATCTGCCAGGTAAATATCGGAACTGAGAGTGTGCAGATCGTAACAGGCGCTCCAAATGTAAAAGAAGGAGATAAGGTTCCGGTTGTTCTTGATGGCGGACGTGTTGCAGGCGGCCATGATGGAAAAATGACTCCCGGAGGGATCAAGATCAAAAAAGGCAAACTCCGTGGCGTTGAGTCCTTTGGTATGATGTGCTCTATCGAGGAACTTGGAAGCACCAGAGAAATGTATCCGGAAGCACCGGAATACGGAATCTATATTTTTCCTGAGGACGCAGTTGTGGGTGAGAGCGCTGTTAAGGCACTTGGCCTTGACGATGTGGTATTTGAGTATGAGATCACTTCCAACCGTGTAGACTGCTACGGTGTTCTTGGAATCGCAAGAGAGGCAGCAGCAACCTTCCAGAAGAAATTCTGCCCGCCGATTGTAGAGGTTAAGGAAAATGATGAGAAAGCTTCCGATTATGTAAAGGTTACTGTAGAGGATCCGGAGCTTTGCCCGCGTTACTGCGCAAGAGTTGTAAAAAATGTCAAGATCGGTCCGTCCCCGAAGTGGATGCAGAGATGTCTGGCTTCCAATGGAATCCGCCCGATCAACAACCTGGTTGATATCACAAACTATGTAATGGAAGAGTTTGGACAGCCAATGCATGCATATGATCTGGATACCATCGCAAATAAGGAGATCGTTGTACGCCGTGCAGGAAAAGATGAGAAATTCGTCACACTGGATGGCCAGGAGCGTATCATGGATGAGAACGTTCTGATGATCTGTGACGGTGAGAAGCTGTCGGCATCGCAGGTATCATGGGTGGAGAGAATTCCATGATCACAGACGATGTAAAAACGGTTCTTTTTGAGGCAGCGTGCTTCGATGGAACCAGCATCCGTCTTTCATCCAAGAGGATCGGACTTCGTACAGATGCATCCGGTAAATTTGAGAAGGGTCTTGACCCGAACAATGCACAGGCTGCAATTGACCGTGCATGCCAGCTGATGGAAGAGCTTGGTGCAGGTGAGGTTGTAGGCGGAATGGTTGATGTCTGCAGCGAGACAAGAGAGCCATCCAGAGTAAAATTTGAGCCTGAGAAGATCAACAAGCTTCTTGGAACCAGCCTTACAAAAGAAGAGATGATCGATTATCTTGGACGTGTAGAACTGGCTTATGATGAAAAACAGACGAGATCGTTGCACCGACATTCCGTCAGGATATCCACTGTAATGCAGATGTTGCAGAGGAGGTTGCAAGATTCTATGGCTATGATAAGATCCCGATGACACTTCCTACAGGAGAGGCTACTACAGGTAAGCTGCCATTTAAGCTTCGTATCCAGGAGGTTGCAAGAGATATCGCAGAATACTGCGGATTCTCAGAGGGAATGTCCTATTCTTTCGAAAGCCCGAAGGTATTTGACAAGCTTTGTATTCCTGAGGACAGTGATCTTCGTAAAGTCATCACCATCAGCAATCCTCTTGGAGAGGACTACAGTATCATGCGTACAAGCACACTGAACGGTATGCTGGCATCCCTTTCCACAAACTATAACAGACGTAATAAAGATGTTCGTCTTTACGAGCTTGGAAATATCTATCTTCCGAAGTCCCTTCCGGTTACAGAGCTTCCGGATGAGCGTACCATGTTTACACTTGGAATGTACGGAAAAGGCGATTTCTTTGATATGAAGGGTGTATGCGAGGAGTTCTTCGAGAAGATCGGAATGAAGAAAAAGGTTACCTACGATCCAACAGCGGAAAACCATTCCTTCATCCGGGAAGACAGGCGAACATGATCTACGAGGGTAAGGTAGTTGGATACTTAGGTGAGGTTCATCCGGCTGTTGCAGATAATTACTCTATCGGAGAAAAAGCATATATCGCAGTGATTGACATTCTGGATGTTCTGGAATTTGCTGGTTTCAACCATAAATATACAGGAATTGCCAAATATCCGGCTGTAACTCGTGACCTGAGCCTTGTAGTTCCCCATGCAGTTCTCGCAGGACAGATTGAGGAGATTTTTGATTCAGAGAGGCGGAAATATTCTTGAGAGTTATCAGCTGTTCGATATCTACGAGGGCGCACAGATTGAGAAAGGTTTCAAATCCATGGCTTATTCTCTGGTATTCCGTGCCCATGACAAGACTCTTGGTGAAAACGAGATCTCCGCAGCAATGAAAAAGATCATGAATGGTCTTAACGGACTTGGAATCGAGCTGAGAAGCTGATGCTGATCTACATTGTAAGACATGGCCTGACTGAGTGGAATAAATTAAAAAAGCTTCAGGGTGCAGCGGATGTACCTCTTGCGAAGGAAGGGATCCTTCTTGCAGAAAAAACCGGAGAAGCTCTCCGTAATGTGAAGTTTGATATCTGTTTTACAAGTCCGCTCTCAAGGGCAAAACAGACAGCAGAATATGTTCTGGGGAAACGTGATGTTCCGATCATACCGGATAAGCGGATCCAGGAGATCGATTTTGGTGTGTTGGAGGGTGATCAGGTAAGAGATGCAGAAGGTAATTATATCGATCCGCAGATCGAGACTTTTTTCCGTGATCCGGTAAATTTTAAACGACCGGAAAAGGGCGAGGATATTTTTGATGTGATCGCCAGGACAAAGGATTTCTGGGATGAAATAACATCAGATCCGACTCTTGCGGATAAAACAATTCTTGTTGCCTCTCATGGATGTGCAGTCCGTGCTCTTCTTCAGAATGTAGATCCTGATCCGGAGAATTTCTGGAGAGGCTCCGTGCCGCCAAACTGTTGTGTTAATCTTGTGGAAGTAAAGAATGGAAAGACAACGCTTCTGGAAGAAGATAGAGTTTATGCATAGAAAATAATGAGAAACGCAGAATAACTGTAATGGCTGTTCTGCGTTTCTTTTTTGGCTTGTTTTTATTGGTGGAATTTCACAGGTTATGATTGACTAATTGAGATAAAATGAGATAAAATATATAAAAGTAATGAATGATTCAGAAAAATAAAAGTTAAACTTTACTAATTATATAAAGATGCAGAATTGTGTTGGAATTATATGAAATCATTTAACCAAGTGCGGATTGCGAATATCCGCCTACGGATAGAGGATAATTACTGATAGTGATGTGATATATGGAATGGGGTGAGTATATGCAGTCATTAAATGAGACAAAAGCAGGGGAAAGCTACACGATCAAGTGGATGACCGGAATGCCGGAGACTATGGAACAGATCAGGCAATATGATGTCAGTGAAGGAAAGACCGTACAGATCATAAGCAGGATACTTGGCGGAGTGATCGTAGGTGTTTGCGGACGCAGGATCCTGATCAGCGATGATGCAGCCTGCCGTATAAAAGTATAAAATAGAAAAAAGACGAAAGGACAATTCTTTTGGCGAAGGAATTGTCCTTTCTGGTTGTTTTAGGGAAGATGTTATGATAGTATGGGAACAAAAGAGTAACTTTTTCAAAATAAAGACAGGGGAGGCATATTATGGGAAAAAAGTTTATGAATACAGTGCTGTTTCTGGCAGTAACAGTGGCCGCGGCAACCCTGACTGCTTATGTTGGAAAAGGCTCCGGGAATGTGTTGCTTTATAATTTTACATTTCTGGGACTTATGCTGATCATATACGCAGTGGGGCTTTTTGCAGGTTTATATCGGATGGATAACCTGTCAAGAGCACTGAAGCATGGCTCTGGTGAGATCACAGAAGTGTTTCAGCTTCCGGGAAGAGCCAGAAAAGAAGAGATTGGGCAGCTGCGAGGGATTTTCGGTGACCGTTATCTCGACAAAAAGATGGATGATTTTGTTGACAGCATCAGCAGAACGGAAGAAGGGATCGCTGAAGTAGAGGATTTTGTGAATATTGAGGATGTAGATGTACATATCCACAAGAGACTCCTTGAGATGGCTCCGGACATTTTTTACAAGCCTTGGTATCCTTGGAACATTTATCGGTCTTGTGTGGGGACTTAAGAATTTCCAGCCCACAGATTATGAAGTGATGACAAGCTCTGTATCCGCTCTTGTAGATGGTATCAAAGTTGCGTTTCTGACATCCATTTATGGAGTTGCACTTTCTGTTGTGTACACATTTGGGATGAAAAGCGGATATTCTGCGATGTCCCAGGCGATGCAGGATTTTCTGGATCGTTTTCACGCACTGGTGCTCCCTACTGCGGAGAATGAGTCCTGGAATCTCCTTGTTTCCAGCCAGAAGACACAGACAGAAGCCATGAAACAGATGGCGGAACAGTTTTCTGTGCAGATGGCAGATAGCTTTGAGAAAGTGATCACACCTACTTTTCAGAAGATGAATGATTCTCTGGACGTTCTTACCGCATCTGTGACAAAAGGGCAGCAGGATGCGATCCGGGAGATCCTGGATACGTTTTTAAGCGAGATGCATGGTTCCTTTCAGATGCAGTTTGAAGATTTTAATGATGCTCTGGCAGAACTTAAGAAGGTGCAGAAGGAGAATACAGAATATACATCAGAATTGTACAAGACCATGAGCAGTCAGCTGAGTGAAACTTTTACGAAGCAGGAACGTGCCATGAAGGATGCCATTAAGGAAATCGATGAGATGCAGAGCAGTTATATGAAGACTGCAGACCGTATTATCCGGGATAATCAGATGATCCAGCAGCTGCAGAAACAGGATTACGAAAAGTTTGCCCGGCATATGCATGAAAATGAAAAAGAATCCGCAGATCTCTGGAAAAACTGTAATGCATCTATGCGCCAGTATGTGGACAGTGCTGCAGAAGGGATGAAAGCAGTTGCGGATTCCAGTAGGATCAGTGAGGAGCTTCTTCGTGAAGATAAGAAGATGATCGAAGATTTTGAAGCCAGAGTGAAAGAATTTACCGAGAGCCAGAAGATGGTCAACAGTGTTCTGGATGAGTACGCAGGCTTCTTTCTGAGATCAAAGACGGCAAAAAATAACCGTGATATCCATCTGATCGCCGGACAGCCTGGGGCTATGGAAGCAATGCCGGTATCCAGGAACTTAAGGATAAGCTGACGGGTCTGGAGGATCTTCTGGAAGGACAGGGTGCAAGACAGGAAGCGCTGCTGGATGAGATCGAGCGCAGTATCCGTGAGGCAACGAAGGCAGCACAGAAAAGCCGTTTTGGTTTATTTAAATAAGAGAGGAATTGTCAATGCGCAAAAAAAGAAAGCCGGAGGAGCATGGGTTTAATGTCTGGCGTTCTTATTCGGATATGATGGCAGGAGTTTTGCTGCTTTTTGTTCTGATCATGTGTGTGACACTTTTTCAGGCACAGAAGAGCTATCAGGACAGTCTGAAGGAACGGGATGAAAAATCGCTCTTCAGGAAAATATACAGAAGAGCTTCTTGAAAAACAGAATGCGCTGGATGAGCAGGCAGGAACATTAAAGAGCCAGGATGAGCAGATCAAGTCCAAGGACAAGCAGATCAAATCTCAGGATGAAGAACTGTCTTCTCTGGCGGAGAAGCTTGCCAAACAGCAGGAAACACTGGAGGCACAGCAGGAAAAGCTGAAAGAAACAGCAGAAAAAGCTGTCCTCTCAGAAAAAGAAGCTTTCCAGCCAGCAGGATACACTGAAAGAGCAGCAGTCTGCGCTGGATGAAAAAACAGAGCTTCTGGAAGAGCAGCAGGAGAAGATCGACAAGATCATCGGCGTGAAAGCGGAGGTTGTGGAAGCTTTGCAGAAGGAATTTGAAAAAAAGAACCTCAATGTGGATATTGATCCACAGACAGGTGCGCTGACGTTGAATGCCAATGTTATGTTTGATTATGATCAGGCAGAGCTTACCGATTCCGGTAAGATGACATTGTCTATGGTACTGCCGACATATTGTAAGGTATTGCTGGATGATTCCTATAAGAAATATCTTGGCGAGATCATTATTGATGGTTATACGGATACAGACGGAGATTACAGTTATACACGAGCTGTCACAGAAGAGGTCTCTGGCGGTAGCGCG
>ENA-OQIM01000634-OQIM01000634.1-human-gut-metagenome-genome-assembly--contig:-NODE-634-length-13084-cov-4.817859_pt1 | contig 13084 bp, 12 predicted proteins | sample MGYA00242579_ERZ504744 | MGnify/ENA primary metagenome ERZ504744 (study PRJEB26092, sample SAMD00036441) | human gut metagenome | host: Homo sapiens | study: EMG produced TPA metagenomics assembly of...
CCGACATCTGCGAAATCTACACCGACGTCGATGGCGTGTTCACCGCCGATCCGCGTATCGTGCCGACCGCCCGTCGCATTCCCGTCATCGACTACGAATCGATGCTGGAATGTCGTCCTGCGGTTCCAAGGTGCTGGCATTGCGTTGCGTGGAATACGCGCAACGATTCGGCATGCCGTTGCACGTGCGCAGCTCCTTCTCCCACCGTCGCGGCACGCTGATCGTGCCGGAAGGCGTCGATCCGCGCACCCTGCCGAACATCTGAACGGCAGCCGGGCAGCGTAATCGCAAGCAATCGCAAATACTTGCAAGACAATGCGAAAACGAAAATAAGACTTTACAAACAAAGGTAAGAACATGAGCGAAAACAACAACCAGTCCATGGGCGACCTGTTCCCCGACCTGGGGCCGGAAGTGCCGATCATCTCCGGCGTCGCGCACGACAGCACCGAGTCGCTGGCCACCGTGCGCCGCGTGCCGAACGAGCCGGGCATGGCGGCGAAGGTGTTCACCATGCTGGCCGAGGCCGGCGTGAACGTGGACATGATCGTGCAGGCCTCCGCCTCCACCGGCACCGCCGACATCTCCTTCACCGTGCCGGGCACCGCTGCGGCCAAGGTCCAGGAAGTGCTGCAGGAGAAGCAGGGCGAGCTGGGCTTCCAGTCCTTCGACGTCGACCCGAACGTCGGCAAGGTGGCCGTGGTCGGCGTGGGCATGAAGACCCATTCCGGTCTGGCCGCGAAGTTCTTCAACGCGCTGAGCGACAAGGGCGTGAACGTGCTGATGATCTCCACGTCCGAAATCCGCATCGCCGCGCTTGTGCCGCTTGAGCAGCTCAACGACGCCGTCAAGGCGCTGCACACCGCCTACGGTCTGGACGCCGACCAGGTGGAAGCCGTGGTGTACGGCGGCACCGGCCGCTGATAGTGCTGGCTTCAGTTTCCCGGTATTTTTAAAGGGCATGGTTTTGCGACCGTGCCCTTTTCGTTTGCTTTTTACGATTCACGCCGTACGTTGCATACCGTGCCAAGCAGTCCCCGAACAAGCAAAAGGCCGGCTCCGAAGAGTCGGCCTTTTGCTTGGCTATGGCTCGTTTATGCGGCTTACGGTTTAGCTACCCAAGCCGCATAACGTCGCATCACTTCTTGGTGATGTAACCCAACGCCTTAAGCATTTCTGCGCTTTCCAGCGCGCCACCGGCGGCGCCACGCAGGGTATTGTGCGCCAATCCCACGAACTTCCAATCGAAAATGGAATCCTCACGCAGACGGCCGATGGAAACACCCATACCACCCTCGTAATCCACATCCTTGAGCACCTGCGGACGGTCATCCTCGGTCAGGTACTGGATGAAATGCTTCGGAGCGTGCGGCAGACCGATCTCGGCGGCCTTGCTGGTGTAGTTGACCAGGCGGTCGATCAGCTCGTCCTTGGTGGGGTTCTTGCCGAAGTTGATGAACACGGTGGCGGTGTGACCGTTGAGCACGGGCACACGGATGCACTGGGAGGTGATGCGCAGCGGGCCATCGAACGGCACGATCTCGCCTTGGCCTCGTCCACATGGCCGAACACCTTCAGCGGTTCCTTCTCGGACTTCGCCTCTTCGCCGGAGATGAACGGGATGATGTTGCCCACCATTTCCGGCCAATCCTTGAACGTCTTGCCGGCGCCGGAGATGCCTGGTAGGTGCTCACGACCACCTCATGCGGCTCAAATTCCTTCCACGCGGCCAGGGCCGGGGTGTACGCCTGAATGGAGCAGTTCGGCTTGACGGCGATGAAGCCGTGCTTGGTGCCAAGCGCTTGCGCTGATGCTCGATGACCTCGTAGTGCTCCGGGTTGATCTCCGGCACGACCATCGGCACATCCGGCGTCCAACGGTGGGCGCTGTTGTTGGACACGACCGGGGTCTCGGTCTTCGCATATTCCTCTTCGATGGCGCGGATCTCGTCCTTCGGCATGTTCACCGCGGAGAACACGAAGTCGACGTCCTTGACCACGTCCTCGACGTCGGCCACGTTCTTGACGACCATGTTCTTGACGAACTCCGGCATCGGGGTTTCCATCTTCCAGCGGCTGCCGATGGCTTCCTCGTAAGTCTTGCCGGCGCTGTGCTCGGACGCGGCAAGGGTGACCAATTCGAACCACGGATGGTTCTCGAGCAGCGTGACGAAGCGCTGTCCGACCATGCCCGTAGCTCCGAGAATGCCGACCTTAATCTTTTCGGACATAACAACCTTTCGCTTATGCTGGAACGGTTTTCCAAGTTTTGCAAGTTTGATTTTGCTTACGCTTGAGGTCGACCAGCCGGCCCAAAACGACTTCGTGGGCGGCCACACGCGTTGTTCAATCTTACGAAAACCCGCCGTCATGTCCGCCGAGCTATCCGTATGCTGGTCGGTAAACGCGCTCGCGTACACTGGTAGACATGTCGAAGGCATCAGAAGAAGCGCAGAAGCAGCTGGATCGTATCGTGGCGTTGGGCTACCCGGATGTGGCCGATATGTCGGCAGCCGCGTTCCGCTCGCTTGCGCGCCCGCTTATCCGTGCGTTGGAGGATTGCGGCGATGAAGCTGGATTGGGCACGCAGATCCTTCTGGTACCTACGCGCGAGCTGGTGTCTCCTGAATCGCTGATCGCCCGAACCTCCATCAACCGCATGGCGGGGTTCACCACCATGCCGCCGCGCGATATCGCCAGCTTCCTGCCGCAGGACGGTTTCGAACCGCCGGAAGGCCCGTTCTATCTGGTGATCGAACCGCACACCGGCACCTGCTATATCAACCGCGAGCCGGACGTGGCACGCAAGCTGATCGATTCCGACGAGCGCCTGCCGCTCACATTGGAGGAAGGTCTTGCGATCGCCACACAGCATCCGGAATGGCTGCTGGAAAAGAACGGTTTCAACCTACTGGGCTCGCGTTCCGCTGACGGCCGCGTACCGAGTATCTGGATGAGCCAGAATGCTCCGCGATTGGGCGCGGTGTGGCCGAATTCCCGTCATACGTGGCTGGGTAACGCCTACTGCATGGCCCGTCGAGGCGTGAGCCTGTTCCGGTAGTCTTTCGGCTTACCGCGCCGGATCCCTATAATCGATTTCAGAGAAGAAACTGAAGCAGGGGAGAAGCCATGTTCTGTACGCAATGCGGTTCGAAGAACGCTCCGGAGTCGAAGTTCTGCACGAACTGCGGCAATCCGTTGGTCTCCGTTCCGGTGCAGCCTGATGCCGGACAAGCACGGATTTCGGATGATTTTTCCGTCGATTCCACAGCGGTGGAAACCCCTGCATCGCAGCTCGCACCGCAGTCTGCGGAGCAACCCGAGGAACAGTCTGCGGCACAGCACGAGGAACGCCCTGCAGAACAGCTCGCTTCGCAGCCGGCAGACGCGATTCCGCCGGTCCCGTTGCCGGGCGGCGGCACGCTGCCCGTAGCGCAGCCCGCGACTTCGGCTGCATCGCAATCCGTTCCGTCGCGCCGGAAACTCCTGAGCCGGAAAGCGACGGGACTGCGCGTGCCGCTTCCCCGAATCGCAAGCTCATCATCGGCATAGCGGTGGCCGCGGTGCTGCTGGTCGCCGCTGTGGTGGCCGGCATCGTGACATACAACATGGAGTTGTGGGGTGGAAAGTCGTTGCCGGACGTGGCGGTGGCGTCTCCCAAGGACTCGTCGAAGACTCCGGATGCGAAGGTCGTGGTCAGGCAGCTTGAAGGCAAGGGCCTCAAAGTCAAGCGCGTCAAGGAATTCTCCGGCGTGAAAAGCGGCAAGTTCCTTGGCTATCAGGGAATTCAGTCCGGTGGCCGCGTAAGGGCGGGCAGTGTGGTGACGGTGCGCGAATCGGCCGGCCCTGGCGTGCCGGAAGGTACGGTCGGCAAGAAAGCTGAAAGCGTGGTGACAACGTTCTCGCAGATGGGCGTGCCGGTGCATTACAAGCAGGTGATCGTGTCGGACACCAGCAAAACCACCGAGGGAAGCGTGGTCAGCACGTACCCCGCGCAAGGCCAAGGCGTGAAGGATGGTAAGAAAGGCATCTACATCGGCGTGGCCACGAAAAGCGACGGCGGCCTGCCGTCGGACATCGTCGGCCAGGAAATTTCCGACGTGAAATCAAGCTTGAATCCAAAGGCTACGACGTGAAAGTGGAGAAACGTCTCTCATCGAAACAGTACATCGGCAAGGTCTCCGGCTCCGAACCTGGGCCGGGCAGCCAGCTGAACGAAGGCCAGACCATCACCCTGTATCAGGGCGTGGATGCCAAGGGTGCCAAGCAGACGTTCATTGACCACAGCGGAACCGGTGGAGATGGGTTGCTGATGGGCACGAGTGACGTTGCTTCTGGCCAGTGGTGCAATAAGGCCGGCGACTGCATCACGCTAGGACAGGATGACAGTTATTCCAGCGGAGACATCGTTTTCCTGAAAGTGAAAGATGGTGCTGCGAACACGAAGTACAGCATGACCGGTGGGTCTTTGATTTCCTGCGATGCGGTGCAACAGCCGTATTGCAGCAGCAAGAAAGCCGACTATCTGTTGACTGGAAACTCTGGAGCATTTGAATTGTTCCCACACAAAGAGTTCGAAACGTATTGGTGTGGCGATTCCGCCTTGGGTGGGGAAGGCGATATGCGGAGTTGTGTTGCCGGAAAGGTCCATGACATTGATTCCGACTCTTCGGATGCGTCCGATTATGAGCCGGACGGCAGCGGTAAATTCCATATGATGGATTTGTTCGCGGTGTTCCCAGTCGGCTCTGATGTGGAATCAGTAGAGAAAACTGGCTATTTTGACGCGTCTGCGCTCGCGGCTGCCCAAAAGCAAAAACCTGTCGATACGGACCGTCCGTTCTTGATGTATCGTGACGTGAACCAGTACAAGGACGGCGAGAAGGAATCAACCTATACAAGGGACTGGTTCGATCCATTCATGCCTTACAACGGCTACAACGGCTCCAAGGATGACACCGTCAAAATGAAGCCCGCCCCCAGCGGCGAAACCGCCTACTATCTGGTGGAGGACGTCCAGCCCGACTGGGATTCCCTCGAAGACGCCAACATCAAGGGCGTGTCCGTCAAGAGTCAGAAATCTAACGGCAAAAATGCAAGCAAGAACGCAGACACCAAGAAATCTGATTCCCAATCGGATGCCGCCACTCGGTCTTTGATGAAGTCCATCGCCGGAAAGTACGGTTTCGCTTCCGGTTCCGGCGGTTGGGACACCACTATGACGGTGGCGTCCGATGGCACGTTCAGCGGAACATATCATGATTCCGACATGGGCATTACGGGAGATGACTATCCGAACGGATCGGTCACCATTTCGAATTTCAAAGGCCGTTTCAAGGATGCCAAGAAGAACGCGGACGGCAGCTATACGATGCAATGCGACAAATCGGCGCTGAAAATCGATGGCAATATAGGAGACACGTATATCAAAAACGGTAGTAAATATACGGTTGCCGACCCCTACGGCATTGCCCCTTGCGGTACATTCACGGTATATCCGGCGGGATACGACAGTTCGCAGCTCAGCGAAGCGATCGTCGGCTGGAGCCATGCGTGGTACGACAGCATGCCCGCAAAGCTGGAAACGCCGATTATCGTGAATGCCGAGGACACGAATCTCGGTAGCGAATCACAGCAAGACGCCTTCTTCCAATCGAAATATCTTGAGTGATATTCGATAAGGTCGCGTTGTCGGCGGTGCTGCCGTCGAGTCGCTGTCGATCATTGTGATTGCCACGAGCATCGCATTACTGCGATTTGCGCAACAGTCCCCGAACCGCGTACCCGATCGCGCCGCACGTCACCGCGCCCGCCCCTAGCAGTGTGGCGCTGACCTGCGGCCTGCGCAGCTCGTTGCGCACGCCGATCAGGTCCGTCACGCAATGGTCCTCGAAGAACACGCGTAATTCGTTGCTGGAATAACGGCCAACCAGATCGCCCCACGTCAGCATGCGCGTCACGTACGCCATCGGATTGTCTTCGCGGAATTCAAACAGCCGGATGCCGCGGAACCGCGATTTCGGGCCGTAGCATTCAAAACCACAGGTTGGCGCGTACCCCAAATCGATGTCGTGCACATGCCCGACGAACGAATTCTTGTGGTCGTGCCCGCAGAACAGTGCGAAATAGCCGCCCGCCTCACGTAGCGCGTCCACTTCGCCCACGTTCACGTCGGCGCAGCCAATCGCCTCGCCCAGCCGCGAACCGGGTCGGCACACATCGCGTCGAGCACATAGCAATGTCCTGCGAATTCGCGCGCGCCCTCCACGGCGTTCGGCGTGTAGGCGGGCACTTCGCGCAGGCAATCGTAGAATTCCTGCGGCGGAATGTGCTGGAAGGCGATTGCCGGTACCGCCTGCCCGTCGCCATTGCGCCTGCCCAACTCGCGTTGCACGCGCTTCAGCCATTCGACGGCTTCCGGCGAGGGGGTGCCGTAGCCGTCGGAGTCGGCCAAATCCCAGCCGCGCGAATTCGCCGCGTATTTCGCGTATTCGGTGACCGACTGCCGTCCGTTGCCGTCGCCCGCGTCTGCCGTGTCGGCGTAATCGCCCGAATTGACCATCATCACGCTCATTGTGATGCGCCCCGAACCGTCGGACGCTTCGATCGGCAACGCGAACGTGCCCGGTTCGAGCGCCAACGGCGACGAGCCGGCGACGGGATTCATGCAACCGGCAAACTTGCGGTAAAGATCGTCCTGTTCGTCGGCGAGGATGCCGCATTGGAAATCATGGTTGCCGTACGTCGCAGCGAAGGGGATGCGCGATTCCAACGCCGGCCCCAAAAACGCGGCGAACGTGTCGCGCACTTTCTGCCGTGTCTCGTCGAGCAGCGACGCCGCGGTGACGCGATTGATGGCTTCCGCCCACGATTCCAGCTTGCTGCAGAACCGTTGCGACCTGCGCTTTTCACCAGTTTCGGCGAATCGGTGCCGATGCCGTCGATCATCCACCGTTCGTCGGAGGGCTGCGATTTGGTCAGTGTTTTGGCGATCGGATGACGTTTGATGCCGCGGATTTTCGCTTCGATTTCGGTGACCGCGCGCACGTGCGTACCGGGCTGTTCGCCACGGCGACGTAGAAACGTATCGATATATGCCGGATCGTAGCCGCGGATCTGATCGCCGGTGAGCACGATGAGGTCGGGATGTGCCTTCCTGATAGCGGCTTCGATCAGCCGAATCGTGTCTTCGCGCACGTCCGGACCATCCTGAATATCAGCCATTTGCAGCACCCGGAACGTACCGTCGCTGTTGAATCGCAAGCTCATGATGCCCACTGTACTGCGGCAAATCTGGATATGGGGTGAAATAAGGGCGCGAAAATCGCAAACCATGCCGTCATATCGCGGAATACCGGCAAAATATGGGATTGGTTGTCGCTAGTATGGGCGGCAGTGCAGGTAGGTAACATGCACGTAACAATGTGGATTGGCAGAAGGCCGATCGACTTTACAGATAAGGAGGAGTGATGGGTCAGGATCAATCGTCAGTGTTTGATCTCGCGGCAGTCGCCGCGGCGTCCAACGGAGGGAACAACGACCCGCTGCTGCCTCCGGCGCGTTACATTGGAGCTCCGCAAAAGCCCAGCAAGATGCCGTACAACAAGTACGTCGCATACGATAAGCAGGTGCCGTTTGATTTCCCGGAGCGTACGTGGCCGGGCAAGCGACTGCAGCGTGCACCGCGTTGGTGCTCCGTCGATCTTCGCGACGGCAACCAGGCCCTCGTCAACCCGATGGATTCCGAGCGCAAGCTGCGTTTCTGGATCTGCTCGTGTCGATGGGCTTCAAGGAGATCGAGGTCGGCTTCCCGTCGGCTTCCGAAACCGATTACGATTTCATTCGTATGCTGATCGAGCGTGAGCTCATTCCTGACGATGTTACGATCGTGGTGCTGACGCAGGCTCGCGAGCACCTGATTCGCAAGACTTACGAGTGCCTGAAGGGTGCCAAGCGCGCCGTCGTGCACTTCTATAACTCCGTGTCCGTGCTGCAGCGTGAGGTCGTGTTCCGCAAGGATAAAGCCGGCATCAAGAAGCTCGCCACCGACGCGGCCACCCTGTGCAAGGATGCGTTGAGGCGAAGCCAGGGCATCGACCTGTATTACGAGTATTCTCCGGAATCCTTCACCGGCACCGAGCCGGAGTACGCCGTTGAGGTGTGCAATGCGGTGATCGACGTGATCAAGCCGACTCCGGAGCATCCGATGATCATCAATCTGCCGGCAACGGTGGAAATGACCACTCCGAACGTGTTCGCCGATCAGGTGGAATACGTGTCGAACAATCTGGTGCCGCGCGACGCGTGGTGCTGTCGCTGCACCCGCACAACGATGAGGGCATGGGCGTGGCCGCCACCGAGCTGGCCGTGCTTGCCGGTGCCGATCGTGTCGAAGGCTGCCTGCTGGGCAACGGCGAGCGCACCGGCAACGTCGATCTGGTCACGCTTGGTCTGAACTTCCTCACGCAGGGCATCGATCCGCAGATCGATTATTCCAACGTTCCTGAGATTCGCAAGACGGTTGAGTACTGCAACCAGCTGAAGATTTCCGAGCGTCACCCGTATGCCGGCAATTTCGTGTTCACCGCCTTCTCCGGTTCTCACCAGGATGCCATCAAGAAGGGTCTTGAGGCTCGTCAGGTGGCCGCCGATCGTGCCGGTGCCGATTTGGACAGCTTCGTGTGGCTGGTGCCGTACCTGCCGATCGATCCGAAGGATATCGGCCGCACGTACGAGGCCATCATCCGCGTGAACTCCCAGTCCGGCAAGGGCGGCATGGCCTACCTGCTGAAGACCAACCACAATCTTGATCTGCCGAAGCGTCTGCAGGTCGAGTTCGACAAGGTTGTGCAGGCGTACGCCGATGAGACCAAGAAGGAAGTCAAGGACGAGGATATTTGGCGTCTGTTCAAGGACGAGTATCTGCCGGTCGAAGAGTCCGGCGCTACTGCGGCTGGTGCCGTGGTCGGCGACAGCAAGGACGACTCCCTCGAGCAGTGGGGCCGTCTGAAGCTGCTGAAGGTGTCGGTGTCGTCCGGTGAAGATGGTTCCGATACCGTGCTGAAGGCCAGGATTCTTGACCGTGGCGTGAACGTCGGCGTTGATGAGCCGGTGGAGCGTGAGGTTTCCGGCATGGGCAACGGCCCGCTTGCCGCTTTCCTGAACGCGCTGAGCAACTTCGGCATCGAGGCTTCCGTGATGGATTACGTGGAGCACACCATGTCCGTCGGCACCGACGCATGGCCGCCTCCTACGTGGAATGCCAGATCGGTGAGGAAGAGGATCCGCGGATCGTGTGGGGCGTCGGCATTGACACGTCCATCGTCACCAGCTCGCTGAAGGCCATTATTTCGGCCATCAACCGTTCCGAGCGCTGATTTCCGCGGGTTTTCGGTTCTCGTAGCTGAAGGGCTTGTGATGTACTTGCGAGTACGTCACAAGCCCTTTGCTTTTTGATTTCATAGGATTCCCGAGTTTCCGGATTTTCCAGTTTTTCCGGATTATTCGGAAACTCGGAAATTCAGGATTGCGATCCCCAAATGCAGACATTGTTGCCGATTGCGGAGAACGTCATGACCGGCTTGCCGTCGATCTCGCGGGGGAGTGTTGCGAACCGTGCAATGTAGGTCACGTCGTCCAATCGGATTTCCGCGTCGCTTGCGCAACAGTTGAATCCGTTCACGGCGCCGGAAAGCGGTTTCCACGATCCGCAGGTGATCGGCCCGTCCGTCGACCTCGGCAGATTCGCGTCGGGAGTATCGAAGAAACTTACGATTTCACCCCGGGTGATCCGCCCGTCCTCATGGAACGTATATCGCGTCGGACGATTGATGCCAACGTACGTGCCATCATCCTCTTGCTTGCCGTTGAAGAACGTATGCTGATCATGCAGTACAACGTTGTAATCGCCTGTGATATCGGCAATGCCGGTCGGCGCGACGGCAACGGAACCGCGGTATTCGTACGGTGCCGCAACCAGCCAGCGTCGGAAGTCGGCAGTAATTCGCGTACGTGAGATTCGTAATCCTCATCATCGCCCTCGCTAAAGCGTTCCGCGAAACGGGTGTGGTAGACGAGGAACATGCGACCGTCCTTCGACCGACGAATGGCGGAATTATGCCCCTGCGAGACTTCGACATCGGCAAGTTCTGCCGGACCGCCATCCCACTGTACGGAAGACGTCAATCGAATGCCGGTGCCGCGCTCCTGATTGTCGGGAATCTCACCGTACGAAATCGCGGGATTGCCGTTCTGGTCCACGTACGGGCCAAGCAGCGATTTTGAACGGAACAGGCGAATCTGATATCCGCCGGTGCGCCCAAGCCAGCCGTACGACATGAACAGATACCACCATCCGTTTTCACGAATGAAGTACGATCCTTCGCCGGAATTCCAGTAGCCTCCGGCCACTTTCACGCCGTAATAAGGATCGGAGGAATCCTTGACCAGCGGGTATCGCACGGAATAATCGCGCAAGCCGGTTTCCGGATCGAGCTTGAACATCCAGATGCCGCCGAACCATGAACCGAAACTCATCCACATTTCGCCGTGCTCGCACAATGCGGGCGCCGCGTCGATGGCGTTGATGCGCGTGTCTTTGAGCGACAGGTAGCGGGTCAGGTCATATCCGACGGTGCCATCGGTTTTGGGCTCAAGTTCCAGCACTTTCGGCACGTCGGTGTTCCACAGGTTGCTCTCGTCGAAACCGGAATATACCACCGGCCCCACGTACGTCCAGTCGCCGTCCACATGGTCGGCGGTCAACAGCACGATCACCGAGCGGAACTGGTCGCCGTTCACCGACAGGTACATGCACCACTTGCCCATGGTCTCGTTCCAGATCACGTCGGGCGCCCACGTGTTGCCGAGCAGGTCGGGATTGGAATCCTGTTTCGGCCATGCCTGCCAAATATCGCCGAGCAGCGCGTACGGGTCGCGGCTCAGATGTTATCGAACCGCTCCCAATGCACCATATCCGTGCTGCGCGCGCACCGACGATGCGTGCCGAACAGATAGTAGACACCGTTTTCCTCGACGATTGCGGGATCGTGCACGGCCACCCGACCGTTGGCGAGCGTGTGCTCGATGCCGTTGGGCGAGGTGGCCGGTGCCGCAGATAGTGGTTCTGCAGACGATTGCACTGCAGCATTCACGGTTGTTGTGCCGTTTTCACTCACTTCTGCGACCCCCAAATGCACTCGTTTGCGCCGATTGCGGAGAATGTCATGACGGATTTGAGATCATTGTCTCGCGGAAGCAGCGCGAAGTCGCCTTCATAGGTAACGCCATCCAAGGTGATTTCCACTTGATTGGTGCCTTCTTTGACCTGCCATGTGCCAGTTTTATCTCCGCTGACGGTGCCGCCTTGTTCCAGCTTGATGGTGACTGGTGTGTTCACGCCCTTGTAATCGGTGCTGTCTTTCTTTGTGGCATCTTGCAATCCTTGGAAGAAGGTGGTCGGGTCATGTTCAACGAGTTCGTATTCGCCGGTGAGCTTGCTTTCTTCATAGCCCTTAGCGTCGGCCTTGGCTCCAACGTACTCGTATGGTGTTGCTGTCAGCCAGCCGTCAGACGTGGTCAGCAATTCACGAACACGTACTTCGTGCTCTTCGCCTCGGTTGGAGAAGCGGGTGTGGTAGACCACATAGGCAGTGCCGTCTTCATCCACGAATGCGGAGTTGTGCCCCTGTGCAACCTCGATGTTGGTGTTGTCGTTGCCGCTCCATTCCACGGATGCCATGAGACGTATGCCGGTTTTGCCAAGCCAGTTGCTGCCGATGGTTGTGGTGGAGATTGCGGTGTTGCCGTCCTCGTCCACATAGGCCCAGTGATGTCTTTGGAACGGAATTCGCGGATTTGGTAGCCGCCGGTTTGCTGCAGTGCGGCATAGGAGACGAACAAGTACCAGTAATCGCCTTGTTTCATGATGTAGGAGCCTTCGCCGGAGTTGCCATGGCCGCCGGCGATTTTGATGCCGTAGTACTGGTCGGTTTGGTCTTTAACGGTTTCGTAAGTGGTGCTGTAGTCGCGCAGACCATTGGAAGCGTCAAGTTTGAGCATCCACAGTCCGCCGAACCAGGATCCGAAAGTCATCCACAGATCGCCGTTGTCGTCATACTTCACGCAGGGGTCGATGGCGTTGATTTCAGTATCGCCGGGGGGAGAGGTAGCGTGTGGGTACTTCATTGGAATCGAGCACTTGCGGTACGTCGGTTTTGCTGACGGTGTCATTTCGGAATCCGGAGTAGACCACAGGACCTACGAGCGTCCAGTCGCCTTCGATGTCATCTGCGGTGAGCAGCACAATCGCCGACTTGTAGTTGATGCCGTTTACCGACATGTACATGCACCATTTCTTCATGCTTTGTTGTAGATCACGTCAGGTGCCCACATATTGCCGGTTCAGATCAGAGTTCGGCTGGCTGCTTGGGCCACTCTTCCCAAAAGTCTCCCAGAATATCTTTGAACTGAGTGCTGAGATTATTGGTGAACGGTTCCCAATTGACTAAGTCATCGCTTTTGAGCCAAGCGCGATGCGAGCCGAAAATGTAGTATTTGCCGTTCGCTTCGACGATGGATGGGTCGTGTGAGGATCCGCGTTCAATGTCGGAGACGCTTTTGACCACAGCTTGTGACGAGCCGCCTGGTGCTGAGCATCCTGCCGCGGTGCCAAGTAGCATGGCGCAACCGGCGATAAGCGCTACTGTTTTTCGTAATGTGCGGAACATGTCTTTCCCTTCTCCGTGATGTTCTGTACTGCGATGTAGTGATGTGTACGATTTGTACAACGTTGTAACATGCGATATAGTACATCGTTGTAAACCAAAAGTCTAACTACATGAAGGGGCGTCTAATGAAGGGCACCTACTCGTTGCTGTGCTACACGCGCGAAGCCACTGGTCGCGAAGAGGCGAATAATGAAGACATCGCCTACAGCATGCATCTGGCGTTGCGTGCGAGCGAAACCGCGGAATGGAAGCCGTTGAACGAGAATTACGGCATCTTCTTCGCCGCTGGCGTACCCATTCAGCCGCCACCGCCGAGTCGCGCCGAGCCGTGCGTCGCGGGCGGCCGCATTTCGTCGC
>ENA-OQIM01000635-OQIM01000635.1-human-gut-metagenome-genome-assembly--contig:-NODE-635-length-13082-cov-1.816519_pt1 | contig 13082 bp, 22 predicted proteins | sample MGYA00242579_ERZ504744 | MGnify/ENA primary metagenome ERZ504744 (study PRJEB26092, sample SAMD00036441) | human gut metagenome | host: Homo sapiens | study: EMG produced TPA metagenomics assembly of...
AGCCTGACGATAGAAGTGATCCAGCTACTTACAAAGTTGGCTGCTTTGATGTGGATGATATGATATTGAATACTCTGGGCGCAGCGCTTGGATATGGGAATTTATGCAGTCTGCGACAGGATTAGGAGAAAAATTAATGGCAAGAAGATATAGATATGCATTTGCAAAAAAAAGAGAAGCTTCCAAGGGAAAATGGTCTGTAGGACTTGCGGCGGCTTCCCTCGTGCTGTTTATCGCGGCAGTTGTGCTTGCACTCTTTTTTGATGGAAAGCTCGGGGGCCTGATCGGCGGAACCGGGCTTTTTGCCATGCTGCTTTCTGCATATGGCTTTACACTGGGGCTTTCCAGCTTTTCGGAAGAAAACCGGAAACACAGGACGAGCATGGTCGGGTCTATTTTGAACGGAGTGATCCTGGTTATCTGGCTGGGACTTTTTTTTTTTATCGGGGGTATAACAGATGGATAAAAAAGAACGCTTAAAAAAACAGCTGGACTTTATTATGGAGATAGATAAAGTCAAGAATATTTTCCGACAGACATATCTTGCAGACGGAAAGCGGAAAGAGAATGATGCGGAACATTCCTGGCATCTGGCGTTGATGGCGGTGCTTTTAAAGGAATATTCCAATGAGGAAGTGGATCTTTCGAAGGTGATTCCTATGGTACTGGCGCATGATCTGGTAGAGATCGATGCAGGTGATACCTATGCATATGATGAAAAAGGAGCGACAACCAAGGAATACAGGGAGAAGCAGGCAGCAGAACGGATCTATGGACTATTGCCGGAAGATCAGGACAGTGGTTAAAAGCATTATGGGAGGAGTTTGAGGCTTACGAAACCCCGGAGGCGAAATTTGCCCATGTGCTAGATAATTGTCAGCCATTGTTTCTAAATGATGCTTCCAACGGAAAAAGCTGGGAAGAGCATCAGGTGAAGAAAAGTCAGATTTATAAGAGAAACCGGAAAACAGGAGAGGGTTCTGAAGTGATCTGGGAATATATGAAAGAACTCGTTGACAAACACATTGCCCTGGGGCATGTGATCGATGATGAAAAAGATGGGAGATGAAGTCTTGGAAGAATGCATGAAAGAACGTTATGGACTTGCGAAGGAACGGATCCGTGAGATCATAACAGAAGAAACCGTAAAAAAACCGTTTGGAGATTTTTTCAGAAACAGGGCAAAGTTTCTTTCCATGGCAGCAGATGTGATGGATGAGAGCGCAGCAGAGCTTACGATGGAGGCGTTGAAAGAGAGAAATCATTGCTTTTATCAGGATATCCTCCCGGAAAATTATGAAAGCAGCTATGGAAATCCGGCGTATGCAGTACAGCAGATGGGAGAATATGGAAAGCTTCAGTTTTCTGTATGCAGAGATCGCAGGAACTGTAGCTTATGCTCATGAGAAAAGGCTGTGGGATATGACTGTATCCATGGAACTGTTTCTGGAAGTATATTCTGCATTTTGTGAGGAAGAACTTCCAGAGGCGGCAACAGTGGAGGGGATTCTCCGTTCCTATGTAAATGATTACTGCCAGGATATGATGGAGCAGAGGATACGGGAAGGTGTAGATCCGGAGCTTGACTTTGCAGCAGATATCGTCATGAATTCGGATCTTTCGGATCTGAGATATCTGTATCGCTATGGCGAGTTTGTTTCAGAGAATGAAACAGGAGTTGCAGAGTTTCTGAACTCCCTTTCTCAGGAAGAGATCGATAAGATGGCTTCTACCTATACAGAAGGCTATCGGATCGGATTTATCACCGGACGGAAGGATATCACAAAAAAGAAAACAGTAAATATCCGATATAGTCTTGGTTTTGAACGGATGGTAAAAGCAGCGATCCTCCAGTTTGAAAAAATGGGTCTGAAGCCGGTAATCTATCGCCATGCAACGCATGTGGTAAATAAGAGAGGCGCCGTGAGAGTAGGCTATACAGGCGGCGTTGCCAATCCGCAGTACGATTACGATCATCGTCAGGACAGTGCATTGTTCCTGGATGGGGATTTTGTTCAGCGAAAACTTCGTGCTATGCAGACCTCCTATGAGAAGTACAGAGAACTGGCAGAAGTACATGGCGGTCCGGCCTGCATTGATACATTTGGAGAAAATCCTTTCTCTCCGATAAGTAAACCGGAAGCTTATGCATTAAGCGAGACACAGCAGAAGCTTCAGACAGAACTTGACAATGAATCCGGACAGATCGTAAACCGATACATCAAAGGTGATGAGAGAAGTTTTACGATCATTGCATATCCGGTTCCTGAGATTGGTGGAAATTATGAGGAAATTTTCCGTGAGATCGTAAGATCAATACATTGGATTACCATCTCTATCAGGAAATCCAGCAGACGATCATCAATACCCTGGATACCTGTGAGTGGGTGGAAGTCAAAGGACGTGGAGACAATGAGACGGATCTTCTGATCCATCTTCATGAGCTGACAGATCCGGAGAAACAGACGAATTTTGAGAACTGTGTGGCAGATGTGAACATTCCGGTGGGCGAAGTCTTTACATCTCGCAGCTGGCAGGCACAGGCGGAATCCTTCATGTGAAAAAAGTATATCTGAACGGTCTTCAGTTCCGGGATCTGAAACTGGTATTTGACTGCGGCCAGGTTATTGATTACACCTGCTCGAATTTTAAAACCGAAGAAGAGAACCGGAAATATATTGAAGATAATATCCTCCACCACCATCCGAAGATCCCCATGGGAGAGTTTGCCATCGGTACAAATACCACAGCTTATGTGGCGGCGCTGAAATACGGAATTGCGGATAAGCTTCCGATCCTGATCGCAGAAAAAATGGGACCGCATTTTGCTGTGGGCGATACCTGTTACAGCTGGGCAGAGGATACACCGGTATATAATCCGGATGGAAAAGAGATCATCGCCAGGGATAATGAGATTTCCGAGATGCGAAAAGATGACGTAAGCCTTGCTTATTATGGCTGTCATACAGATATTACCATTCCCTATGATGAGCTTGGAAGTATCCGTGTGATCGATGATGAGGGAGAAATGCTTTCCATTATCGAAAACGGAAGGTTTGTTCTTCCGGGAACAGAGGAATTAAACCGTCCTTTTGAGAATCTTCCATTAAATAATAATATAAGTTAATTAGTAAATTTACAGTTTTTCCGATCGTATTGACAGAAAGTGAGAATATACGTAGAATAACCATAACAATAGTCAAAGGACACAGGCTAATATTCAGTTAGTGTACCATGAAAGGAGAACACAATGGCAAAAGTAGGAATTGTAATGGGTAGTGATTCAGATATGCCGGTTATGAGCAAAGCAGCAGATATCCTGGAGAAACTGGGGATTGATTATGAAATGAAGATCATTTCCGCACACAGAGAACCGGATGTATTTTCGAGTATGCAAAGACAGCAGAAGAAAAAGGCTTCAAAGTTATCATCGCAGGCGCAGGAATGGCAGCTCATCTTCCGGGAATGTGCGCAGCGATCTTTCCAATGCCGGTGATCGGTATTCCGATGCATACAACCTCTCTGGGAGGACGAGATTCCCTTTACTCAATCGTACAGATGCCAAGCGGTATCCCGGTTGCCACAGTAGCGATCAATGGTGGCGCCAATGCGGGACTTCTTGCTGCCAAGATCCTTGCAACTTCCGATGCAGAGCTTCTTTCCAGACTGAAAGCCTACAGTCAGGATCTGAAGGAGCAGGTTGAGAAGAAAGACGCAAGGCTTCAGGAAGTTGGATACAAAAATTACTAAATAAATCTTTTACCATAAAATAAAAAGGTGTTGTCATAAGGAGGACATTATGGATTACAAGACTTCAGGCGTAGATATTGAGGCAGGATACAAATCAGTAGAGCTGATGAAAAAGCACATTGCCAAGACAATGAGACCGGAGGTACTTGGAGGAATCGGTGGATTCTCAGGTGCATTTTCCATGGAGAAATTCAAAGATATGGAAGAGCTACTCTGGTTTCCGGAACAGACGGATGTGGAACCAAGGTTAAGGTAGCCATGGTTATGGACAAGCATGATACCATCGGAATCGATGCTGTAGCCATGTGTGTAAATGATATTGCATGTGCAGGCGGCGAGCCATTGTTTTTCCTGGACTACATTGCCTGCGGCAAAATTATCCGGAAAAGATCGCAGAGATCGTAAAAGGTGTTGCAGAGGGCTGTGTACAGTCTGAGGCAGCTCTGATCGGTGGTGAGACAGCAGAGCATCCTGGACTTATGCCGGAAGATGAGTATGACCTTGCCGGATTTGCAGTAGGAGTCGTTGACAAAAAAGATCTTCTTACAGGAGAGGCCCTGAAACCAGGAGATGTTCTGATCGGTATGGCTTCCACAGGAGTTCACAGCAATGGATTTTCTCTTGTACGTAAAGTATTTGACATGACAAAAGAGTCTCTGGATACTTATTATGAAGAGCTTGGAACAACTCTGGGAGAGGCACTGATCGCACCGACCAGAATCTATGTAAAAGCGCTGAAGAGCATCCGAGAGTCTGGCGTGAAGATCCATGCATGCAGCCATATCACAGGTGTGGATTCTATGAGAATATCCCGCGTATGCTGAAAGAGGGAACCAGAGCTGTTGTCAAAAAAGACAGCTATCCGGTACTTCCGATCTTCAAGCTCCTTGCTGAAAAAGGAATATTGATGAGCATATGATGTACAATACATATAATATGGGTCTTGGAATGATCCTGGCAGTAGATCCTGCAGATGTTGACAAAACAATGGAAACTATCCGCAAAACCGGCGATAAGCCATATGTGGTAGGATCATTGAAGAGGGAGAAAAGGGAGTGACCTTATGTTAAAGATCGGTGTTCTTGGTTTCCGGTGGGGGAACGAATCTTCAGGCGATCCTGGATGCTATTGATGCAGGAGAGATCACAAATGCAAAAGTGGATATTGTGATCAGTAATAATGCCTCCGCTTATGCTCTGGAAAGAGCCAGAAAGCATGATATAGAGGCGGTATGCATCGCACCGAAAGACTATACCGGACCGAGAAGCTTTCCATAAAGCATTACTGGCGAAGCTCAGGAAAAGAGGTAGATCTGATTGTTCTTGCAGGATACTTGGTTGCGATCCCTCCGATGATGGTGGAAGCATATCCCAACAAAATCATCAATATCCATCCATCCCTGATCCCGTCTTTCTGTGGAAAAGGTTTTTATGGACTTAAGGTTCATGATGCAGTTCTCGCAAGAGGAGTGAAAGTAACAGGCGCTACGGTTCATTTCGTAGATGCCGGAACGGATACAGGTCCGATCATTCTTCAGAAAGCAGTAAAGGTAAAAGACGGAGATACATCCAAGGAGCTTCAGAGACGTGTAAATGGAAAAAGCAGAGTGAAGATCCTTCCGGAAGCAATCAATCTTATCGCCAATGACAAGATCACAGTGACAGATGGAATTGTTTCTTTAAAGTAATCAGCAGACAGATGAAACAAAGGAGTAAACAGATGAAAGTATTAATCGTAGGAAGCGGCGGAAGAGAACATGCAATTGCATGGAGTGTTGCAAAAAGCCCGAAAGTTGACAAGATCTACTGTGCACCTGGAAATGCAGGAATCGCAGAGTATGCGGAATGTGCAGATATCGGAGCAATGGAATTTGAAAAACTGGCAGCCTTTGCCAAAGAAAAAGAGATCGATCTTACTATCGTGGGAATGGATGATCCTCTTGTGGGCGGAATCGTAGATGTATTTGAGGCAGAGGGACTGCGTGTGTTCGGACCGCGCAAAAATGCAGCTATTCTGGAAGGCTCCAAGGCTTTTTCCAAGGATCTTATGAAAAAATACGACATTCCTACAGCTGCTTATGAGAATTTTGATGATCCGGAAAAAGCTTTGGAATATTTAAGGACCGAGCAAAATTCCCGATCGTTTTGAAGGCAGATGGCCTTGCTCTTGGAAAAGGTGTTCTGATCTGCCAGGATCTTGCAGAGGCAGAAGCTGGCGTAAAAGAGATCATGGAAGACAAAAAATTCGGAAATGCCGGAAATACCATGGTAATTGAAGAATTTATGACTGGCCGTGAGGTTTCCGTACTTTCTTTTGTAGATGGAAAGACGATCCGTACCATGACATCCGCGCAGGATCACAAGCGTGCGAAGGATGGGGATCAGGGACTGAATACAGGCGGAATGGGAACATTTTCTCCAAGTCCGTTCTATACTCCGGAAGTAGATGAATTCTGTAAGAAATATGTTTATCAGAAAACAGTAGATGCCATGGCAGCAGAGGGACGTCCGTTTAAGGGAATCATTTTCTTCGGACTGATGCTTACTGCAGATGGCCCGAAGGTTCTGGAATATAATGCAAGATTTGGGGATCCGGAGGCACAGGTTGTTCTTCCGCGTATGGAGAATGATATCATTGAAGTAATGGAAGCCTGTGTAGACGGCAAACTTGATCAGATCGATCTGAAATTTGAGGACAATGCAGCAGTTTGTGTTGTTCTTGCAAGTGATGGATATCCGGTAAAATACGAAAAAGGTATCCCAATCCATGGATTTGAGAATTTTAAGGACAAAGACGGATACTACTGTTTCCATGCGGGAACCAAATTTAAAGATGGAGAGATCGTTACAAACGGTGGGCGTGTTCTTGGCATCACTGCCAAAGGAGAGACATTAAAAGAAGCCAGAAAGAATGCATATGCTGCTACAGAGTGGATCAGCTTTGCAAACAAGTATATGCGTCACGATATCGGAAAAGCTATCGACGAGGCTTAAGTTGGTCATTTTTCACAGGCACAGCTTGACGAAAACAGGGATTTCATTGTACAATAGTAACAACTATGAAACACAGTGAGTAGTTACGAACATGAAAAGCTGGATGCTGACAGGGCACAACAGGAACCAACATTTTCCTTGATGAGGTGTCGCATCCAAGTGATGAGGCAGAGAGGACAGAAAAATGGGAATCAGTGTAGAAGAAGCAATCCATGAGCTCAGAAACAGGGAGGAAGTATTTGTTGCATATTCACAGGCAACCAGACTTCCATATGTGACCTGTGATGAAGAAACATTTAATGACCAGGCAAGGATTTTTGCCACAGAAGAAGAGATCAAAGAATATGGTAAACAGCTCCTTGAGGATAAGATCCTTCTTATGGGCATGAAATATGAGAAAAAAGACTATCCAAGACTGTATGGTAGCTGTACGCGATCGGAGTGAACAGTGTGATCTGGATCGACGGAGAAGAGAAGATCGAGATTGAGATCGGAAAGATCGCAAACCAGAGAGATATGAGTAAGATCGAGCCGTCAAAGAGACCGCTTCTGAACCCGTCTCTTGAACTTTCCGGAATCTATTTTATGCAGGAATTGCGTCGTCCGGTAAAACAGGAAGAGCACAAAAATATCCGTGAGCTGGAAGAAGAGCTGATAGCTAACCTGCGTAAGGCAGAATTTCTGATCGCAATCAATGCAGAGCAGGAAGAAGATGGAAAGCTCCATATTCCGTATCTGAAAAATAAAGAGGATAAGATCATGCAGCCTGTGTTTACAGATGTTATGGAATTTGAGAAATTTGGAAGAGGCAAGAATCTCCGTGTTGCGAAAGTGACTATAGATAAACTTCCGAGCCTGATGATTCCGCAGGCAAACGCTTATGTGGTAAATCCAATGGGATTTAATCTGGTTCTTAACAAAGAACAGATAGAGAAGATTGCAGGGATCAGTAAATAAAAACAAAAATCACAGCAGGCTGCCAGGATGAAACTGTGCAGCCTTTTGCTGTTGTAGAGGAGAGATTACCCTATGGTGATAGAAATCGATTTTAACAGTGATGAGGCAATCTATATGCAGATCACCAATCAGATCATAATGGGGATCGCTACATCAAGGCTTCATGAAGGGGATACTCTGCCTTCTGTACGGCAGCTTGCAAGCATTGCAGGAATCAATATGCATACTGTGAATAAGGCATATGCGCTGCTTCGTCAGGAAGGCTTTGTGACTATTGACAGGCGAAAGGGAGCGGTGATCTCCATAGATGCAGATAAGGTCAGAGCACTGGAAGAAATGAAACAGAATCTGACAGTAGCAATGGCATGGGGATGCTGTAAAAATGTAACAAGAGAAGAAGTCCATCAGCTGGTGGACGAGATTTTGACGAGTATGACACAGACAGATAGGAGGAGACATCATGCAGGAACGATATACAAAACAGGCAGAGAATGTTCTTGCTCTGGCAAAAGAGGCAGCCAGCTCCTGCGGACATAGTTATATCGGCACGGAGCATCTGCTGGTCGGGCTTGTAGAAGAAAAGGAGGGCACAGCAGGAAGAGTTCTGGAGGAGTTTGGGATCCAGGCTGATAAAGCGATGGCTCTGATCGATAAACTGATCGCACCGCCGGGAAATACGGCTGTTTCACAGAAACCGGGATTCAGTCCGAGAACCAGAAGAGTTCTTGAGGGTGCATATGCAGAAGCAGAATCCATGCGTTTTGAGGAAGTCGGGACAGAACATATTCTGCTGGCAATGTTGAAAGAAACAGACTGTGTGGGTACCAGACTGCTGTACACAATGGGTGCAAATATCCAGAAGCTTTATGCGGCAGTGCTGACAGCTATGGGAATGGACAGCGATGCCATTGCGGAAGAATTCCAGGCTGTAAAAGCTTCAAAGGGAAGAAACAGCAGTGTAACACCAACTCTGGATCAGTATAGCCGAGATCTGACGGCTATGGCAGAAGAAGGTAAGCTGGATCCTGTAGTGGGAAGGGATAAAGAGATTGCCAGACTGATCCAGATCCTGAGCAGAAGAACAAAGAACAATCCCTGCCTGACTGGAGAGCCGGGAGTAGGAAAAACGGCTATCGTAGAGGGACTTGCACAGCGGATCGTCACAGGAATGGTACCGGATACTGTGAAGGATAAGCGGGTTGTAGTTCTGGATCTTTCCGGAATGGTCGCAGGAAGTAAATATCGCGGTGAGTTTGAAGAACGTATCCGAAATGTGATCGATGAGGTAAGCGAACAGCAGGGAATATTGCTCTTTATTGATGAGATCCATACGATCATCGGAGCAGGTGGAGCGGAAGGTGCACTGGATGCTTCCAATATCCTGAAACCGTCTCTTTCCCGTGGAGAGATCCAGCTGATCGGAGCAACGACACTGGAAGAATATCGGAAATACATTGAAAAGGATGCAGCGCTTGAACGGCGTTTTTCAGCCTATCATCGTGGAAGAGCCTACAGAAGAGGAGGCTGTTGAAATCCTGAAGGGCTGCGCCCATATTATGAAAAACATCATGATGTAGAGATTCTGGATGAGCCCTTGAGGCGGCTGTAAAAATGTCCGTTCGTTATATCAATGACCGGTTTCTTCCGGATAAAGCCATTGACATTATTGATGAGGCAGCGTCGAAAGTACAACTGGCGGGATATCGTCCGTCTCCGAAAGCAGAAGCACTGGAAAGAGAGATCCACGATATTTTGAAACAAAAAGAACAGGCAGTCATAAATGCAGATCTTGAAGGTGCAAAAGCAGCACAGGCAAAGCAGAATGAGGCGGAAGCAGAATTGGAAAAGATCCGAAGAAAGGCGGAGCGGAAAAATCGGAAAAATCCACTTACAGTTGATGAAGAGGCAGTTGCCGGTATTGTGTCTGACTGGACAAAAATACCTGTACAGCGTCTGACAGAGGGGGAATCCCGTAGGCTTGCAAATTTGGAAAAGGTTCTGAAAAAACGTGTGATCGGACAGGATGAGGCAGTTTCTGCAGTTGCCCGTGCGGTAAAAGGGGAAGAGTAGGATTAAAGGATCCCGCAAGGCCTATAGGTTCTTTCTTATTCCTGGGACCTACCGGAGTGGGAAAAACGGAGCTTTCCAAAGCGCTGGCGGAAGCTGTATTTGGAAGTGAGCAGGCAATGATCCGTGTAGATATGTCCGAATATATGGAAAAACATAGTGTTTCTAAAATGATCGGATCGCCGCCGGATATGTAGGCTATGAAGAAGGTGGACAGCTCAGCGAAAAAGTGCGCAGAAATCCATACAGTGTCATTCTTTTTGACGAGATTGAAAAGGCTCATCCGGATGTGTTTAATATTCTTCTGCAGGTACTTGATGATGGTCATATTACAGATGCTCAAGGCAGAAAAGTGATTTTAAGCAGACGATCATTATCATGACTTCTAACGCAGGTGCGCAGATGATCATGGAACCGAAACATCTTGGATTTATGTCCGGAGATACGGAAAAGCGTGATTATGAACGGATGAAGTCCGGAGTGATGGAAGAAGTGCGGCGGATGTTTAAGCCGGAATTTCTGAACCGGATCGATGAGATCATGGTATTCCATTCTCTGAATAAAGAAAATATCAGAAAGATCGTTACTATTCTTTTGAAAAACCTGGAAAAACGCTGTCAGGAACAGCTGGATATCATACTGAAAGTTACCGGAGCAGCTAAAGATCTTATCGCAGATGCAGGCTTTGACAGTAAATACGGTGCAAGACCGCTGCGTCGTGCGATCCAGACAAAGATTGAGGATGAGATGGCAACAGAAATCCTTGAAGGTCGGATCAAAGCCGGTGATACCGTACAGGTGAAGGTCAAAGACAAGAAAATCTACTTTGAAGTAAAAGATGCGGAGAAAGCGTAAGAATTTTATTACTTTCTATAGCCAAAAAAACAGAAATAAGTTATAATTAACAAAATTAAAACTATACAACGAAAGATTTCAGGAGGACATAAGATCATGGCAGTGGTACAGGAATTGATCCGCACAGAAGATAATGGGACTATCAGTTTGGAGATTATGAATTAAATCAGAAATCCAAATTGTCGGATTATCAGTATCAGGGAGATATGTAATAAAGTAAAAAACATATAAGGAGATCACCAAACTTGAGCGTAATGGAATGTTCGTATATGAGTCTGTTCCGGGAACCAGTGTGTTCCATCTTCAGCAGGATGGAACAGCAATGAGTTTTGAGGTTCAGGGCTTTGAGGATTCTCAGATTACTGTTGAACTGGAAGCTGAGACAGAGTATCAGGTATTTATTGATGATGTAAGTACAGGTACAATGACCACAAACCTGGGCGGCAAGCTTTCTTTCAGTGTTGAACTGGATGCGAACACCAAAGCAGAAGTTAAAATTGTAAAATGCTAAAAAATAAAAAAACGGTTTATTTCTGTCAGGAATGCGGGTATGAATCAGCCAAGTGGATGGGGCAGTGCCCGGCATGCAAGGCATGGAATACTTTTGTGGAGGAAACGGTTTCTTCCAAAAAATCTTCCTCAGGGAGTATTAAAACTACACAAAAGAAAACGGAGCCTGTAGTTCTGAAAGATATCAGTCTTTCTTCAGATGAACGTCAGAGCTGTGGAATCGGTGAACTTGACAGGGTGCTGGGCGGCGGTATCGTCCCCGGCTCCCTTGTTTGGTAGGTGGAGATCCTGGTATTGGCAAGTCTACATTGTTGTTGCAGGTGTGCAGAAATTTATCTTCACAGGGGATTTCTGTTTTGTATATTTCTGGTGAGGAGTCTCTCAGACAGATCAAGCTCCGGGCAGATCGGCTTGGAACGTTTAATGATAAACTGAAACTGCTCTGTGAGACGAATCTTGAAAATATCCGGGAGATCATTGAGCGGACGAAACCAGATGTAGCTGTTGTGGATTCTATCCAGACGATGTTTCATGAAGATATTTCGTCTGCACCGGGAAGTGTTTCTCAGGTGAGGGAATCTACCAATGTACTGATGCAGATCGCTAAGGGTATGGGAGTGTCCATTTTTATCGTGGGTCATGTGACCAAGGAGGGAAATGTGGCAGGTCCTCGTGTACTGGAACATATGGTAGATACTGTGCTTTACTTTGAGGGAGACAGGCATGCTTCTTACCGGATCCTGCGTGCGGTGAAAAATCGTTTTGGTTCTACCAATGAAATTGGTGTTTTTGAGATGCAGAATTCCGGACTTGAAGAAGTGAAGAATCCTTCCGAGTTCCTTTTGAATGGAAGACCGGAGAATGCTTCGGGGTCTGTTGTTGCATGTTCTATGGAGGGGACGAGACCGATTTTGGTGGAGATTCAGGCTCTGGTGTGTCAGAGTAATTTTGGAATTCCGAGAAGAACAGCAGTTGGTACGGATTTTAATCGTGTGAATCTTTTGATGGCGGTTCTGGAGAAGAAGGCGGGAGTTCATCTTGCTGCTTCGGATGCTTATGTGAATATTGCGGGTGGCATGAAGATGACAGAGCGGCGATCGATCTGGGTATTTGTCTTGCTATTATTTCCAGTGCGAAGGAGATCGTGATCCCGGATTCTGTGATGGCGTTTGGTGAAATTGGTCTGAGTGGCGAGGTTCGTGCAGTGAGTATGGCCGGACAGCGTGTGCAGGAAGCGAAAAAGCTTGGGTTTGAGACGGTGATACTTCCTGAGGTGAACCGGACGGCTACAGAGAGTATTAAAGGAATTAAATTGGTTTATGTGGCTGGGATCCGGGATGCGATTTCTTTTATCAGAGGGTTGTGAGTTCCCGGCAGGTTATTTTGAATAGGATCATGTGGTCAGCCGCTGTATGGTTTGTACGGCGGCTGTGTTTGGGTTAATAGATAAAAAAACATAGATGATAGTAAGGGAAAGGCTGGTGTTGGTTATGGGTATTGGTAATATTGGAAATATTGGAAATATGATGAAGGTTATGAATGCATGGAATACATTTAAACAGAATCATCCGAAGTTTCCGGCATTTTGTAGTGCGGTTTCCGGCGGGGGATTCGTGAGGGGAGTATTCTTGAGGTGACGTATATTAGCCCTGAGGGTGAGAAGCTGACTACGAATATTAAAGTGCAGGCCAGCGATCTTGAGTTGCTGAGAGAACTTTCTGGTGGTAATTGAGTTGAGCGGATAGCGAATGTTGATTATATATTGTATAGTCTGTTTGACGGGTGTTTTGGTTTCGGTGTCTGGCAGTGTTGGAACTGCCGGGGTTGCCGTTTTTTTTGTGGGATGGAGAGGGACGCCAGAGGGGAGGTGGCGATCGGTCCGGGGGAGGTGATGCGAGTCGGTTGGGGTTTTTGGAGGTTTTGTGGGGTGGATGTGGTTGAGGGACGCCC
>ENA-OQIM01000636-OQIM01000636.1-human-gut-metagenome-genome-assembly--contig:-NODE-636-length-13081-cov-5.817199_pt1 | contig 13081 bp, 17 predicted proteins | sample MGYA00242579_ERZ504744 | MGnify/ENA primary metagenome ERZ504744 (study PRJEB26092, sample SAMD00036441) | human gut metagenome | host: Homo sapiens | study: EMG produced TPA metagenomics assembly of...
CACCACTGGCCGTGCCATCGCAGGCCTGCAGAAGGTTTCCGGCGGTTCCCTGAACGTTCTAGCATAGAAATGAACGGTGTGAAGGAACGTGATTTCAAGCCCAAGCGCGCCGACATCGGCTTCGTGTTCCAGGATCCGGGCAGCTCGTTCAATCCGCTGATGACCATCGCGGAAAACGTGGCCGAACCGTTGATCGTGCACAAGAAGTTCTCGTCGGTATCAGACGCCCGCAAGTATGTGGGCGATCTGCTTGAGATGGTGCAGCTTCCGCGCGCCTACATGAACCGTTTCCCGCACGAGCTGTCCGGCGGCCAGCGCCAGCGCGCCTCCTTGGCACGCGCGTTGGCGTTGAAGCCGAGCCTGCTCATCGCCGACGAACCGACCTCCGCGTTGGATGTGTCGGTGCAGGCGAAGGTGCTGGAACTGTTCAAGAAGCTGCAGGCCGAAATCGGCTTCGCATGCCTGTTCATTACCCACGATCTCGCCGTGGTCGACATGCTCGCCGACCGCATCATGGTGATGCACAAGGGCCAGATCGTGGAACATGGCGATGCGGACCAGATCATGCAGAATCCGCAGAACCCATACACGCAGAAGCTGCTGGCCTCCCTGCCGGTGCCCGATCCGCGCGAACAGCGCAAGCATCGCGAGCATCTGCATGAGCTGCTTGCCGCCCAGCAGTGAGCTGATCCACGGAATCTAATAAAAAGGAATCCCCGCAACGCTTGAAACGTTGCGGGGATTCCATTTTATGATGTATGGAAGGCGATTTCAGCGGATGGTGCCGTTGAAGGCAAACTGGGCATGGGAATCGCCATTCGCCTTGGCCTTCAGATATTCGCGTACGTAAGCCATGCGTTCCACCGTGGTGGCTGCCAACGGTTCGGCAGAGCATCAGGGGAGAACCAGCCCACGTTGAGGCTTTCCTCATCGCCGACGAACGGCTCCGTGTTGCCATTCGGATCGGGCCTGCAGATGAACAGGTGATCCATGTACATGGTGTTGTCCCCATTCGCATAGGTGAGGACCTTTCTGGACGATTTGACCGACACCAGATCGGTGACGACCACATCCACGCCGGTCTCCTCCTTGACCTCGCGGGCAACGGTATCGGCCGGTTCCTCTCCGGCTCGTTGATGCCATACACCATGGCCCATTCGCCGGTGTCGGAACGACGCCCCAACAGCACACGGCCCTGCTCGTCCTCGACATAGCCGGAGACGCCCATGAGCCATAACAGATCGTGGCCTATTTTTTCACGTAGCGAGAGCACGAATTCAGGCGTGGGCATGATGCATCCTCAGGCCTTCACGCCTTCGGCGGCCATATCGGCCATCCACGCCTCGACATCGTCGATCTGCTTCGGAATGCCCGCGGAAATCCATTCCGGACCATCCTCCGTCATGAGCACATCATCCTCGATACGAATGCCGATGCCACGGTATTCCGGCGGAATCAGCAGATCATCCTCACGGAAGTACAGGCCCGGTTCGATGGTGAAGATCATGCCCGGACGAATCTTGGCGTTCTGATACGACTCATAACGCGCCTGCGCGCAATCATGCACGTCGAGACCCAGATGGTGGGCCACGCCGCAGGCGAGCCAACGGCGATGCTGCTGGCCTTCAGGGGAGAGCGACTCCTCGACATCGACCGGCAGAATACCCCAGTCATGCAGACGTTCGGCGATCACGCGCATGCACGCATGATGGATGTCCGAATACGTGGCGCCCGGCTTGGCCGCCTCGAAACCGGCCTGCTGGGAATCCAACACGGCCTGGTACAGCTTCTTCTGGAAATCGGTGAACTTGCCGTTGGTCGGGAACGTGCGGGTGATGTCGGCGGTATACAGGCTGTTGACCTCCACACCGGCGTCGATGAGCAGCAGCTCGCCCGACTCCACGGTACCGGTATTGCGCATCCAATGCAGAATCGGAGCGTGGGCGCCGGAAGCGATGATGGTGTCGTAGCCGACCTCGTTGCCTTCTTCACGGGAGACGGCGTTGAACGCGCCCTCCAGCATGCGCTCCGAACGCGGCTTGCCAAGGGAAGACGGAATCTTGCGCAGAATGTTGTCGAAACCATGCTTGGTTGCCGCGACCGCCTTGCGCATCTCACGAACCTCATACTCATCCTTGCACATGCGTGCCTCGGCGGCGAATTCGTGCAGCTTGTCATCGGCAGCGGTGTTGTTGTCCGGATCGGCGAAACCGTTGGCTTCACGGATCTCCTCGACCATGCTGGTAATCGCCGGATCGGCTTCGCGGATCACGCGCACGCGCACCGCGCCGGCCTCAGTGCCGACATCCTGCTCAACGCGTCGGGCAGCTGCGCGATGTCGTTGGTTTCGATGCCGGTCATCGCGGTCATTTCCTTCACACCGGCACGCGGACCCACCCAATACTCGCCATAATGGGCGTTCATGAAAAAGTCCTGCGTGTAATGGTTGGCACGCGGAGCCACGAACAGTTCCGGAACATGCGTCTTGCCGGCCTTCGCCTCCGGAGAATCCGGATCGACGGGATTCAGCACCAGCACCGCGCCGGCCTCGAAATCCTCACCCAAACCGGTGTAGTAGGAAAACGTCGTATCCGGACGGAACGCGTAATCGCAATCGTTGTTGCGCACCTTCGGCTGTCCGGCCGGAATCACGATACGCTCGCCCGGGAACGCCTTGCCCAATGCCTCCAGACGCGCCGGCGTGTACTTGGAGGACTCCAACGGCTCGATCTGCGGCTCGTTGTCATCCCAACCGGTGGTCATGAACTCCTTGAACGCCTCGGAACGCGGACGCAGCGAACGATTGTTCACACGATCGCTCATGGCCTGATCCGGTCCCGGAGCGGCCTCCCGCTCCATCTTCTCGTATTCCTTGTCCTTGTCAGTAATGACTTCGCCCATCACATCTCCTGAACATGCATTCGTAAACGTACGGAAATTACCGCAACCCATCCTATAACTTTTCCCGGCGCGCAACGTTCATGCGGACATCTAGAATGGGAAAAGTTTAGTGTGCTGTCCGCAAGGTACGGGAGGAAAACGGGAAATATGTCATTCGAACATCCCAATCGCAACAACGAAAGCATGATCGACGTCGAACGCGACATCATGAGCCGTCCATCGGAACGCAACACCACCAATCTCGACCTGCAACGCATGAAGATGATCCTCGACATCATGGGCCATCCGGAGCAGTCGTTCCGCGTCATCCACATCACCGGCACCAACGGCAAGGGCTCCACGGCACGTATGGCCGAAGCCATCTGCCGCGCCTACGGCATGCGTACGGGCCTATACACCTCGCCCCATCTGGAACACGTCAACGAGCGCATCGCCATCGACGGCCAGCAGCTGTCCGACGACGATTTCGTCGACACCTGGGACCAGGTCAAGGACCTTGTCGCCATCGTGGACATGAAAATGGACGAGCTGGGCAAGCCGAAGATGAGCTTCTTCGAAGTGCTCACCGCCATGGCCATCTGGAAATTCGCCGACGCGCCGGTCGACGTCGCCATCGTGGAAGTCGGCATGGGCGGCCGATGGGACGCCACCAACGTGCTCGACGCGGACGCGGCCATCATCGGCCCGGTCGACATGGACCACATGGCATGGCTCGGCGACACCGTGGAGGAAATCGCCACGGAAAAGGTCGGCATCATCAAGCCGAACTGCACCGCCATCATCGGCCGCCAGCCACACGAGGACGAGGTCATGCCGATTATCGAGCCGCGGCCAAGGAGAACCACGCCAGCTTGGTGCGCGACGGCGTCGAATCGGAAGTCGTCACCCGAGTGCCGGCCGTCGGCGGCCAGGTGGCCACCCTGCGCACTCCGAACGGCACTTACACGGAAGTACCGATCGCCAAATTCGGCGAGCATCAGGCACACAACGCGCTCGCCGCACTGTGCGCGGCGGAAGTGGTGATTCCCGTCAACGCGCGTTGGACGGCGATTTGGTGGCCGAAGCGTTGAGCAGCGTACGCATTCCGGGACGTATCGAACAAATTCGTACCTCGCCTACCATCATCCTTGATGGCGGGCACAACGTGAACGCGGCCGAATCGCTGCGTGCCGCCATTGAAGAGAACTATGATTTCCAGCAGCTCGTCGGCGTGGTCGCATGATGGGGGACAAGCAGGTCGAGGAGTATCTGGGCGTGCTCGAACCGTTGCTGAGCCATGTGATCGTCACCGAGAACTCGTGGCGTGACCGAGTGATGCCGGCTGAGGATCTGAAGAAGATCGCGGACCGTGTTTTCGGGCCGGAACGCGTCACCTGCATTCCCGAATTGCCGGACGCCATCCAGGAAGCCGTCAACATGGTTGATGCCGATGACGAACTGGGCGTCGGCTACGGTCATGGCGTGCTCGTCTGTGGCAGCTTCACAACCGCCGGTGATGCGCGACTCATGCTGGAGGAGAAGATCAACCCCGACCTGAAGAAGCCAAAGGCCGAACGTGTGTTCCAGGAAGCCGTCGATCCGGAACCGCGCAAAAAGCAGGACGAGGCTGACGTGGATTTCGAATCCGACGCCAACCCCGATTTCAACATCAACGATTTCGGCAGCGTCGGTCCGGACGATTCCGTTTTAGCAGACGCCGATGCGGATGAAATGGATGAGGCGGCGGATGCCAACGAACCGGCGGATGCGGAAACGGCTTCGGAAAACGAAACGAAGTGACGAAGCGAAACAACATCGGACGATGACGCCATACGTGCGGCGTACACCGTCCATATAAAACAAGATTGTGGGTGACTTCCCATTGCCTGGGGAGCCACCCACAATCTTGTTTTATCGTCCGACGCCTAAGCAGTCGAAGATAGGCGTGACAAATAATAGCTACGCGCGCAACGCTTCGGCCCGCGCCACGGTATCTTCCACCAGCACGGCCTGCGCGTCGATGACCGGCAGCTGGGGCAGCGGAAACGCCTCGTTGAGCACGCTCAGCTCGGTGCAGCCCAATATCAGCGTGTCGCACGCGCAGGGGCCTGCCGGATCGAGCATATCGCGCAACACCGATTCGTAGCGTTCCAGATTGAGCTCGCCACTACCTTTCACATCGTCATAAATCAACGAAGTGATACGGGCCTGCAACTCGTCGGTCGGTTCGACGAACGTGTACCCGGCCTCTTCGACGGCACGCTTGTACACGCCGGATTTGCGCGAACCCACGGTGCCGAGGAAACCGACCCGCGGAAAACGATCCTTCGGATAACGCTGAGCCATGCGTGCCACCGCGCCGCGTGGCATATGTAGAATCGGCACCGTCGTCAACGCCTGGAAATCGTCATAGAAATAGTGCGCGGTATTGCAGGTGAGCACAATGAAACTCGTGCCCATCGCCGTTGCCTTCTCGATATCGTCGGCGAGTACGGGGAAGGGATTCTCGTCGGATTCGCCGAGAATGTAGCGGTGCGGTCCGGCACGGAGGAATCGTTGAAGACGATGTAGTCCAGATAATCCTGATCGCAATGGGCATGCGTGGCGCGGTTGACCAAGCGGATGTAGCTTTCGGTGGCCAGCGTGCCCATGCCGCCCAGTACGGCGAAAAACGGTCGTTTCACTTAAGCTCGCCCTTCTTGGTGAAGTACTTGGCATAGCTCTTCTTGTAAATCGAGAACATGTGCCGAATCATCAGCCAACGCAGCGGATTCATATCCTTGGAATACTCCAAGGTGGTACCCCAATCGCCCGATTTGAGCATGAGCTTGCCGGTTTCCTTGTCAGTGCCTTCTGCGACGTAATCAAGGAAAATCGACTTCGGAATCTCAAGCCACAGTTTCGAACCGCGGCCGAACAGGGTGTTGCCGTCGAACGGCGTGTCCTCGACGAGGTCGTCGACGAAATACTTCGCCAGATTGAAGCCGTTCAGCGTGACGAAATAGCTGGAACGTCCTTGGCGAAGGTTGATTTCGAACAGCTTGTACTCGCCGTCGCGTTCGTCGTACTTCATGTCGAAATTGGCCACGCCCTCGTATTTGATGTCCTCGAGGAAAGCCTTGATACGACGGAACACACCCTCGTTGTAGTCGGGCAGAATGGCCGCATAGTTGCCCGCGGCGACAGGGGAGGGATCCTCCAGCAGCGGGTGGCCGAGGAACATCATACGCACGCGATGATGCTGGTCCACATAGCGTTCAGCACACGCATACGGGAATCGTCGCCGGGGATGAAGTCCTGAATCACCATTCGGACGTGTATCCGGCATCGTACGCACGCTTGATGATGGTCTCCAATTCGGCCGGATCGTTGAAGATGTAGCCTTGCGACGGCCTCGAAATCGATGTTGAGCCATTCCACCGAATTCGCGGGCTTCATGGCCACCGGATAGCTGAACGGCAAATCACGGTAGGCTCCTGCCTTCACCTCATCGGCGGTGACGGTGCGCGTCTTCGGATGGGGCAGATCATACTGCTCGCAGATCTGGTAGAACGTGGACTTGTAGGCGAGCCGGCGCGAAAGGTTCACGTCAAGCGTGTTGTATACGAAATATTCGCGAAGATCGTCGCCGCACTGGCTCAGCAGATTGGCGTACACGTCGCCGCAGGGGATGAGCAGCAGCACGCGTTCCGGATCCTCGGCCTTCATACGCTTGCCGAGCTTGAGCATGAAATTACGGAACGTGACGAAGTTGTTGAAATCGTCGACGATGTGCACGTTGACGATACGGCTGAATTTCGTGGGGCTCAGCTGGAAATACGCATACGCCTCGGAAACGATGCCGTACTCCTCATGGAACGCCCTGGCCATGCCGTAGACGTTGATGTCGCTGCCCAGCAGAATCGGTTGGAATCGTGTCATAATGCCTTCACCTTAGTTGTTATTTGAGACGAACACGCGTTCCACGATGCGGTCGTCGCCCTCGTAAGGGATGTGCTTGCCGTGGTCTTTGAACCAACGTTCGTTGCCTTTGCCGATGATGAGGATGATGTGCAGATGCTCGGGATCCTTGCGATCGTGGCTTACCGTGGTCTCCACGGCTTCGGCACGGTCGAGAATGGTCTTCACGTCAAGCTGCGGGTTGGTGACGCTGTCGTTCATGTCCGCGCAGACCTGTTCCACAGGCTCGTCGTCGGTGTCTTCGAAAGTGAGCACGAGATGGTCGATGCGGTCCTGCGCGGCGTGGACGATTTCGGCGCGGCGATCGTATGCCTTGTTTCCAGCGGAGCCGGTGATGAGCGTGATTTCCGGCTTTTCGCTGCCGTAACGCTGATCGACGTAGTCAAGCAACGCGGTGACGGACGCGTAGTTATGCGCGTAATCAACAATGGCGATGGTGTTCGACCGCGTGTCCTTGAAATGCTCCATACGTCCGGCGATGCGTACCGGCTCCATCTCACGCAACGCGTCCTTGGCCTGTGCGGAACCGAAATCGAAACCGGCCGCATGGGCGATCGCGACGGCCGCCGCCGCGTTCGCATAGTTGAAATCGCCGTCCAATGTCAGGCTCAACTCGCCGATCGAGGTGCCGTCGATGACGATGGAGAAGCGGCTGTGATCGTCATTCGCCGGCGCGGCCATGACGTCTGCCGTGGAATCGCCGCCAAGCGCGAACGTGGTGACGGGAACGCTGGCATGACGTGCGTCCTGCCGGATGAGGTCGGCGCGCGCGCAATCGGCACCCAATACGAGGGCACGGCAGTTCTTGACGATCTGACGCTTGCAGTGGAGATAATCCTCGAATGTCGGATGCTCGATCGGGCTGATATGGTCCGGGCTGATGTTGAGGAACGCGGCCACGTCGAATGTGAGACCGAACACGCGGTCCACCTTGTAGGCCTGCGAGGAGACCTCCATGACGAGATATTCCATGCCGTTATCAACGGCCTCGCGCATCATGCGGAACGCATCCATGGATTCCGGCGTGGTCAGATCGGATTCCACGTAGGTGTGGCCGTCAAGACAATTGTCCACGGAGGAAAACAGCGCGCACTTGCCGCCGGAACAGCCGTTGAGCATCGCCTGCGTGAGATAGGCGGTGGTGGTCTTGCCTTTGGTGCCGGTGATGCCGACCACCTTCAACTGGTCCTGCGGACGACCATAGAATTCAGCCGATAGCAAAGCCATGGCCTTGCGCACGTCATCCACAATAAGGCCCGGAGCTTGCGTGGCGTCGGAGAAGTCGTTCTCCGACACATAGGCGGCAAGGCCGCGTTCGTCGATGCCCTGCAGATATTCGGCCTTGAAACGGCCCTTGCAGCACAGGAACGTGCCCGGCTCCACCTTGCGGGTGTCGTAGGTGATTGCGGAGAACGGCTCGTCGAATCCCTTGATGTCGTGCGGATCAAGCGTCCAGACATCGCCGCGGATGATTTCGCGCAGCAGTCCGTGCCTATCGAGCAGTCGGGCCGCCGATTCCAGAGTCAAAGCCATGTTTTCGTGTTCTCCCTGTGTATGAGACGCCGAGCGGATACCGAAGAGCCATTTTAGCGGCAACCATGTGCACGACGTGTGACGTCGGGGAAGTTACAATGAGGGTGTGACTGAACAAGAAACGGAATCCATGGCAGGCCGGCGCGCGCGGTTTGAGAAGCTTGCCATGCCCGTCGTGGACTCGCTGTACCGGCAGGCGATGAAACTGACCAACAATCCCGACGACGCGCAGGATCTGGTGCAGGACACCTTCGAACGTGGATTCAAGGCGTTCGACTCCTTCAAAGAAGGAACGAATTTCGCGGCTTGGATGACCACCATCGAACGCAACGCCTATTTCAACCAGTACGCCAAAGCCAAGCGACGGCCGCAACGCGCCAACGATTCCACCGGCGAATACGACGACTGGGACCTGTATTCCGCGTCCGAGCATTCCTCCGAACAGCTCAAATCCGCCGAACAGGAATACTTGGACGCCTACGCGCCGGAGGAGATCATGGCCGCTTTGAACCGGCTTTCCCCGGAACGCAGGCAGGTTTTCATCGACGCGCGATCGACGGCAAATCATACAGCCAGGTAGCTGAGGAACAAGGCGTGAAAATCGGCACCGTGATGAGCCGCTCAACCGCGCCCGCACACAGCTGAAACGTGAGCTTGCCAATTACGCCAAGGAACGTGGCTATGCACTGCCGGGAAGGATCGACCATGAGCGAACCAATGGAACGGCACATCTCCATTACTTCGACCACCACCAACACGAACGGTGTGGTGACGCAGGTGACGCATGCCAGCGTGCATGTCGTGGCTTCCGGGGACTGCTTCGACCCGGAGACCTGTTGCGATGAACGCGAACGTGCGCTGATCGCAGCGATGCGCGCGTACCTGCGGCCGAAACACGCGCCGCAAAGCCTGATCGACAGGCTTGAGGCGACACTTGACCACTGTTGTGACGAGTAATTGGAAGGACGTGCGGCGTTTCATGCGCCAAGTGCCACGCTGATGTGACGCGAGGCGCGCCCGCCGCATCAGCGTCTGAATATGGGAAAACCCCGCGAACCGTAATGATTCCGCGGGGTTTTCCATGCTCTGTGACGCTATTCGCGCCGGCAGGGATCAGGCGTTCGGGCGCTTGCCGTGATTGGCGGCCTTCTTACGACGATCCTTGCGCTTACGTCCGCGCATGCCCATGATTGGACTCCTTTACTTGCGATTAATAAGCCTTCGGGATTATCGCACACGAGCGAGACGTTTGCCAAATTCGGCGTCCGCTGTGTGGCCGGGACTTATTCCGATGATGATTATATCAGTCGAGCATCCCGATGAACAGCGCCGTGCTTGACGTCTCGCCCGGCTTGATGACGATGAGGTCCTTGCCGGTGTTGAACGCGTTCGCGTATGCCGTCTGCGGTTCCACCGCCACGCCGGCCGGATGCTTGATGGCCGGGAAACCGGTGCCGGTGCACACCTGGAACGAGGTGACGGTCTCGTCGCCGCCCACACGCACCTTCTTGCCGTCCGGACGGGTGAACACCGCGGTGACGGTGCCGTCTTCGGCATGCTCCAGATCCGTCCAAGCGTCGTCGAACGGCTGCTCGGTGAGCAGCGTGTCCTTACGCAGGTCGTACTTGGTGCCGTCCACCGGCTCGGTGCCGGTCGGAATGAGGTTCTCGTTGACGGTGACATGCGTGCGCCCCGGCACGGTCAGGCTGCACTTGGCGTTGTGGGCGTCGATCTCATCGCCGTATCCGTTGAAGCCGTTGGCGAGCCACGGGTGGATGGCCAAGGCCCACGGTGCGTCCGCATCGCCGTTGTTGTAGGCGCTGATGTTCAGATGCAGGCCATCGTCGGCGAGGCTGTACGTCGCGGTCACCACGATGTCGAACGGATATCCCTCCATGTTGGGGGCGCGCCAGCTGAGGGTCACGGCATCCTCTTTAAGGGAGACAAGCTTCCAGAACGCGCGCTTGCCGTAGCCGTGGATGGCGTTGTGGCGCTCATGCTCGTCGATCGGCAGCGTGTAGGTCTTGCCTTCGAAGGTGTATTCGCCATTCTCGATGCGGTTCGGGAACGGGATGAGCAGCTGGCCGTGGCAGCAGGTCACCATGTCATCCGGACCGGGGGAGACGATGATGTCCTCGCCTGGTAGGTCAGTTTGCGCAGCGTCGCGCCCAACTCGGTGACGACGGCATGGTAATCGCCATGCGAAATGGAAAATTGCTGTCCGGTGCGTGGCGGCAGATTGGTGCAGGTCATAAATCACTCCATAGTGTTGTCGACTGTGTTTCCGCTACTATGTTACCGCTCACGATGTGGTGGTGGATGCGCTTGTCGTGTGGAAATTCTGCGGATGAAGACGGCCGATGTCGATTGACGGCGCCCGTGCCTTAATATTGGTGATTGCTGTTGTGATGGATGGATACGATTGGAAGGCGGCTTGACATGGGCAAACGCATCGTGCTGGCGGATCCGCGCGGATTCTGCGCCGGCGTGGATAGGGCGATTCTGACGGTGCGGACGATTCTCAAATCCGCCGATACGCCACGTGCCGACGGATTGCCGCCGGTGTATGTGCGCCGCCAGATCGTGCACAACAAGCATGTCGTCGAGGATTTGGCCGCGCAGGGCGCGGTGTTCGTGCAGGAATTGGCTGAGATCCCCGATGCCGCCGCCGAAGCCGGCATCCCAATCGTATTTTCCGCCCACGGCGTGTCTCCGGCGGTCAAAGCCGAGGCCGCGGCGCGCGGCATGCATGTGTCGATGCCACCTGCCCGCTGGTAAGCAAAGTGCATCGCGAGGTGCTGCGTTTTGTCAAGGAAGGTTACGAGATCATCTACATTGGGCATAAAGGCACGATGAGGCCGTTGGCGTGGTGGAGGAATCGCCGGAACATGTGCATTTGATCGAGCATGCGTCCGACGTCGACTCGTTGGATTTCCAACCTGACACGAAACTGGTGCTGCTTACGCAGACCACGTTGAGCGTCGATGAGACCGCTGGCACGATCACCGCGCTCAAAGCTCGTTTCCCATGGCTTGAAATGCCGCCGAACTCCGATATCTGCTATGCCACGTCGAATCGTCAGGCGGCGGTCAAGCTCGTTGCCGAGCAAGCCGATTGCGTGGTGATTGTCGGCTCCGCGAATTCCTCGAATTCCGTGCGGTTGATGGAAGTCGCTCAGGAGGGACTTAACGCGCGGTACGCCTCAAAAACGGCTGTTGGCGCCGCTGGTCGCGCCCATCGTGTTGATGATGCTTCGGAACTTGACCCCGCATGGTTTGAAGGTGTCGAATCCGTGGGTATTTCTTCGGGTGCCTCCGTGCCGGACGAGCTGGTTTCCGGCGTGGTCGCAGCGTTGCAAGAACTTGGCTACCAGGATGTGAGCACCATCGAAACCATCAAGGAGAACATGCATTTCGTGCTTCCTGCGGAACTGCGCAAATAGCGCGAACCTTTCGCTTACGCAAGTGGGTGGTCGGAACATCGTGTTGTTCCGACCACCCACTTATGTATTGGTGTGATGTATCGGCGTGTTTTTTACCAAGTGCCGATTGGCGCCGCTACCGCGTCGAGCACCTTGAGCAGATCGTTGGGATTGACGCCGACTGAGAAACCGCGTTTGCCGCCCGACAGCAGGATTTCGTCGTATTGCAGCGCGCTTTCGTCAAGCACCGTCTTGTGGTGTGTGCGCTGGCCAAGCGGGGAGATGCCGCCGACCACGTAGCCGGATTCGCGCATGGCGACCTTCGGATCGGCCATCGCCGCCTTCTTCGCGCCGACTGCCGCGGCCAGCGCCTTCAGATCCATATGTCCGCTGACCGGCACCACGCCGACCACGCGTTCGGAGCCGGTGTCCGCCATCAGCGTCTTGAACACCTGATGCTCGTCGAAACCGAGCTTGGTGGCGGCCTCAACCCCATAACCGTCATCCATGTGATCGTTCGAATGCGCGTATTCGTAGGTTTTGAACGGAACTCCGGCTTTTTCCAACTGCACGGTGGCCGGTGTGGAACCGGCGCCCTTCTCATGCTTTTTCTTTGCCATGCCGCCCATAATAAGCCTTCCACGTGTCCGTTGTGGCGTTTCGGATACGAAAAGGGGCTTCCGCCGAAGCGAAAGCCCCTTTGTCTGAGGTTCAGAGACGAACCGTGCGGATTACTCCGCGCCGATTCACTCGGAGATCTCGGCGAAGTACAGCAGGGTACGCACCATGTTGCAGGTGAAGCCGTACTCGTTGTCGTACCAGGAGACGGTGCGAGCCATGGTCAGGCCGTCAACGGTGTTGACATCGGTCTGGGTCGGATCGAACACGCCACCGTGGGTGTCGCCGATGATGTCGGAGGACACGATGCCATCCTCGTTGTAGCCGTAGAAGTCGGTGTCGGAGAAGGCGGCCTTGAAGGCGGCGTTGATCTCATCGGCGGTGACTTCCTTGTTCAGGACGGTGGTCAGCTCGGTGACGGAGCCATCCGGAACTGGATGCGCTGGGCGTGGCCCTGCAGCTTGCCGTTCACGGACGGAACGACCTTGCCGATGGCCTTGGCGGCGCCAGTGGAATGAGGAATGGTGTTGATGGCGGCGGCGCGGTTGTTGCGAGCCTTCGGGAAGCGCGGGCCGTCGAGGATCATCTGGGTGCCGGTGTAGGCGTGGATGGTGGTCATGAAGCCAGCCTTGATGCCCCAGTTCTCGTCCAGCAGCTTGACCATGGCGG
>ENA-OQIM01000637-OQIM01000637.1-human-gut-metagenome-genome-assembly--contig:-NODE-637-length-13079-cov-1.240195_pt1 | contig 13079 bp, 19 predicted proteins | sample MGYA00242579_ERZ504744 | MGnify/ENA primary metagenome ERZ504744 (study PRJEB26092, sample SAMD00036441) | human gut metagenome | host: Homo sapiens | study: EMG produced TPA metagenomics assembly of...
ACTATAATCAATCACTCTTTTTTTGTAAATAGTGATATAAATCTTTTCAATATCGTTTTTAATTTCTACATTTGTTCGCAATACATAAATGCAAATACTATGACTATGAAAAAAAACAATTGGAATAAAAAGAAACTCTATTATTATAATAATAAGTATACTCCTTTCTGCCTGCACAAAAAAAAGAAAATGCTTCTCAACAAGCGTTGTTGCTTGAATTGGTTCAAGCGGAAGCGGTGATGTATGAACATCCGAATAGTGCACTGGGTGTATTGCAAGGGATGAAAGTTCCGGCATCATCGGACAAATTGCAAAATGCTACTTGGGCGTTGCTAACAGTGCAAGCCAAGTATAAGAATTATAAAGAAGAACTTGCTGACTCTACCTTAATTAATATAGCCTATGATTACTTTATGAAGCAAGACAATCCCCAACGGAAAGCAATGATACTTTATTATAAAGGTGTATTATATGAAAAAGCTGATAAAAAAGAATGAAGCACAAGAATCCTATTTAAAAGCAATAGAAGAAGTAGAAAAGACGAAAGACTATCAACTGGCACATTTGATTTATAGCAGTATAGGAAATATATACCTATATAATTCGCTGAATGAATATGCATTGCAAATGTTTAAACAGTCATTGCACTATGCGAAGCTATCCGAAAATAAGAATTATATATGTTCTGCATATTATGATTTGGGAAAAGTATATTCCGTATTATTTGATTTTTGATAATAGCATACAAATATTATAAAGAAGCTATACAAATGGCAGAAACTCTACATAATAATGGTATATTAATAAATGGAATGAACGAATTAGCAGGAGTATATACCGAAACAAAAGATTATCAACCTGCCCTATCCTATGCCCAAAAGCTTTAATACTTAAAGAAACAAGCGAATTAACCCCTAAAAAAAGGCTAGAACAAAGTTACTTGGTAATTGGTGACATATATAGACGCATTAATAAAACAGATTCTGCCTATTATTATCTGAATAAAACATTATCCTCCAATCGCATGGAAACGATTTGTGCAACTTATGAAATTTTATATAATCTAAGCAAAGAGAAAAAAAGACTATGAAAAAAATGAGCCTATATTGCGATAGTATGGTAGTTTATCAAGATTCTGTCTGGAAATTGCATAAAAATAAAGAGCTTATGAATATGCAGGAAAAGTATAACCAGCAAAAAACTATTGAATGAAAAGAACCAGCTAAAAAATAGAAAATAATACTATCATCCGTAATGTACTAATCATATTGGTAGTGGTATTCTGCCTGATAGCTATCCTTATCTATATATACCAGCGAAAATTAATCCGTAAAGAGCATATCATACAAAGACATGAAGAAGAAATACAGCTGAATACCTTAAAAAGACAAGAGAATGAGAGAATAATCAGTCGTAACCAAAGCCGCATGAAGGAACTGGCAGAACAAATGGAGGCGAATAAAGATGCGCAGGAACAGTTGGAGGAGCAAAAGAATGTACTATCTGAAATAAAATGCCAAAATGAAGCCCTGCAACAAGAGAATAAAATGTTGCAGCAACATATTGATAAATATTCTTCTTCGCTGAATGAAAAGTCCAAAGAACTTGAAAGATTGGGACTTTTAGGAGAAGAAAACCAACGATTGCATGATCGTGAAAGATTCCTGTGCAACCAACTGATAAAAAAGACAGATATTCTTTACCGGCTAAAGACAAAGCCCCAATACATGAAAGACGAGCAATGGGAAGAGGTAAAGGAAACTATGAATCTATTATTCGATAATTATATAGTAAGGCTTTCCACTCTTGTACCTTCATTGACAGAAAGCGATTTGCAGATATGCTGCTTCATCAAGTTGGGAATAGCCAATCCGGGAATAGCTGATTTGCTGGGGATAGAATCGACTTCGGTATCTAAAAGAAAATTAAGATTGAAAGAACGTATCACTCAAAAGATAGGAGCATTCGGCAAAGGACAGACACTGGATCTGTGGCTATGGGAGTTCTAGGGAAGCAACTGTCCACATTCCGCATTCGCACAAAGAGGTAATATTCTAATTATTAGCATATTATCTCTTTTTAATTGTCCATATACCGTACATATCCGGTCCATCTGTTTTTCATTCTAAATCCATAACTTTGCAGCGTAACAATCAATCAATAATATTATTATGAAAACAACTAAAGAATTAAAGATTTGGAGTTTGCGTATGGTATTATTCACCATATTGCTTAGTGGTTTATCGGTGCAGAAAGTGTATTCTTTTTGTAATAGTACAGAAATTATTATAAATGGGAAGTGGTATAGCAATCAAGAAAAAGTTAATACACGAAGCCTGCCATCTATTCCCATCACAGCCTGCACCGATGGCCAGAACATCTACATTGAAAACACATCTCCGGACTGTGACATACAAATTACCATCACCGGTAATCAAACAGGAGAAGTGATGTATGAACAGTTAGTGCCCCAAGCACAAACAAGCTATATTATCATTTCCATAGCCAGTTTCCCATCCGGAGAATATACATTAGAACTAACTAGTGAAGATGGGAAATACTTGGTTGGAGCTTTTAAAAGATAACCCTAATTATTCATCCTAAAAAACTACAAAGACCATGAAACGAGTAGACCTTAAGAAAATCCTCTATATGGATTTCTTATCCGGCACAAGTGCACAGGCACATCCAAGGAATTTGCAGCAAAGATGGATATGTCACGTTCCACTCTCTTTGAGTACATTGCCTATATGCGCGATGAACTGGAAGTGTGCATCCTTTTCGATAAATTCTTAGGAACATATTATTATGATGGCAAAAATCTATATACGTCATTAGGCTTTAAAGTAGTAGGATAATACGAATTGAAATGTGATGAGAAAAACGGGGCAATGTTTGAATTTCTTTTTGATATAAAACCGGATGCAGGAAATGTATGTCCCACCACCCAACTGGCATACCTGATTAGTGAACGGGGAAACAAGGTCTATTATACCGATACCTCCGACTCCGTTTTCACTACCGGTTTGCTGCGGAAAGGAATAGGACGCGATCATTTATCCACAATGATTTCCGATGGTTTACGCCACATTTGGCATTGCTGGACTATCAACTGCAAGATAAGCAGCAAGTCTATAATGAATATGACATAAACTATCTGTTTATAGCCATAAACAAAAACCGACAGAAAGATAGACCTAATGCCGGAAATGCCCGTCGTCACCCTGCCGCCTATTCCTTATAAATTGCTGCCGCAAGGTGCAAAAGACGATGATTTCATCGACAAACTGACGGAAATAAAAGAAGACCGTTCACGCACTGTTATTATAGGCTTGCTGGAAGACGAGGAAGAAGAAAGAAAAGTGAACACCCCCTCACATATGGAATCATTCTACAAAGCCATGAAGCAGAGTGCGAGCATCCATCCGCAATATCAATTCATCCTGCTGACCAATCATGGAGAGGTGGAAACCCGGTTGTTTTCATTACCGCCCAATATAGCCATTTACCGCCTGCCCCGCCTGCAAGCCCTGTTGCCCTTGTGCGACATGGCGCTTATCACCGGAGGAATAACCCACTGGACGGAATGCACCTTTGCCCATGTGCCCATGGCAGAGTTCACGCCACAGGAAATAAAAAAAATTACCCCCGTGAAACTGGACAGGCAGATCATTGATCTACTGGCAAACCGGGAATACATCATAGAACGGCAAAAACACCTGTGCGCCTTCTTTGAGAGCGAAAGTGAAAGGATGAACGAAATAGCCGACTGGCTGATAAACAGAGTAAAACAAAAAAGACAATTATGAGCAAATTTCCATTCTACAAACAGTTGGACGGCATGGACTGTGGCCCCTCCTGCCTGAGAATGATAGCCAAATATTATGGAAAGACATTCTCCGTACAGCAGTTACGCGAGCAATCATACATACAGCGCACGGGAGTTAACTTGCTAGGTATCAGTGAAGCGGCAGCCAGCATAGGGCTGCGCGCCACCGGTATACGCACTTCAATGGAAAAACTGAAACAACAGTCAAAACTGCCATGCATCATCCACTGGAACCAGGAACATTTCGTGGTCCTCTATAAAATAGAAAAGAAAAGGGGCAAAACTTGGTTCTACATTGCCGACCCTGCCTACGGATTGCTGAAATATGAGGAACAGGAGTTGAAAAAATGCTGGATCAGTACCACACAAGGCGGAATAGAAAAAGGAATTGCCCTCTTGCTGGATGTTACCCCGCAATTTTATGAAGCGAACCCATAAAATATGAAAAGCTGTCATTATGGTATCTGTTTCACTATGTACGTCCCTACAAAAAAGGCGATGATACAGCTCATCATCGGCCTGCTGGCAGGCAGTTTGCTGCAACTGGTCTTCCCTTTTCTTACACAAACCATTGTAGACCAAGGCATAGGGCACAGGAATCTGAATTTTATACAGCTCATTTTGGCCGCACAACTCATGCTGGTATTCAGCCGCACACTTATTGAGGTGATCCGGCGCTGTATACTGCTCCACATCAGTACGCGCATCAACGTGTCGCTCATCTCGGATTTCCTCTCCAAGCTGATGCGGCTGCCATGAGGTTCTTTGACAGCAAACTGGCAGGCGACTTGATACGCCGCATCGAAGACCACAACCGCATCCGAGAGTTTCCTCCACCCAGTCCGTGCTCAATTATTTTTGTTCTCTACCTCACGGTAGTCATCTTCGGTATCGTGCTGGCCATATACAGCTGGAAAATATTCCTCATTTTCATCCTGTTCAGCGCAGCCTATATGGGTTGGGTAAAGCTGTTCATGCGCAAGCGGGCCGACTTGAACAGGAAGAACTTTGAACAGATGTCCGTCAATCAGAATAATTTGATGCAACTCATCTACGGTATGCAGGACATCAAGCTGCTGGGCTGCGAACAGCAAAAACGCTGGGAATGGGAAAACATACAAGCTTCTCTCTTCCGCATTAATATGAGTTCACTCAACCTGGGGCAGTGGCAGCAGGTGGGAGCCGTACTTATCAACGAAGTGAAAAACGTACTGATAACAGTTCTCTCTGCCACCGCCGTACTACATGGAAGTATCACGCTGGGTGTGATGCTTTCCATACAGTACATCATCGGACAGATGCAAGGGCCTATCAGCCAATTCGTTTCCTTCATGCAGGACACGCAGGACGCGCAGCTCAGCCTGGAACGTCTCGGAGAAATACATGGCAAGCCCGATGAAGAGACAGAAGGCATGGACCAGGATACCCAAATATCAGGCAAAGACCCGATTCAATTACAAAATGTAGTCTTTACTTACGGATCAGAAAAATCGAAACGCATCATCAAAGGGCTATCGCTGGACATACCAGCCGGAAAGACTACCGCCATCGTGGGCCTCAGCGGCAGTGGGAAAACAACGCTGATAAAACTGATGCTCGGATTCTATCCTCCCACCGGAGGAGCGGTGATGATAGGCAATCAGTCGCTACAAAAAATCAGTTTCAAGGAGTGGCGCAAACATTGTGGAGTAGTGATGCAGGAGGGATTCATATTCGGCGATACCATTGCCAACAACATAGCGCCGGATGGCAGCATGATAGACAAAGAACGCCTGCTGTATGCCGTAGAGATGGCAAATATACGTGAGTTCATCGAATCCTTGCCTTTAAAGTATAACACCAAAATAGGTAACACGGGGCAAGGATTGAGCCAAGGGCAGAAGCAGCGCATCCTGATAGCGCGCGCCATTTACCGTAATCCCGATTACCTGTTTTTTGATGAAGCGACGAATGCGCTCGATACGGACAATGAGAAAGTGATACAGGAAAATCTGGAGAGATTCTTCAAGGACAAAACGGTGGTCATCGTGGCGCACCGCCTGAGCACCGTAAAGAATGCCGACCAGATAGTGGTGCTGAAAGAAGGGAGATAACGGAACGGGGCACGCACGAAGAACTCATTGCCCGGCAGGGCGATTACTACAGGCTGGTGAAGAATCAGCTGGAACTGAGCGCTTAGGAAATTTAAAAATGAGAATTGAGAATTAAAAAATAATAGCAATAAGGTATGGAGGAAATCTATAAACCTGATGCGGACGGACCGGAAAAGGTAGAAGTATATAGCCGCGAAAACAATGATATGCTGGGAGATATGCCCGAATGGTTGATCCATACGGGAAGCTACATCGTATATGGACTGATTGTTTTTCTTATTGCAGGCACGGCATTATTTAAGTATCCTGACACAATAAGAAAAAACGATAACCATTGACGACTTGGGAAGTGCGGAATGGATCACTGCCAATCAGACAGGAATGATAGACCGCTTTTTTGTGGAAAACCAATCACCTGTACAAAAGAACGACACGCTGGGCATACTGAAAAATACTGCCCTACTGGAAGACGTACAAACATTTTGCCGCGTACTGACCAAAATAGAATGGTACTACCGCACCAACGACATCAAGTACCTGCAAGACTATCCCTTTGACCTCATCATGTGAATGTCTTCCGCCTACGAACAGTTCACCCAAGCCGTGCGTACGTGCGTGATGTATCAGGAGTTTGATATCTATCCGCAGAAGAAAAAATACCTAGATGAAGAACTCCGGATACTGGAAGTACCGGTAAGGCAGATGCCATGGCGGTGCTGAATGTGAAACGCGAACTCTTTGAACTGGATATAAACCACCGGATGGAGACTGCCAAAAACCTCCGGATGCTGGAACTGGCTTACGAAAACATGGTGAACAGCCTCCGCACGTGGGACAAGAAGTACCTCATCAAAAGCCATCACGACGGCATAGTGGTATGGGGAAAGACATGGGGCATGAGCGCCCGGGTAAATGAAGGAGACACCCTGTGCACCGTTATCTCCAAGCAGCAGGGGAATCCCCTCGGGCACATCACTCTTTCACAAGACGAAGTGGCGGAAATTGCCGTGGGCGACAAAGTAAATATCGAACTGAACAAATACCCCACCCACTCGTATGGCGTACTGCGGGAAGAATCGCCTCCGTCTCTTTTGTGCCTTACAATAAAAGTTATGCCGTGGAAGTGGACTTTCCGGACGGACTGGTGACAACCAACAGAAAGGAAATAAAATATGAAATAGACATGTCCGGCCGGGCGGAGATCATCACTTCGAGCCGGAGCATACTGAGCAGGATTTTCGCACCCGTGTATGAATTGTTTTCCACCACGGAGTAACACCGTTTTTTTTTCACTACAGAGAATAACCAACTTAAACAAAGAAGAATATGAAAAAAGAAGACCCCAACAACAAGCAACCGGAATACACCCGCTATTCCGAAGATGAAGAACAAGTGCTGGACTTGAACGAACTGATGGACGTACAAGGTGGCATAGATGACAAGGAGTTATCCAAATGTGGCCTGGGATGCTATACAGGTGGATTCGTCGATCCTACAAAACACAAGATGAAAATACCGGAAATGAATAAAGTATATGTGCTGAACCCTCATTATCATCTGAGACATGATATTCACAGGGTCGCATTATTCTCCAGTACGGGGACAGATACCGACTGCTCCCGGAACTGGCATACTTTTATTCACCCGCTGCAAGCTGTCATGCTGAGTTTTTTCACGTATGACAGACCTTTGCAGACAACTCTCCCTCTGCTGTGCGACTTCTTCTGCCGGAGCAAGGAGGAGATGATCAAATGGGTATCGGACTTCATTGATAATCCGACCCCCATTTATACCTCCTCCCAGCAGGGAGAAATTTATTTTCCCAAACGTATATTGATTGAAGCGGAAAAGGCAGGCAAAGCATTGCGGTTTGACCGGCTGCAAGCAAATTCTTTTGTCTGGAAAAAACTGGATCTTACTACAAAAAGGCTGTATTCCGGTCCGTTGCTCCTCACATTCATGCTGACCAACCAATGTGTCACGCATTGTAAGTATTGCTATGCAGATACATCAACGCAAATAAAATCCCCACTCACCACCCAACGCATGATGGAGCTGATCAAGGAAGCTTCAGACCTGCAAGTACAACAAGTAAATCTGATAGGTGGTGAAATATTCCTGCATAAAGACTGGAAAATCATATTAAAAGAATTGGTAAAACGGGGTATTGCCCCCGAATTCATATCGACCAAAATGCCTGTAACCCAAAAACTGTTGCAAGATGTACAGGAAACAGGGTATCAGGGAATTGTTCAAATTTCACTGGATGCCATTCATTCCGAAATACTGACCGCCTCACTGGGAGTAAACGGAAATTATGCCAAAGAGATGCTTCACGGCCTGCAATTACTGGATGACAGCGGACTGAATTATCAGATTTCATCTGTGCTGACCAACTACAATTGCCAGTTGAATGTCTTGGCGGAATTACTGCATGAATTATCTCATCTGAAGCATATACGCGACTGGCGTATTATCCCCGCCAGTAATTCCATATACAAAGAGTATAATGTATTTTCGCATTTGAAACCTACTAAAGCGCAAATTACAAAGGTATTCAACCAAATACGCCCTCTTCTCACACAGGTTTCCTTTCCCGTGATTCTAGGGAAAGAAGTAACCGATAAAAACTATCAAGATACCTGGGGTGGAAGCCGGTGTTTCAAAGGAAGCGAATGCTCTGCATTGACCACTCATATGTTTATATTGCCTGATGGTAAAGTGACTGTATGCGAGCAACTTTACTGGCATCCACAATTTATCATAGGGAATGTAACCACACAAAGTCTGAAAGAAGTCTGGCATTCCCCTCAAGCCTTGCACCTTTGTTCCTTGTCACGTCAGGATATCAACAAAGAGAGTCCATGCAGGGAATGCCGTCTTTTTGAAGACTGTTTCAGTTATCTAGAACCGTTTGCTGGAGTGATATCATAAAAGCTTATGGAAAGGATTGTTGGGATTTTCCCGATCCGCGTTGCTGTTTTGCTCCTGCCATGAAAAATAAATTAAGTTATGACTGAAGACGAACTTGACAGAATAAAAAAATCATTTGTCCGTTCCAGTGACGAATGTCCCATGGAAGTGGCCTGTCTGCTCACTGTCATGAAATACTATGGCGGTCAACAAGATGCACGCACACTAGCCGAATGGTGTAAAGTAGATGGAAAATATACGTTGATGGGTATGAAACAGGCAGCTATACGTGCAGGAATGGAAGCGGAAATCTGCTTGCAGAACATGGAACAATTGTCCACCAGAAAATTTCCTGCCATACTTTTTGCCATCAATGATTTCGAAGTACCGGGATATGTGGTTTGTTATGGCATTCATGAAGGCCGCTTCATTATTTGGGAGCCGGGATTCGGCCCTATGCAATATTGGGAAAACCAAATGAAAACATTATGGATAAGAGGAATAACTCTTACTCTGTTTCCCACCCACGAATTTATGCAGAAAACGGATTTTCAACTAAAATGGTGGGAGTTGTATCCGTGGAGCAGGAAATGGAAAAGAAGACTGAACCGCTGGTATGAATATATCTGGCTAAATTATCCCTGGTTCAGGGAAATGGTAACACAGCTAAGACGGAAATGAATGGAGCAAGCCAAGTCCAATTATTCCATAGGGACAGATTGAACCCCTTAGCCGTCAAACTAAGTTTTTTATTACATACGATTCTTTTGTTCTGTGGAGACCAAAGCCCCATAGTAGGTGATAAAATCAGCGAGGCAAAAATCTTATCATAGTCTGGTGCATTAATCATATTAATTAAAGCAATCGTAGGATCATCTTCTGAATAAGCTCCACTAAAAGAAATAATCGCATCTTTAATATATTGATATCCGGCTGATAAGTATACCCATTTATAAGTTGTTCCTAAAGTTATATTATGAGATGAAGAAGGTAATAAAAATGGATTACCACCCTCATATATATACCGATTAATATACATTACATTACTTCGCAACTGAGCATAATATGGACGAGAGTATAATCTGAATATAGTTGTATTGTTCCCATATTTGAACTAGTGCAAGGTAGGAGAATAGTGGAATAGCCAACTGAAGAAATTGGTAATATTCCTTTTGTTTCATTTGATTTTATATTAAAAGCTCCGGTTTGATCACTGATAGTACCTTGTAAAAAAGTAGAATCAGGCAAAGAAAACAACACTATATTGGCAAACTCTAGTGGCTGTTTTTTTCATCCACTATTATTCCACTAATCATCTGTGCATGTATGCAAAGAGAAACCAGTAAGAGGCAGAAAGTTATATATAATTTTTTCATAACAATATCAATTATTTATCGGTTAAACCGGAAACGCAAATGACACAAATCTAACCTCCGGCAGGTTTATATCCATGCTGTACAGTTATTAATTTGTGTCATTTGTGTTCCAATTTTAATTTATAGAACGAAATAAATCCGCGTTCCATCCATTAACTCCCATTTATCATCCGGTGGTATGATGGCGGATAATCATTATGTATCATGCATCGCCGCATCTTACATATCTTTTACAAACAGACCTGTTAAAACTAAACTATCCGCTATATCCTCCTTGGGATTGGGCTGAAAAATCCTTCAGATGTTTCAGCCCGAACTTACGGTGCATTACTCCTGGAGTCGTGGACGGTGGTTCGGGCAGACAAATATGTAAAAGTCCATTCCATTGGGAATATATGAAATGATAATCCTCAATCATATCACAAAATGTTTATTTATAGAATGGGATGACGGATGGAACACGGATTTTTTTACTTTACCTGTCATTGGGTTTGCAAGTACAAATTTAAATTTTTAAGTCCGTGTTTGTCCGCTTCGTCCGTGTAGTTCGCATTCCATCACCCCGTTTTATAAATTTCCATTTATCATCCGGTGGTATGATTGCGGATAATCATTTCAAATAAGATAAAATATGTTATTTCATATTCTTCATTTATTCTTCCCCTTCAAGTATTCATAAAAAGCATATTGCGCCCGTACCGGTTCTTCTTTCGGATTCCTTTTCAACACATTATTCAGATTTTCATCCACCCAACCGGCTTTTCTGTTATCTTTCAACTGAATAACCAGCATATCTATCAGTTGTTGTTTCAGATCTTCGTCAAGAATGGGAGTAACGGCCTCTATACGCCGGTACAGGTTGCGCCTCATCCAGTCCGGCGAACCCATGAACAGAAGCGGTTTTCCTCCATGGTGGAAATACCACACCCGGGCATGTTCCAAAAAGCTGTCCACAATGCGAGTGATACGAATATTTCTGCTATAAGGCTGATTGGGAATCAAGCAGCAGATACCACGTACTATCAAGTCTATTTTCACTCCTGCCTCACTAGCCTTATATAATTCATCTATCATGGCAGGATCTTGCAGCGCATTCATTTTCAAGATAATCCGCGCTTCTTTTCCCGCCTTTGCCATATTTATCTCATATCCGATACGTCTTCTCAGTTCCGGCAGCAGATTAAAACGGGCTACCAACAAACGCTTGAATTTGGGTTCAGTCACTTCTTTCTGTAATACCCGGAATAAAGTATACAGATCATTCACAATAATCTCGTTGGAAGTGAACAAACCGGAATCAGCATATATCCGGGCAGTCTTCTCATTGAAATTTCCGGTACTGATATAAGCATAGCTGCGAGTCTGTTTTCCCTCTTTGTTATACCGCAGTACAAGCGCCACCTTGGCATGCACTTTCAATCCCGGTATACTGAAAATAATATGTATCCCCGCCCGCTTCATCATCTCGGCGGTAGCCAAATTGTTTTCTTCGTCAAAACGGGCCTTAAGTTCTACAAAAACAGTTACTTTTTTACCATTCTGCGCAGCAGCAATCAGCGTATTGATAACAACCGAGTTTTCCGCCACCCTATATTGGGTAATCATGATCTCCTTACAGGACGGGTCATGAACGGCTCATACAGGAAATGGATGAAATGTTCAAAAGAATGATAAGGGAAATGCAACATCAAATCCTTCTTGCTCACATAACGGAATATGGATTCTTTCTCATCCAAACAATTCAATGTCATGGGACGAGGTTTCAATTGGGTACAAAGTTCCTTACTGGGATTAGGCAGATGAGCCAAATCCTCCAAGTTCAAGTGTTTGTCTCCCGGAACCAAATCATCACGATTGATGCCAAATGCATCGACCAGAAACTCCAGATAATCCGCAGGCATCTTTCGGTCATACACAAAACGGCATACAGCACCTATTTACGCTTTTTCACCTTTTTACGCAACTGTTCCACCATTACTTCGGAACTGGTTGCATCATCCACGAAAATATCGGCGTCACGAGATATCTTGCAACAATAACTGCAATCCAAATCATAGCCCGGAAACATACGGTTGATATTCGCCTTTATAATATCTTCCATATACATCAGGTAAAAGTTTTCTCCCTGTCGGGGAAGTTCTATGAAACGGGGAACTTTGCTATAAGGCAATTTGATAATATAGTATTCCTTTTCCCCCGTGTCTTTGCGCGTCACGCGTACCGACAGATACAAACGGTTGTCACGTAAAAAAGTCTTGATTCGATTCTTGCATACCGGAACAGGCTGAAGATAGGGAAAAATTTCTTCTTTAAAGAAATTACTGATAAACTCCTGATGAAAAGGCTCTACCTCCTGTTTACTTTGATAAAAAATAATATGATGCCTGCGCAAAGCCGGGACAATCTTATGCTCATAAATGCGGATACGGTCTTCCATCTGGCTATTGACAGCTTCGGTTATCTGATGTATCAGGTGTCTGGCTTCTTCTTGTGTCATATCATCACTTTGGCCACCGGAAGCGATGGCTTTATGTTCCGCTACACGAATCTTGTAGAATTCCTCCAGATTAGAAGAATATATAGAGATAAAGTTAATCCGTTCATACAACGGAAGGGAGTCGTCATCCGCCTCCAACAACACGCGATAGTTGAAAGACAACCAACTGATATCACGCTTGAAATAATGATATTTGCTCTCCATATTATGCTTAGATTTGTTCCAAATATAGTACCTTTGCCGATAATAAACAAAAAAACTATGACAAGAATCGGATTATTATCGGATACTCATGCATTTTGGGATGACAAATACTTGAAATTACTTTGAGAATTGTGATGAAATATGGCACGCCGGAGACATTGGCTCGG
>ENA-OQIM01000638-OQIM01000638.1-human-gut-metagenome-genome-assembly--contig:-NODE-638-length-13077-cov-10.491660_pt1 | contig 13077 bp, 16 predicted proteins | sample MGYA00242579_ERZ504744 | MGnify/ENA primary metagenome ERZ504744 (study PRJEB26092, sample SAMD00036441) | human gut metagenome | host: Homo sapiens | study: EMG produced TPA metagenomics assembly of...
TAATTTTTTTCATTATGTACCTCCATTTCGATTCACGGGGTGAATTGACGAGTGAATCAAATGGAGGTGGGAACGGCAGCGGTATACAGCCGGTTATCTCCGAAAAAAAAGGCAACAAAAAAACGCCAGATTCCCGCAATGGGAAACTGGCGCACCAAGAACAGTCATTATTATGCTGAATCACATGGAACGATAATGCCGATGCAATGCTATACTTGCCCGGAGGAGGGGCAATGCTTTTTTAATTGATGTAGATCATGGGAGCTTTGAAAAAGCAAAAGAGACACGGCAAATTAACCTCCAAGCGGCTACCGTGTCCCTGCAAGTCGTCATTAGTTTGTGTAAACGCAAAGAAACGGCGGCTCTGAAATTGTCCTTCAAAACCGCCGATTGAGTTCAAACCTTAAAATAGCGCACGAAATTATCTGCCCCAGTCAACGGTTTTTTTCTTTCCCCGGACGGGGCAGATAACTTATTATGCAGAGCAGAGCGGAGCCGATGTGCGCTAATCGGTTCCTTGTACTTTCTCCTTCAGCTTTCGGAAAGATGTATCACTGATGGCGTGTTCAATCCGGCAGGCGTCTTGTTCCGCTGTTTCCTGATCGACGCCAGCAGCGATAAACTGCTCCATAAAAAACAAATGGCGTTCATAGATTTTCTCGGCAATCTCCCGACCTATGACGGTCAGATGAAGGAACCCATCATCATCCACGGTCAGAAAACCTCCATTTTTCAAAACGCCTACCGCATGGCTGATACTCGGTTTGCTAAAGCCCATGTGCCGGGCAAGGTCAATGGAGCGGACCATGCCCATTTTCTTTTGTAGAACAAGGATAGCCTCCAGATAATCCTCCCCAGACGCATGAATCTTCATCAGTTCCTCCTTTATGCTTATTGTTGAATCCTCCAGCCCTCAGTCTGTTCCCGAATCTTAATAAATTCCTGATAGGTTCCCCTTTGAGCCAGCAATTCCTTATGGGTTCCTTTCTGCACGACGGTTCCACCATCAATGACAAGAATTTGATCCGCATTTTCAATCGTCGCCAGTCTATGGGCAATCGTTATGATTGTTTTACCATGTGTCAGTGCGGAAATCGCCTCTTGAATCAAATGCTCATTCTCTGGGTCAATGCTGGCCGTGGCCTCATCCAAAATAACAATCGGCGCATCTTTCAGCATGGCTCGGGCAATCGAAATCCGCTGCTTTTCACCGCCGGAAAGAGAAGAACCGCCCTCCCCAATGACGGTATCATATCCATCTGGCAAGGCCATAATAAAGTCATGGCAGCGCGCTTCTTTTGCAGCGGCAATCATCTGTTCCTCCGAAGCGTCCGGGCTGCCGAATTTGATATTGTTACGGATTGTATCCCGGAACAGATATACATTCTGGAACACCATACTGATATTTTTTAGTAAGCTGTCACAGGTAAATTCTCGAATATCTGTTTCTCCTAAAGTGATTTTTCCGGCGTCAACATCATAAAAGCGTGCAATCAGGCTGCACAGGGTAGACTTGCCGCTCCCGGAGGGACCTACAATCGCTGTTGTGGTATTCTGCGGAATCGTGAAATTCACATCATGCAATACAGTCCGTTTATCGTAACCAAAGGATACATCCTGAAAAGTAATGTCATACGAGGTCGGTGTAATATCTTTTCCGTTCTGGTCGATATATTCTGCATTTTCCAGAGCTTCCAGCTTATTCATAGCGGAATCTATAAGACCCAACATGTGAGCCGCGTCGTTAATGTTTTCCACACTTCCAAAGATTACGAAAGAAAACAGAACAAACATCAGGAAATAAGCAAGACTCATTTGCCCGTTAAGTGTCTGCCATGCACAGATAAACACAATCCCCATAGATGCCAGTTTTAAGGAGAACAGATGCAAGCAGTTAAATGGCGTATAGCCTTTTTCTACTTTGATATGAATATTTTTCAAATCCGTATTTGCCTTGCGGAAACTTTCGATAGAAGCCCCTTCCTGTCCGAACGATTTAACGATGGACAGCCCGCGGATATATTCAATCGCAGAGCCAGACATATCCTCCATGGCCTGGTGCGTGATAGCAGCGGTCTTTTCACTATGCCTGCTGATACCATGTAAGGCCAATGAGGAAAAGGCAACGCCGACAACAGAAATCACTGCTGCGGCTGGACTCAGGAAAAGGAAACACAGGAGAATTGCAATAAACTTTGCATATCCGTTGATGATGATGTCAACCATCTTCATTCCCTGCAATTCGAGTGTGGATAGCTCCGTGGTAACACCTGTCAGAATATCGCCCACGCTGTTTTTGGAAAAATATCCCAGAGGAACCCTTTTCAGCACATCGCCTAAATGGATTCGCTGCCCTGCGGCTACTTCATAACCAATGCTTTCCTGCAACACCGCCCGCAAATAAGAGAGTAGAAAGTTAAGCGCAATCGAGCCAACAATAATCCAAAGCGTCTGCCAGATCAGGGAGGATTCTATTGTGTTGCCTGCCCAATAAGCTGCGATTGCTTTATCAAGGGCATAAGCGGCAGCCATTGTAGGGATCGCCGTAGACAGGCTGCTGAAAAAGGAAAAAACAGAGCCAAGATAGAGGCGTCCCTTATATTTCCCCGCCCATTTAATGATCCGTTTCATAGACTTAAACATGAGCGGCCACCTCCTTCTTTTCACTCACAGACCAATTCTTCGCCCCGATGTGGGCTTTCCACATATCCGCATAAAGCGGACACCGCTTCAACAATTCTTCCTGCTTTCCGCAATCCACAATCCGGCCTTTTTTCAACACGACAATCTGATCTGCGTTCTGAATGGTGGAAAGGCGGTGGGCGATCACAAGAAGAGTTTTACCCTTTGATAACGCCATGATAGATTTCTGAATTTTATCTTCGTTCTGCGGGTCAGTAAATGCTGTCGCTTCATCCAAAATAACAATCGGGGCATTTTTGAGGATCGCCCTCGCAATCGCAATTCGCTGTTTTTCGCCGCCGGACAGCCTCTTTCCGGCATCACCGGCAGGGGTATCATATCCTTTGTCCAAACGCACAATAAATTCATCACAGCAGGCCGCTTTCGCCGCCGCATATACTTCTTCATCTGTGGCGTTTGGATTTCCAAGACGGATGTTTTCTTTCAGGGAGCAATTAAACAGGAAGTTATCCTGCGTCACAAAACTGACCAGTTCGGAAAGCTGGCGTATAGACAACTCTTTGATATTCTTCCCCCCAATGGTAATGTTGCCGCCTGTCACGTCCCAAAACCTTGCAATCAGACGGGCAATCGTTGATTTACCGCCGCCAGACGGTCCTACAAGTGCCGTAAAACTTCCCTCTGGCAATTCCAAGTTCACATCATGCAGTACTTCATTTTGCTCGGAGCCGTCATAGGAAAAGGTTACATGCTCCAACACAATATCATTGCGGGGTATGGATACGATTTTCCCTGAATCCGGCAGCACAGGCAGGTTCAAAAGTTCATTTGCCGCCTCTACTGCATATTCCATAGACTTTGCTTCGTTAATGAAAGTGGTTGCTTTCATCAACGGCCCAACAATGCTGAGGGAAAGAATAATCCCCATTGCAAGCTCTGCGGGGGAAATACTTCCATTCTGTACCAGCAGAAGGCCGACAGGAAGAACCCCCAGTAGCGTTGTGGCATAATCGCCATCATCAGGTTCATCGTTTTCCATGTGCTCTTAAACCATGCCAGGGTAAACTCTTTGAACGACTGGACAGCATTAACAAATTTTTCATAGGAGCTTGTGCTTTGATTAAAAGCCTTTACAACCTCGATGCCTTCCACATACTCAATAATAATACTGTTGACATGGTTATTTGCCTCCATATAAGCGGCGTACTGACTGTTATAATTCCTCATAAGGAAAAACATAGGAATCATGGCCAGCACCGGAGCAATCAGAACCGCCAATCCCATGCGCCAGTCAATGACCATCATCCAGGTAAAAATTGCAACAGGGAGTAGGAGGTTAGAAGTCAATTCCGGGATCATGTGTGCCAAAGGCGGCTCTAAATCCTCCACCTTATCCATGATGATATTTTTCAGATAGCCGATTCGCCGCCCCATCACTTCGCCGAGAGGCGCTTTCATCAGCCGGTCCGCAATTTTAAGCCGGATTCCTTCCAAAATGGTATAGGCTGAAATATGCGCCATGATCGTAGAGATCCATGGCAGGCAACCCGCAGCAGGTAGCCACTGCTCCAACCAGACACCAAATCAGAATGCCATTCAGGGTCACATTCTGATTGATAAATGCCAGCAGGATTTCATATACAGCCCAAAAAGGAATAAACCCTCCTGCAACGCTCAGAATGGCGCAGAATACCGAAAGAGCCATTTTCCCCTTGCATGGTGCGGCGAAGGAAAACAGAATTTTCACCCAATTATCTTTTTGCTGCTTCATTACAATCACCTTCCTTCTTTTTAGTCAGCAAAGAAAAAAAGGATGGGTAGTCTTTGCTAACCATCCTCATTGTAGCAGTATTCAATTCTTCTTTCCTCTCCAAAACGGCATTTATGCACCGTTTAGAAAAAAGATTTTCGATATTCCATCGGCGTCTGCCCTATCACCTGCCGGAAAGCTGTTGCAAATTTACTGGGGCTTTCATATCCCACAACTCCTGCAATTTCCGCAATCCCTTTTTTGGAATCCTGTCGGAGCATTGTGGCAGCAACGTTCATCCGATAACGGCGAATATAGGAATACATGGAATCTCCGTATATTTCCTTAAAGCAGGTTTTCATCCCCGTCAATGAAATCTGGAATCGTTCAGCTAATTCATCCATCGTGTAATGCTCCTGCAAATTTGCCGTAATAAGATCATGGATCGCTTTGATTTTTTCTACCTGCCCTTTATAGAAATAAGGGCGATCTTCTTTGGAATCAGAAAACTGCAAAGCGTCCAGATATAAAAGCAGCTCCAGGGCTTTTACTTTATAGTAGTCACCTTTGATCTGCTGCGGGACAAAGTAAAGCTCTGAAAAAATATGTTCAATTCCTGGCTCATTATGAATCACAAACGGTTTCTTGTCATTGCAATATTTTTTTTTGAAGCTCGTACAAATCAACAGAAAATCCGCCAAAAAAGTCTTTCAGCGCCGGCACAGCAATGTCCAAATCAAATCCCAGGGTCACCCCATGATAGTGGCAGAGTGGAAAGCAGAACCGTCCCGAATGGGAACGCCGGTCATCCACACGCATCTCATGCTCTTGCAAATAGCTATACGCATGATTGCCAATCTCGCTTTCGATCCGTCCCTCCCTGCAATGGTCTATATAGAGAAGCGAACTGTCCGTACTACTCTGAAAGTAGGAGTACATTCTTTCAGGTGCATATCGCTATACATCACAAAAGCGCCATCAAAAAATTTTGTGGGCTGTCATGGTTCCCTCGCCGCTCTCGTCAAAAAGCTGCAGGACAACGCAATCCTCAGTTTCAATGACATTTTTAACATTTGAGCCGCAGTTTATTTTACCATCAAACAGTTTGATTTCCGCCGCCTCCTTCCATCATAAAGAAATTAAATAACCGTTCTCGTCCTTCCGTATCCTGGAGGAAATAGTTTTCTTCCAATCTGCCGTTTTCCAGATGGATCACATAATTGCAGCACCTGAGTATAAATTCAGGATCATGGGTCACAATCACAATGGTTTTTCCTGAATCGGCAAGTCCTTTGACCGAATCGGCCACCTGCCTCATGTGAAAGAGATCAAGGCCGCTGGTAGGTTCGTCAAATAGTATAACCGGACGTTCAGAGGCAATCGCAGAAGCAATCGCCACACGTTGTTTTTGCCCTCCCGAAAGCCCCATCGGATGGCAGGCTTTGTACGGGAGCAAATCCATTTCTGTCAAGATAGCCTCTGCCTTTGCCACATTTTCAGGCGATTCATCGGAATCTTTCCCCGGCATACTTAACAGGACTTCCTCTAAAACGCTCTCCGTAAAAAGCTGATGATTTACATCCTGCATGACCATATAGCATAGCTTCAGCCGCTGTTTGCTTGAATAGGAAGTACCATCTTTTTCGAGGATACCTTTACATCTTTTTTCCAATCCGCATAAGCAACGGGATAGTGTCGTTTTTCCGGCTCCATTGTGCCCGATGACCGCCGTTACATTTCCGGCAGGAAGCTCTATATTTTCCAGAGAAAGCGTTTCCGGCTGTTTCTTGTATGCGAAATGGAAGTGGTTCAGTTTCCATATCCCCTGCCCTGAATGTAGACTGGCAGGCTCAATGTCTGCAAACTCACCCAGGCCAAGAGGCCGTAATCCCATTTTAGCTTTTTCCGCCGCCGGAATCAACTGAAATTCCGGCAAAGTATAATCCCCTTGTATTTCCCCGTCGCTTAAATATATGATCCTGTCTGCCAGATCATAAAGATAGTAGAGCCGGTGCTCCGCAATAATAATTGTTTTGCCCTGTGACTTCAATATTTTTAACAGTTTCCGAAAATCAGCGATGGAATAGGCGTCAAGGTTGGAAGATGGCTCGTCCAAAACAAATACATCCGGTTCCACAGCGGCGGCAGATCCACAGGCGATTTTTTGCTTTTCCCCACCGGAAAGGGAGAAAACACTTCTGTCCAGCAGATTTGTAAGGTTCAACTGCTCTGAGACCAGCTTTACCCGCTTTCGGATTTCTGCTTCTTCCAATCCATGGTTTTCACATCCAAAGGCAATTTCGCTGGTCGTATCCACATTAAAAAATTGAGAACGTGGATTCTGAAAAACAGAACCCACTTTTTTGATATATCAAACAGGGAAAGCCCGCTCATATCTTCTCCATCAAGCATGACAGTGCCTTCCAGCTTTCCATCGTAATAATGAGGAATCAGTCCGTTAAACAGCCGTGTCAGTGTGGTTTTACCGCAGCCCGATGTTCCGCAGAGCAGTACAAAATCCCCGTCGTTAATAGACAGGTCAATATTTCTTAATGTTCCGTGTCCTTTCCTGTCTCCAATGTCAGTTTCATTTGGAGGGTAGGAAAAAGAAACTTTTTTACATTCGATCATAGGCCTACCTCCCTGTAATCATCGTGACAATAGGAATTGCAAAAGCCACCACACATAGCAGCAGGAAAAAAACATCCTGCACATGAAAGCCGATTTCGCAGATGTTTGTCCTCTTGACCGGACCGCCCAATCCTCTTGTCAGGGCTGCCGCATTTAATTCTTCCCCGATCTTGACGGAACACATGATAACAGGGACAAGCCTGTATTCCAGCATTGCACTGGCTTTGCCCCCGCCAAAACGGATTCCTCTCATTTTCATAGCGTCCCCTATGGCATTATATTCTTCTACAACCGTAGGGAAAAATCGGAATATCACGGACATAGGAATGATGATCTGCTCCGGTAAATGCAGCTTCTTCATAGAGGCAACAAACTCGCTGACCGTCGTTGTCCTGACCGTGATGTATCCCATCATAATCCCCGGCACAAACCGCATAAAGAAACCGCAGATTGCAACAACAAGAAAGTTAGGAAGGCCGGATAGGTGGGGGAGCGCCCATAGTTGCAATATATAGCTGCCGCCATATAAAACAAAATAGATAACCGATCCCTTCCACGATTTTTCCGTGAGCAGCAGGATCAATGGAACAGCAGCCAAAATAGGAGCAAACTGTTTAGAAGCAGCCCCACCTCCGCCGCTCAAGACAAAGAGGGCAATCGTGATAAGCAATGCCAACTTTGTCCGAGGGTCTAACGACAGGCCGGTTTCCTTTTTTTTGCTTGCTAACAATTCACGGCGCATTATGCAATACCCGCACGCTTAAAGTGCTTTTTGAAAATTTTCTGGCCGATCACACCGCCGATCACGCCGCAAACGAACCCGGCAATCAAAAGAAGGGGGAGCGTATATGCCGAGATATAGCTCATAATGGAATCTGCATACTCTTGTCCATAACCGCTGATTAGCTGCTGATAGTAGCTGTCCCGTGTTGCAACAATGGGGATGTAGTTTCCGATGATCCACATAGAAAAAACACCATGCGATATGATTCCTTTTTTTGCACTCTTATAATCGCCGGATTTCAAAACAAGATCAGCCAGGACACCGAACACGGCACCGGTAATAATGCTCCAATACCCCATGCCGGTCAGCAACATTAAAATACCGCAGATCAGTCCTGTCAGCGATACCATTCCAAACTTCTGGACTTTAGAATAATACAGCATCATTACGATTCCGCCAATCAGCGGAACCAGCACGATCAGAAGCGGAAGAAAAATAGGGATAAATCCCAGCATGGCAATCGCCATCATCACCACAAAATAGATCGCAGTGAAGATTCCAACATTGATAAGGTCTTTTCCTTGTAGTTTATTCATTATTTGGTCCTCCTGTTTGCTTTTGTGTTAGCACCAACTAACCGCATTTCAGTATAGCAGATATGTCGGTATGTTTCTTCTCCAAAAAGGCATTTTCGCTCCAAATAGACAATTACTTTGCTTTTGCTGTCTTTACGGGGAGTGATTGCCTGCGTGTGTGCGTGAACATAGAACTATTCAACATTGAACAGAGGCGGTTCTTGCATAATTTGAAATGGAAACAGCCAAAATCTCCGCTTCTAATTGTAGTATTAGTAGAGGGAGAAATAGAAGGTAGGGTTTCGATAGCAAGCACAGCAAGCGAGTACCCGCTTGCGATTTTTCGTATTTTCAGATCTCTTGACCGAAAATGAAAAATGTTTGTGAGATAATCTCAAACTCTTATGAAGAATGGAGCAGCGCATGGCGAACCGGAAACGGAATATCCAGATGAATTTTTATGTCACAGAGAATAAAAAACGGCTTATAGATGAGCGGATAAAACTGCTAGCCTCCCTACCGCATTCAATATCATTCTCGTTTGGCAACGAACTAAAAGCTGAAATCTGCAATTCATCCTCATAGTTCAATTAGTAGCTGGAAACGCCATAATCATGGAGCAACCATGTTATCAAAAAGAAATCAGCATAATCAGTCCTGTTCTCAAGCACAATAAGGTTATTCCTTTGTGCAAATCGGAACGATAAAATATATTTGAGGTGAACGATTATGCCGATTGATGATTTAACTGCTTTAGGGCAAAAAATGCGGGAAGCCCGAAAGAATAAAGAACTGACACAACAGGAACTTTCCGATCTAAGCCATGTTTCTGTAAAACAAATTGCCAATATCGAAAAAGGGAAAATGAACCCGTCCTATTTGATTTTGAGAGCATTGGCAAAGGTCCTGCACATCTCTTTAGATACGCTTATAAATCCAGATATTTCTCTGGAGGATGAGGGTGTCAATCAGATGAAAATGCTTTATTCCAGCTGTCCGCCAGAAATGCGTGACACCCTGCTGCATCACACCCAAGAAACAGTGAAGGAACTGACAGAGTTATCCGAGAAATTTGAAACGAATTGAGCCAGTGAGTGAAATTTAACGATTCTCTCACTGGTTCTTTTCATTTTCGGAGAAAAGAGGTTATACCGAAAGTCAAATTATCCCGAATACTTCAAAAAAAGCCAGTAACAGAGGCATTTCTTAAAGAAATATTCGGGATAACTTTTTGTGTCCGCCGATGTCATTAAAAGAGAGCCGTATATAAATTTCTCCAAAATTCGGGATAATTTTATAGCATCCATAAGGGCATTTGCTGATAATGGTGTCAGCAGGGATTTCCCTGACTATACCAAAGGAGGCATCTGCCATGAATGAAAACAAAGTAACCATCAACGAAATGATTGCCCGAATGGTTGCAGAAGCCAGAAGGCTCGGCTACAGTGAATCCAGCATATGGAGAAACATCCAGCCGGGGCTGAGAGCGTTTGCAATCTACTACGGCAAAAAGGACCTTTCTTTCTATGATCCTGAAACCACGAATGAATATGTAAGATTCCAGAAAGAGCGGTTGTCCAGAAACGAAATATCAGACTATCACTACAGAAATATCCGGTCTGCCGCGAACCGTCTGAATGAGTTTTATCTGACAGGGACGGTCCACCTCAAGATGCCGAAACACGGAACGAAATATCTGCTCAAAGCGGAAAACGAACGGCTTATCGACCGTTTCCTGGACTATAAGAATTATGGGCCGAATACGCGTGATGACGTGGTCTGGGTGGCCCGCAGATACCTTTATCATTTTGAAAAGCTCGGACATGAATCGCTGGAAGATGTCTCTGTCGATGATGTAAGGGAATTTATATTAAAAACTGCGGCGGAGGTCAAAACATCCAGCCTGCACAACGTTCTTCTCTATCTTAAATATTTCCATATCTTCCTGAAAGAAACAGGGATACCGGCTCCGGACTGTGCCGGTCTGTTTTCCTATAAGGTTTACCGCGACATGCCGATACAGGGTTATGTCACAGATGAAGAACTGGAATGCATCCTCGCGGTAATCGATACCGAAAGCGACATGGGAAAAAGGGACCGGGCCATTATCCTGACGGCTGCGACGACCGGCCTGCGTGCCTGTGACATTATCCGTCTTAAGCTGTCCGACATCGACTGGAGGAAAGGCGAGATCAGGCTGTGCCAGAAAAAGACCGGCAGGACCGTCTATGTCCCTCTGGTAAAGGAGACCGGGGCTGCCCTGCAGGATTATATATTGAATGCGCGCCCTGCTTCCGACTGTCCGGAGGTGTTCCTGAGGCCGTGGCCCCCAAAACTGCCATTGCCGACGCGGTCTGTATCGGAAGCATGTTCCAGCAGTACCAGAAGAAGGCCGGTATCACCAGGCTCGCGTTTGACGGGAAAGGGTTCCACGGCCTCCGGAGGCGCCTTGCCAAGAAGCTGCTGGTTACAGGCACACCCCTCACGACAATCGCCCAGATCCTCGGGCATGACGATCTGAAATCCTCACGCCAGTACCTTTCGCTTGATAACGGGAACCTGAAAGAGTGCGCGCTTGATTTCGGGGGCATCCCCCTGGAAAGGAGGGAGCTGTTATGAGCCGGGGATTTACCAGTACATTTGCAGATGACCTGGACAACCTGATCGATCTGAAAGTATCTCTCGGTTATTCCGAAAACACGTATCTCGGGAGGGCGCGCCAGTTTGACCGGTACTGTTCCATAAAATATGCGGGAACCAGGGAACTGACAGAAGGAGTAGTCCTGGACTGGCTGAAACCCGGTCCGGGGGAATCCGACAGCGTGATCCACGGCAGGGCCGCTTTCATGCGGGGATTCGGCACTTACCTGAAATCCGTTGGGAAGAACGCCTATATCCTGCCGGACAGGTTCACCGCCGGCGGGACAGTCTTTGTCCCGTATCTGTTCGGGGACGAAGAGCTGGTGGCGCTCTTCCGGGAGATAGACGCATACAGATACCCGAAAGAGCCGTTCCGCCCGATCCTGCTCAGCACTTATTTCCGCATGACCTATACCTGCGGCTGCGCCCGAATGAGGGAAGGAACCTGAAAAGAAATGAAGTGGACCTGAATACCGGGGAGGTACGGATCATTGAGTCAAAGAAGCATAAGAGCCGCACCATCGTCATGTCGGATGAAATGAACTCCCTGGCAAAATCCTATGCGGCCGTCCGTGACGCGGCGTTTCCCGAAAGCAGCTTTTTCTTCCCCTCGCCATCCGGCGGGTCCTACTCCGCCGGATGGATGCAGGGAAAGCTCAAGAGATTTTTTGCCCTTTCAAAACCGGATGTTCCGAAAGACCTTCTTCCCTCAGTAAGAGTATACGACCTCCGGCACCGGTTTGCCACTGCTGTTTTGAACCGGTGGCTTGATGAAAAGAAAGACTTAAGCTCACGGCTGCCCTACCTCCAGACGTACATGGGGCACAGGGATCTGGAAGCGACGGCTTATTATATCCATCTTCTCCCGGAAAATCTGATAAAATCGGCAGGGATTGACTGGGAAGGCATGAACCGTCTGATTCCCCGGGTGGAACTATGGGAAAAGTAAAAGACGAACAGCTATTCACGCTTTTGCGGGATTTTCTGCTGGCCTACCTGCCGAACCAGCGGAAAGCAAGCAGCAACACGGTGAAAGCGTACCGGGCGACTTTGAACCAGTTCCTGAAATATACCGCCGGGCAGAAAAACATCCCTGTTTTGTCCGTTACATTCGAAATGGTCACTTATGAAACGGTAAACTCGTATCTTGACTGGCTTTCGGAGGATCGGAAAGCCGCACCAGCCACACGCAACAACCGGCTGGCTGCCATCCGGGCATTTGTTTCCTATGCCGCAGCCTGCCGCCCGGAATATATCAGCGTGGCAGGCAGGCTGGCCTCCATTGGAATCCAGAAGAATGACCGGTTCGCAAAAGTGGACTATATGTCTGAGGATGCGGTAAAGGCGCTCCTGGCAGAGCCGGACACCAGGACTGAGATCGGCGTTCGGGACCAGTTCCTGATGGTTTTTCTGTATGACACCGGCGCACGCATCCAAGAGGTCCTCGATGTAAAAATCTGCGACATCAAGGTTGACCGGACGCCGACCGTAACGCTTCACGGGAAAGGGAAAAAGACCAGGATAGTGCCTCTGATGAAGGATACCGTAAAGCACCTGCAGAATTACATGCGGGTGTTTCATCCGGGCGGGACATGGATGTCAACTGAATGGCTCTTTTACGTGGAGCGCAGGGGTATCCGTAACGCAATGTGCGACGATACGGCAAGGCTCCGGATTCAGAAATACGCTGCATCCGCAAGGGAGAAATGCCCGGATGTTCCCCTGAATGTCCATCCCCATTTGTGGAGACACACGAGAGCCATGCACTTATACCAGCATGGGATGGACCTGACCCTGATCTCCCAATGGCTCGGCCACAAACAGCTCGAGACCACACTAATCTATGCACATGCCGATACGGAGGCCAAAAGGAAAGCTATCACCGAAGCGATGGCTTCTGATCCTTTCCTTGGAGCAGAATCCGTTAATTATACTGTCAGTGATGAAGAAATCCTGAAACGCCTTTACGGTTTATGACATGCCAAAGATTATCCCGAATTATCTTGCCTAAACCGGAAGTTCCAGGGAACTGACAATGTAAATGTCTAAAAAGTTATCCCGAATATTTCTTTGAGAAATGCCTCTGTTTACATGGCTTTCTTTGAAATATTCGG
>ENA-OQIM01000639-OQIM01000639.1-human-gut-metagenome-genome-assembly--contig:-NODE-639-length-13073-cov-4.753669_pt1 | contig 13073 bp, 22 predicted proteins | sample MGYA00242579_ERZ504744 | MGnify/ENA primary metagenome ERZ504744 (study PRJEB26092, sample SAMD00036441) | human gut metagenome | host: Homo sapiens | study: EMG produced TPA metagenomics assembly of...
ATATTTTATTTTCATTCGCGTCATATTCGGTTTATTAAATTACTGTCTTTATTTTTTGTTGCTACTTTTTGTTTTTTTGAAAATTTCAACCATTGGAAAATAGTGCAACTCTCTTTTCCATTCTGCAATTATGATTTGTAATTATGACTTTGTGTGAGCTTGCTTCTATGGGGATTTTTTCAAAGTTTTTCATATCATTTTTTATTCTAAAAATGAATGATACCGTTTTGCTTTATTCAGTTAGTTTTTTAAGCAAATTACTTTACTTTGTAATCATATATTTTATATCACATAAGCTATCCAGCACCAGATCCAATATACGATTTTCCATCTATGAAATCACTACATTGGCTATAATACCTGTTATTTCCGTATTTGTAATCTACACAATGATATATTTTCTTATGAATTATGAAATAAAATCTCCACTCAACTATCTGCTCATCCTTAGCAGCTTTTTCATGCTGCTTATAAACATACTCATCTTTGGTCTGTTTGAACATATTAAGCAAAAAATTCCGAAATAGCAGAGCTCACACTTCAGAACCAGCGTGATGCCGACTCTGTAGAATACTACAAAGCCCTCGTGTCACAGGATGAGAAACAAAAAGTTCTCATTCATGACATCAAAAAGCATCTCAATGCCATAGCCTCACTGAACGAACAGCACGATTCTGAAAAAATCGCAGCATACCTTACCCACGTACTCGGTTCTTCTGAGTTAAAGCACTCCGTGCGGGTATGCGATAATGACCTTTTAAATGCACTGCTCTGCCGTTACCAGAAGATATGTCTCACACAAAATATTGCGCTACACATTGATATAAGAAGTAAGTGTATTGATTTCGTGACATATGATGATCTCAGTGTACTTTTCGGTAATCTCATGGATAATGCTGTAGAGTCAGCCGAAAAAACAGTTAATCCTTTTATAGAACTCAATGTTTTTCAGAAAGAGAAAAATAACATGACCATTATCACGCTCATTGATTCCTGCCGCGTAAATCCTATCGACAAGAATGGCAACCTTTTACCAACTAAAAAACCGAATCCACAGTTTCATGGATTCGGTATGCGTAGTATAGAAAATATTGTTAAGAAGTATAATGGTGAAATGACTTTTTACTTTGATGATCCTACCAAGACATTCCATACGATTATTATGCTTCGGCACTGAAAGCTGTTTCTTTTTCGTTTACAAAGCTATTTTCATCAGCAGAAGCCATTCCATAACCTTACTTTGCGTAAAGTCTTTAATGTTGCGCGTAATAATATAGTCTGCATGAACATATTCAGCAGTTGCACTTTGTATGGCATCTTCAAAATCTTTCCACTTCATATTTACAGCCATCTCAAGCACAACTGAACTAAAATCAGCGAACTCAAAAAGCCGAATCCACACTCCCATGGATTCGGCTTTTGTATACACACTTCTATTTTCTATTTTGTATGAAGCTGTCAATCATCGCAATCACACCATCTACACCGAGCTTTGCCACATTCAGGCACAGGTCATAGTTTTCTGCCTGCCCCCACTCCTGTCCGGTATAGTATTTGTGATAGGTCTTTCTGTTGTCATTTGTCTCACGCACAACAGTCTTTGCCTTTCTCGCTGAGACTCCATGTGTATCAGCCACAGTATCAACGCAGAAGGCATCATTCGCTGTCAGGAAAACTGAGACAACATCATCTCTTCCCTGAAAGGCAAAGTTTGCACATCGTCCCTGAATCACATATCCCTCACAGCCGTCCTCAAGCGGCAGCCTGTCTATAAATGTAAGAGCCCTCCCCGGAGTATCATGCAGCACATTATCCTCCTCCGTCTCCATCACAATAGAGTAAAGCAGAGAATTAACCGGTCTCTCACTGTAAAACTCCTCATACTCATCGTAGCAGCCTGCCTCTTTGGCACCGGCCGCAATAGCCTCTCTGTCCATGAAATGTAAATGATATTTCTCAGCGACTGCTCTACCGATAGTATCTGCATCGCAACCGCACTTTCTAGCAATAGTAATTATCATATAAATATAGCTCCTTTCTGTAAAAAAGCCAACGCGCAGGAAGCGCTCAGACAAATCAATAAAAGTTTGCAAACACCGATGCAAACACCACCGTAAGTATTCCTGCCACCGCGATAGCAAGAGAGCTCATGGCGCCCTCTATCTCGCCCATCTCGATTGCCTTCGCTGTTCCGATGGCATGTGATGAAGCACCAAGCGCCAGTCCCTTCGATATAGCTCAGTGATTCTGAATATTTTGCAAACAAACTCTCCGAGTATATTTCCAAGCACACCTGTCACGACGATAACTGCGACAGTGATAGTCACATATCCGCCGAGCTCCTCTGATACGCCCATACCGATAGCTGTCGTGATGGACTTTGGAAGCAGTGTGACATAGTCCTCGTGTGAAAGCCCCATAAACACTGACAACACAAGCACTGTCACAAGGCTTGTTATGACTCCTGCTGTAAGTCCGAGCGCGACTGCAGCTATATTTTTCTTGAGCAGTGTCCACTGCTCATAGAGTGGTATCGCAAGGCATACCGTGGCCGTGTCAGAAACCAGCTAAGGTACGATGCTCCCTTATTGTATGTGTCATAATCCACATCTGCCACAACAAGCACTATGATGGTCAGTACTATTGAAATGAGAAGCGGATTGAGTATTGCAAGCTTAAACTTTTTCTTTAAAAGCATACCTATCAGATATGCAACCAGACTTACCGTGACACCGGCAAAAAGCGATGTCTGAAACAAATTATCCATTATGATTATCCTCTATCTTATTTATTTTCTCCAGCATCAGCCCTCTTGCGCTTCTGCATACGGATTACGAGCTGTGAAACATATCCTGTAGCAATCATTACAGTTAGAAGTGCCACAACCGTGATTACAAGTACCGGTACAAGCACCGGCTTAAGATTGCCCCAGGATGACATGAGCCCACTCCCGCAGGGATAAACATTACAGGCATTATCTCTATCATGAATTTGCCTGCACTCCTTACAGAGTTAAGCGGTATCAGCCTGTCAGCAGACCTATGAAAAGTATAACCATGCCATATATGCTCGCCGGAACAGGCAATGGCAGTAAATATTTGAGTATCTCACCTACAAACGAAATCGCAAGTATGATGAGAAATTGCTTTAATAATTTCATTTTATATTGTATCTCCGTTATATATATTTCGTGACTATTTGTAACTGTTTATCTGTGTTCCCTGACCATCATTGTACATACAATGGCAAGCAGCACGCTTGAAGCCATATAGCGCGTATTCCTATGTGCAGTGAGCACACTCCGCCGATACCTGCTCCTATTGCAAATATCAGAATAATTCCATAGTAGTGCGCGGTCTTTTTCAGTGCCCCGATATTTCTGTCACGCAGATATATTGACAGGCTCTCTGTGCCGCTTCTTAGGTTGCCGATGCACATAGTGCTGGCATAGCCGTAGCCGTTTACCTTTCTGAAGGACTGCACCTGCATAGAACAGCTGAATGATACAAGCATAGTCGCTATCATATCGTACCTGTGTGGTATGAAGCCCACCACAAACAGTATGATTATCTCTATCATCACCACTATCTGACGCCAGTGGATGCGCTTTGCCTTCTTATATCTATGCCCGATTCTCTCTGCCACAAGCACACCGAATGCAAATGAGAGGATTGGGAAAAGATACGATAGTCCCTTCATCCATTCACCCATCATCAGATGCTGGCTCATCAGCACCACGTTTCCTGTCTGCGCATTCGAGAATACCTCATTTCTCACATTATAGGTGTAGGCATCCTGAAAGCTCCGGAAAGTGCCAGAATCGCACTCAGCAAAAAGGTCTCTGATGTCTGAATCCTTATTTTTTCTTTTTCAGTCATTTTTTCGCCTCTTTTTCTCATATTCGCTGTTATCTGCCACACCCTCGTGTGACCCACAGCAATTGCATATTTACAGCAATCCACACGGTTTATTATTATAGAAAAAAAGGGCGGATATTTCAATACCCGCCCCAAATATACAGTGTATTAAATTTTGCACAATACATAAAATATATATTGGATATACATAATAGATATACATGATAGCTATACCAGATACTTTTCTTCAAACTCAGATACCGGTACCGGTTTTGAGAAATAATATCCCTGGAACTCATGACAGCCCATCATTGTGAGCATATCAAGCTGCTTTTTCGTCTCCACACCCTCTGTGATGACGTCCATGCCTATCTTGCCTGCAAGCGTGATGATACTCTCTAATATATCCTGTCCCTTGACCTCGTTCTCAGATTTGCGAAGGAAGCCCATATCGATTTTCAGCACATCGGCACTGATATCCTTTAGCATGTTGAGTGATGAGTAACCGCTTCCGAAATCATCAATCTCCACCCTGAAGCCTACGCCCTGAAGCTTGTGGATAATATTCATATTCTTCTCAAAATCGGTCATCAGCGTTGTCTCTGTAATCTCCAGATGCAGATTGGACGCTGCTATGCCATATTTATTAATCAGCCTGTAAAGGTCTCATATATATCTATAATGTAGAAGTCCTTTGTAGATATATTTACAGATATATGATAGCTTCCATAGCCTTTTTCCTTCCACTCTGCAAGCTTTTGCGCTGCCTTCTCCCATATATAGAGGTCAAGCTTGTAAATGAGACCTGCGTTCTCTAAAATATCAATAAAAGCATACGGTGTCAGGATGCCTCTTGACGGATGAACCCAGCGCACCAGCGCTTCTGCGCCCTTTGCAGCACCATCACGTTTCACCTGTGGCTGTAAGTACATGACAAACTCATCATTTTGCAATGCCGGCTCAAATTCACCGAGCAGACGTCTCTGCTCTATTGATATCTCAAGCAGATGCTCATCATAGTATGCCACACAGCAGTCGTAATTATTCTTTATGGTGTCTGCCGCTATATTAGCCTTGTCTACCATAATGCTGACAGCCTCATCCCTGTCTCTTATCTCATACACACCCATGTATGTATGCAGATGGAAAGAATTGCCCGAAAACTCACGCTGCAGCTCTTTTATTGAATCTGCCACTCTTTTTTCATCAAACTCTTCTCTTGGCAGACACAGCGCAAAGCGGTCATTCATAAGCCTTGCACAAATGGTCCTCTCAGATGGATTCGATGCCATGAGCTTCGCCTGCTTTATAAGCACCTGATTGCCCTTCTCCATTCCAAATATCTCATTGATGAATTTGAAATCCTTTATATTGCTGCAAATCAGGTAGAAGGTTGTGTCATGATACTTGTTCACCATATCGTGCACATCCTCATAGAAACTGGTCACGGTTCAAAAGTCCGGTCAGACTGTCATGCGATGCCTTGTACTTTTCCTGCTCCCACGACTCATACATCTGTGTACGGTCATTGTATACAAAATAATCACATATAACGCGATTGCTCTCATCATATATGCGCTTGTAGCAATCTCAAAGTAGTGCTTTTCACCGTTTATTTCAATATCTGTTGTCTGGAAGGTCATACTGTCCCTTCTGTCATCTCCCAGCTTTTCAATCCACTGACTATATTACTTTCATAAACAGACATATTGCCGCCATGCCTGTAAATAGCCTCCATCAGGTCATTGTAATATATGCACCTGCCCTTTCTGTCATAGCAGATGATACCATTGTTCATATCGCGGACCACAAGAGAGAGCATATTTTCTATAAGCTCATTCGGCACATATCTGTATGTCAGGTAATATATGATAATAGCTATAGCACCATATATAATCATGGTGAGGTCATATATGGAGTCCGAACCTATAGTAGCAATGTCAAACGAAAAGCCGATAAAGATAACTACCGCTATAGCCCCATATGCCTCCCTGTACATGCGCGATGATTTGATAATCATATACAGATATGTAAAAATAATCAGAATCACAAACGCATATGTGAATATAAAATGCAGCCTGTACCATAGGCTGTCATTATTGAATACCACCTTAATATTCTCAGCTTTTATGGATTCTATATCAAAAATCTTATTAGTCCAGGTGTTCTCTATAAGCATATATGTGTCCAGCACCGCAAATATCATGGAAGCAGCCTGCACTCCCTTGAAGGTCTTTACAGCACCTGTATAATACTGTGTATAAAACATAAGAGCGATGAGCATCCAGTCAAACAGAGCCATAGTAAGCCCTTTCGCAAGTACTGTAACAGTGTGCCCCGGCACAAATGTAAAAACAAAAAAGACTATAGCGCAGGCAAATGTCAACGTCTCATATATACACACACTTTTACCGAGTCTGTCATGTTTTTTAAAGGAACCGATTGCGCAATGTGCAATCAGTATTGCTTCCAGCAATACTCCCAGTCCATATACTATCCTCATATTCCCACCTGTCTTCTATGACCATATTACTAACCTATATATAGTCATTGTAACTCATTTCATGTGTAATGTAAACAAAAGAGGTTGTCACAACCTCTTTTTTGTAATTTATTAACATTTATTATTTTCCTGAAGTTGCTTTCAGTCGTGTCATGGCACGGGCCAGCGAAGCTCTTGAGTGATAGTACTCCTGGATACTCTGCTTCTGGCGAAGCTGTTCCTCAGCTCTCTCCTTTGCCTCTCTTGCCCTTGCTATATCGATTTCCTCCGGATGCTCGGCTGTCTCGACAAGCAGCGTCACACGGTTGTTGACTATCTCTACGAAGCCCATTCCCACTACCGCGTACTCCCAGTTGTCACTGCCCTCCGGCTGAAATCTCATCTCGCCCTCATCGACGGCTATGACCATATCCTCGTGGTGGGCGAGGATTTCCTTCTGGCCATCGAACTCAGGGACTATTATGGAACGACATCTTCCTGAGTAAAACACTCTGTTAGCAGCTATTACCTTTAGATAAAATGTATTTGTTGCCATACGATTTGTCCTTCCTTATGCTTTTACTGCTGCATAGTCTTTGCTTTTTCCTTGACGTCCTCGATTGTTCCGACATTGAAAAATGCGTTCTCAGGATACTCGTCCATCTCACCATCTATGATGGCCTTGAAGCCCTTGATAGTCTCCTCTACAGGCACATAGACACCCTGGATACCTGTGAAGTTCTCGGCTACGTGGAATGGCTGTGAGAGGAACTTCTGGATTTTTCTTGCTCTGTATACAAGTACCTTGTCCTCATCTGCCAGCTCCTCCATACCGAGGATTGCGATGATATCCTGCAGCTCCTTGTACTTCTGGAGAATCTCCTGTACCTTTCGTGCTACCTGGTAATGCTCCTCGCCTACGATATCAGGCTCGAGGATACGTGATGTAGACTCAAGTGGGTCTACTGCCGGGTAAATACCTGTTCAACAATCTTTCTTGAAAGAACTGTTGTGGCATCCAGATGTGCGAAGGTTGTAGCCGGAGCCGGGTCTGTGAGGTCATCGGCAGGTACGTATACGGCCTGTACCGATGTTACCGAACCGTTCTTTGTAGATGCGATTCTCTCCTGCAGCTCACCCATCTCAGTAGCCAGTGTAGGCTGATAACCTACGGCTGAAGGCATACGTCCTAAAAGTGCTGAAACCTCTGAACCTGCCTGTGTGAAACGGAATATGTTGTCGATGAAAAGCAGCACGTTCTGGTGCTTCTCATCCCTGAAATACTCTGCCATTGTAAGTCCTGTCTCAGCTACACGCATACGTGCTCCTGGTGGCTCGTTCATCTGTCCGAACACTAGGGCTGTTTTTTCCAGAACTCCTGATTCCTTCATTTCTGTCCAGAGATCATTTCCCTCTCTGGAACGCTCTCCGACTCCTGTAAAGATTGAGTAGCCGCCGTGCTCTGTTGCGATATTGCTGATGAGCTCCTGGATGAGGACTGTTTTTCCTACTCCGGCTCCTCCGAAGAGTCCGATTTTTCCACCCTTTGCATATGGGGCAAGAAGGTCGATGACCTTGATACCTGTCTCGAGGATTTCCTCTGCAGGGTTCTGCTCCTCAAATGTTGGTGGTTCTCTGTGGATTTCCCACTTTTCTTCTGTATCAGGCTGTGCTCCGCCGTCAATAGCTTCACCGAGCACGTTGAACAGTCTGCCGAGAGTCTGCTCTCCGACAGGTGTCTTGATGCCGGCGCTGTGGCTGTTACTTCCATATCTCTGTGAAGTCCCTCACTGGAAGCAAGCATGATACAGCGTACTGTATTATTTCCAATATGCTGTGCGACTTCCATCACACTTTTTTTGTCACCATTTAAAACTTCTAGTGCGTCTCTGATTGCCGGCAGGTTCTCATCCTCGAACTCTACATCGACAACAGGACCCATAACCTGGATAATTTTTCCTGTTTTCATCAAAAAGCCTACTTTCTCTTTTTCTTCTGCGATTTAGCACCGGCTATTACCTCTGTAATCTCCTGTGTAATCGCTGCCTGTCTGGCACGGTTGTAAAGAATGTCAAGCTCTGCAAGCATGTCCCTCGCACTGTTTGATGCGGACTGCATCGCCATCATTCTGGCGTTCTGCTCACATGAAAATGACTCTACAAGAGCACCGTAGACAAATCCAACAACGTAGTTTGGTACGATACGATCCATAACTGCCTCAGGCGATGGCTTGAGTGCCAGCTCCTCCCTCGGTATGTCTATAGGAATCTGCACAGTGAAGTCTGCCTTTTTCAGTGGCAGAAGCTGTGACATCTGTGTTTCCTCCTGAATCGCATTTATCATGCTGGTATAGATAATATAAACTTCGTCCAGCTCGTTATGTAGATATAGCTCCAAAATTTCTTCTGCAATATTTCTGGCACGGTTGAGTGTCGGATTCTGAACTGTGTAGTGGAACTGTTTTTCAATCTCAATTCCACGCTGTTCAAAATAATGACGTCCTAGCTCTCCGAGTACGAAAAGTGAATGGTTCGGATGATTCTTTAAGTGCTCCTCAGCCATTTTCAGGATATTGTGGTTGTATGAGCCCGCAAGTCCTTTATCGGCTGTGATTACGATATATCCGACCTTTCTGTCCTCAGGCAGCTTATCCTCGTTGGTCTTGAAATAGATGTCCTCCATATCAGGCAAATGCCTGAGTATTCGGCTCATCTCTGATTGCAGTGTGAAGAAATACGGCTCTGTATCTGCCAGCATCTTTTTGGACTTTTTCAGCTTCGAAGAAGAAATCATATACATGGCATTTGTGATTTTAAGCGTATCATTGATACTTTTTATTCGATCCTGTATTTCCTTCGTGTTTGCCATAATACTACCTGTTACCCTTTATACTCTTTTACTGCATCCATGATTTTATTTACGAGCTCTTCATCAATGGCTCTGTTCTCTTCGATCTTCTGTCCGATTTCCGGATAAGAAAGATCCATGTATGAGAGGATATCGCCCTGATATTTCTTGACCTCTTTTGTCTCAATTGTGTCAAACACACCATTGTTTGCCATGATAAGTGTCATTACCTGCTCATGCAGTGACAGTGGATGGCAAAGCGGCTGTTTTAAAAGCTCCATAAGTGCTTTTCCATGTGCAAGCTGTGCTTTTGTGGCATCGTCAAGGTCTGATGCAAACTGTGTGAAGACCTCCATCTCCCTGTACTGTGCCAGGTCGATACGGATGCTTCCTGATGCCTTCTTCATGGCCTTTGTCTGGGCAGCTCCACCAACTCGTGATACTGAAAGACCTACGTTTACGGCCGGTCTCATACCTGCGTTGAAGAGGTTGCTCTCTAAGAATATCTGTCCGTCTGTGATAGATATTACGTTGGTAGGGATATATGCTGATACGTCTCCTGCCTGTGTCTCGATGATTGGGAGTGCTGTGATTGAGCCTCCGCCCAGCTCATCGCTCAGACGACTTGATCTCTCGAGCAGTCTTGAGTGAAGATAGAATACGTCTCCTGGATATGCCTCACGTCCCGGTGATCTCTCGAGCAGCAGTGAAAGTGCTCTGTATGCTACCGCATGCTTTGAAAGGTCATCATATACGATAAGTACATCCTTGCCCTGATGCATGAAATGCTCTGCCATGGCTGTTCCTGCGTATGGTGCGATGTACTGCAGTGATGCAGGATCGCTGGCTGTTGATGAAAGCACGATTGAGTAATCCATTGCGCCGTGTTTTGTCAGAGTTGACACAATTTTTGCTACTGTTGATGCTTTCTGGCCAATTGCTACATATATACAGATAACATCCTTGCCCTTCTGGTTGATGATTGTATCTGTGGCAATTGATGTCTTTCCTGTCTGACGGTCACCGATGATAAGCTCTCGCTGTCCACGTCCGATTGGGAACATTGAATCGATTGAGAGGATTCCTGTCTCAAGTGGAGTATCTACTGACTTTCTGTCCACGATACCCGGTGCCTCATTCTCGATTGGTCTGTAATCTTCCTCTTTGATATCGCCTTTTCCATCAATAGGCTCACCTAAAGCATTGATGATTCGGCCGATAAAGCCTTTGCCTACAGGGATTCCGGCTTTTTTCTTTGTTCTTACTACTTTGGTTCCTTCATGGATTCCGTGGTCTCTTCCGAAAAGGATTACACCGATTTCATTCTGACGGATATCCTGAACCATTCCTTTTACTCCATTATCGAATACTACGATCTCACCATACATGGCATGGTCGATGCCGTATATTGTGGCGATTCCGTCGCGACGTAGATTACCTCGCCGGTCTCACGGCTCTCGGTATCAAAGTCGAAATTCTCTATCTCGCTCTGGATAATGGAGATTATGTCTGTTGCACTGATTGCGCCCACAGGGGTCACCTCCTGGTCAATTTTCTTTCAAGCTCACGAAGCTTTCCTTCGTAGCTTCTGTCATACTCTGTATTAAGAGTCTTAATCACATATCCACCTAAAAGTGTTTCGTCCACTTTCTGTGTAAGGGATATTTCATATTCCGGATATTTGCTTTGTAGCAGCGCTTGGCGTCATTTGCTTCCTCGTCGGTTGCGGCCTCTGCACTGATAAGCTCAGCTCTTATGATATGGTTTTTCTCATCCCAGTATCTGTAATATGCCTCAAAGATTTCATTCATTTCAGCGGCATATCCAAGCTTTACCATTTCCTTTATGAAGCTTGTGATAAGCTTTGGCTCACTCTCAAATCCGTATACCTTTTCTATGATGTCATACTTTTTGGTCAGCGGTATAAGTGGATTTGCGAGCGTCTGTGCAAGCTTTTCTGTCACAAAGTATACTCTCTGTGCTTCCTCCACATCACGACGCTCTACAGCCAGCCTGTACAAAACTATTGCATTATTTACTGCTGCCTGTGTCATTAGCTTCACCTGTCTTTACAATCTTTCTCGCTGCTAAGATGGCAAGTTTTGCAATTTCAGCCTCAGCGGCCTTTGTTGCCTTCTCCTGCTCGCTAGCAATGTCCGCTTTTGCTTTTTCAAGCATACTGTCTGCTTCCTGTCTGGTTCTCTCAAGAGCCTTCTCCTGCTCAGCCTCGGCTCTTTCCCTGGCATCGAGGATTATCTGGTCTGCCTGAGTCTTTGCACTCTCGAGCTTCTTTTTATAGTCGCTCTTTAAGCTTTCTGCATCGTCCTGACTCTTCTTTGCTTCCGAGAACTGCTTCTGAATCATTTCGTCTCTCTGATTGATCACGCCCATCACGCGGTCAAAGAGGAATTTCTTAAATATCCAGTACAGGAAAAGCAGATTGACTACTGTCCATATTATGTTCCATGGATCAATTTTTAACATTGCTCTACCTTCCTTTCTGTTTCACCTGGTTGTAACTGTTAGTTACGCTGCCTGATTATTTAAGGAAGAGGATGATAAGTAATGCGATAACGAAACCGTAAATAGCTGTTGCCTCTGCAAGGCACATCCTAAAAGAAGTGATTTAGAGATTTTGCTCTCAGCCTCCGGCTGTCTTGCGATTGCATCTACTGCGCTGCTTGTTGCCTTACCGATTCCAAGTCCGGCTCCGATTCCTGTTAATACTGCGATTCCAGCTCCGATTGCTACTAATAATGTTGATGACATAATGTGTTCTCCTTTTCTTGCTTATATGCTTTCTTTTGGTTAGCAATTATTTTGTTTCTTTTGTAAGCGAGGTTACATTTTCCATGCTTACGATGTGAAATTAAATGATGTGGTGTTTCATGCCTCATCAGGTCTTCTTACTCGGTTGCCTCCTTGATGAAAAGTCCTGTCAGGAATACAAATACATATGCCTGTATAAGTCCATCAAAGATATCAAAATAACAACTGAATACTGCCGGAACGATTGCCGGTACGACCATCTTTAAAAGCTCCATGATTACGAATGAACCAAGGACGTTTCCAAATAATCGCATACACAGCGATAATGGTTTGATAAAGATCTCAAGGATATTGATAGGTAGTATTACCGGCATTGGCTCTGCAAAGCTTTTAAGCCACCTTTTGGTGCCCTTTGCCCTGATTCCTGCCACCTCGATAAGAACTATGCTCATTACAGCGAGTGCTGCGGTGACGTTCATATCCTTTGTCGGCGGTTTGAAGCCAAGTAAGCCTATCAGGTTTGCTATTCCTATATAGATGATTACTGTTGCCAGATATGGTATGTAATCCTTTCCTTTTTCTCCGAGTGTCTCACTGAAGAAATCATTAAGGAATTTGACTCCTGCCTCTACGGCTACCTGTCTGCGTCCGGGATTTTCAACTGAAAGATTTCTGCCGAGAAAAAAGCACAGTAAAAATACCGCTGCCATTATTATCCATGTGACTACTACCGACTCGTATATGGGTATGCCTCCGAATATCGGTATCTTGAATACCACGTCACAATTAAGTTCCTCTAACAGTCCATCTACCAGATCATCCATCTGCGTTACCTCCTTTCTTTTTTGCTATATGAAATTTGATACGCAAATTGTTTCTTAATAACTCAAGATGTGTTTTGTCTGACCTTTGATGTTTGTTTGTTCTTGATTTAATAAGAAGCAACTATCGTTGTACTTGATTTTAGTCACATCGTTTTATAAAGTCAACGTTTCGTTTTTATATTATTTGACTGGCAAGTTTCACATTTTTTAGTTAGTCTTTTATTTACATTTCAACTAATTTAAGTTTTTATTTTTGTGCAGTTTTTTCTATTGCGTTTTGGATGTTAGTATTTA
>ENA-OQIM01000640-OQIM01000640.1-human-gut-metagenome-genome-assembly--contig:-NODE-640-length-13045-cov-2.096842_pt1 | contig 13045 bp, 22 predicted proteins | sample MGYA00242579_ERZ504744 | MGnify/ENA primary metagenome ERZ504744 (study PRJEB26092, sample SAMD00036441) | human gut metagenome | host: Homo sapiens | study: EMG produced TPA metagenomics assembly of...
ATTTTATTATATGAATTACATAAAAAATCAAAATGAAAGGTATTCTTATCCATGTAATGATAGTAATTCATAATAACACTCTCTACCCCACCTGGATTTTCTGCTCATAACCAAAAACTAATATTTTATACATAGGTTTCCTCACAATTTAATGTTTGACTATTTTAATTTCTACTTTTTTCGTAAATATAATTTTGATATGCCCGCACAATATATATGATACTTGCAATATGAACCAATTTATATTTCATAAAAAAACAGGCAATGTTCTCGCTGAAAAATTATTCTTTATATGGAACTTTTTTATCGCATCTTTGAATACAGGTGTATTTTATAATTTTTTATATGCTCTATTTTTTTTACATAATTTTCTTTATTATTAACGCAAAATATACCTCTAACACAGGCTATATTTAAATGCATTAAAATATAATCATTAAATGCCAATTGTACATTTTCATGTTGTTTTTCAATATACTTACTCGTTATATTCATAGCTTCAATATATTGAAGTACTTTTTTATCTGCGTTACTCCTCATCGTAGACTCATTGTCTATAGAATAATGGTAAAATATCGTATCACTTATGCTAATTCTGGAACAATGCATTAAATAATGTAATGTAAAATCACTATCCTCTGAAAGCTGCATTTTTGTATTAAAGCCAATTCTATTTTCATAAATAATGCTTTTCCTAAAAATCTTTCCCCAAACCTGCATGAATTTTGTTGGATTTGCGATCATTTCCAACTTCATTTTTTCTGCAGAGTCATTAAAATAATATGTTTTCTCTTCTTTATTGTTTATATAATTTGCTCTATTACCAATCTCGTAACTATATACATACAAATCCGCTTTAGCATTTAATATATCTTCGTAAATATATTTTTTGCTTTTAGATACTATATAATCATCTGCATCGACAAAGACAATCCATTCTCCTCTGGCGTTTTTCAATCCTTCATTTCTAGCTCTTGACACTCCTTTTTCCGAATGAATTAGTTTAACATTTTCTCCATATTTTTGAATTAATTTTAATGCAACACTATTGGTGTAATCAGTTGATCCATTTTCAACAATCAATATTTCACATTTCTCCATGTTACAAGTATGTGTAATACTTTCCACAGCTCTTTCTAATGTATCAGCCGCATTATATGCTGGAATAATATATGAAATTAATATTTTTTTCATTCATAATCCTCTTATTTAAAAGCTCCCTTCATATCTTTTTCCAACAAAACTTAGCTTTTAAAAAACGCTGTACTCTTTTTCCACCAATTAATCTTTTCCATATGCTGGTAAGGCAACTCTTTAATCTCATTTTTCTTAATTTTTCCTAGTTTAATCTCACCATCAAGCCACACATTAAATATTATCTCGCTTACTCTTCCATAAATCGCCCCTGAAATGCTGATAATTCCTGTGGATCGATGCGTTTTTCTAACTCGAAGAGAATATCAAATAACCATTCACAATAATCATTCAGATATCTTTTTTGCATGATCATCATATTGAACATATATCCGTAAGTGTGTTTTACAACTTCATCATAACTTTTCAGATAGTCGGGATATTTTTCAGCGATTATCTCTCTGGTGATATCTAATTGAGATGCATAATGTGTATGTTCATAATGGGAATATAAGGTTTCTATATAATACTTCTTTTTTTAGGTACAAAAATTTTATATTTTTCCAACATTGGGCGCAGCTCATTATACGTAAGAACACCTTCAAATGGTGCCTTGGTTTTCTTTCCAAAATGGCGTCTGTAATGTGCCAATCCTGTATAATCCGTGTCAAGATTTTTCCACGCCCAATATAAGCCTGTAAGCTCACAATACGCAGCGTTTTTGTTTGAAATGTTTTCTCCTGTATTATCTTTTTGATACCCTAAATCCAGCGGATTTCCATTCTGATCTGTTTTTCCCTCTGCGCCAACATGCAGTGGAAGATACATTGCATCTTGAGGCATTTCATATTTTTTATGTGTTGCTACTATAATTTTTACTGTAGGCGTATTCTTCGTCATTTCAATATTTCCTTACATGCTTTCTCTCTTTTTTCTATTCATCCTCCATATGCAAGTTTTTATTTTTCATAACTTCGAATACACTCCCCAACTCAAAAGCCGGCACATTCTTCGCCGTGCCCACACCTTCTTCAGGTACACACACGACAGGCGGTATTCAACCCGACGGTGTTTATCACTGATATACACCGTGTTTTGCTTTCGCTTTCTTTTTGTCAGCACGGCAAAGCCGATGCACTGACTTTATGACATCTGTTTTCTGACATGCCATAAGGTCAATCCACCTGCTCGCTTTTCATACTGATATTCTGTTTCCTTTGTTCTTCCCTTCATGCTCTGCGTCCAAACTGTGTCAGGCACTTTTTCCCGAGATTTCTCACAGCATTCAGATACCGATTCGTCTGGTGTCCGTTGGCACAGCAGCATAGTTCTGTTCTGGTGTCAGTCCGAATGATTTCTGCACCACACTTTGCACAAATTTTGCTGATGCCGGTGGCGTGGACTTCGATAACAATGATTCCGTTTTTCCAGGCTTTGTAGTCCAGGTACTGGCGAATCCTGGTGCTTAAGTGGAGCGGGCCCCAGTTTCCTGAGCCTTTCATGACGTTTCTGGAATATTCCTGGTTATAACGTGGAAGTACGATCACAGAAACGTCCTGCTCTACAGCAAAACGTAAGATCTGGCTTGTGACCTGGTGTCCATAGTGTTCAGAAAGATGTTTCAGATGCATCCAGTATTTCTGATCAACTCTGCCTGTCTGTCTGCCTCCGGTTGCTTCCTGGGACTTCTGGATCTTTTCCAGAAGCTTTCTGCAATGGTGCCTGTATTCCTTTCCGCCTTTCCAGAACTTCACTGCGATCTCCTGACCGGTTCCGTCCAGAACAACGCCTACCGCAAAGGCATCACTGTTTGTAAACTGAATACAGAGTATCCTGCATCCTGCCTGCATCCTCTGACGTACGGTTGCTGTATTTTCATTGTTCTGACGTACTGGAACATGCAGCATGTCATATTTGTATTCAAAAACTACGGATGGTGACATGAGTCTGGCGTTTTCCGGAAAGTCTCTGCCTGACAGCCGGCAATGCATCCAGGTCCATGTGTCTCCTGTCCAGACACGCAACGTGATCTCTTTAGCGGAAAAATCCTGATACATTCCTTTGTAATAGGTAACTGCTGCATTTAGTTTCTCGGCTCTGCCGATCTTCTCATCCTGGGCAAAACGGCTGAGATAGCTTTTGGCTGAAGCAATTCCTTCATTGGCTGCTGCTCTTCGAAAATACAGTGGAACCTTTTGCCAGGGGAGGGGATCTGATGGTATGCGTCCGCCTCGTCCCGGAATGCTCATGATCTCCAGCTCGCGCAAAGTCTGCTGGCTTCCCAGTTCCCAGAGATCCGTATGATCCAGAAGCAGGTTGTAATAAAATTCAGCGATCCGGTTATAAAATTCCTGCGTGGTCCGCAGCCATTCCGGATGTCTGCACCAGAGATGCAGTCGCCATGTAGTGATGCTGTAGCCGCTTTTTCCGGTGTTTTCTTTTTTGCCGGTTTCCGGTTCTTTTCATTTTGGTTCTCCGTTTTTTGCAAAGAAAAATCATTATAATATAACTTATCTAAATTATTATTTTTGTCACTTATCATTTCCATAAGCGACAGGTGATTTTCTCTCAAATTGCATAGTTTTTGAATCTTAATCAATGATAGCATTGCACCCTGTCACTGTCAAGATACGAAAAATGCACCACTTTCGACCAAAAATGCAGGTTTTTTCGGTTAAATTTTTTTATATACGACAAATTTTCATTTTTTCGCTTATTAGTGGTCACAAAATGGTCAGACTTTTGCTATAATAGTGCGAAAAGGAGACTACGATTATGCCTAAGAAAAGGGGAAATATACAGAAAAAGAAAAGATGGCCGATGGGAAGCACGCTATGAAAATGTCGTGACCAGAATGGACGGATCCAGTACGGATATCTGTATGGTCGTACATACGAGGCTGTAAAAAAGAAAAAGCTGGCTATTTTATGTCAGAATAATCTTCAAAACTCTCCGGGAAAGTGTTATGTATTTCGAAACCTCAGTGAAGAATGGATGTTATCCATGCGTTACGCTGTAAAGCTCAGCACCTATGCCTGCTACGAAACACTTCTTGATACACATATCCTTCCGGAATTTGGTGATACGCCGCTGAGATACATCTCTTCTGCTTCTGTATATACCTTCTCTGAAAAGCTGAAACAGCAGGGGCTTTCGCCACGTACCATCAAAAATCTTCTGATCCTGTTCCACAGTATTTTACGCTATGGTGAAAAACAGGGGTATTTGAATCTTTCACAGCTTGAATTTCGGTATCCCAAAATAAATACCAGTCCTTTTCAGCTTATTTCTCATGAACATCTCACAAAGCTGATCACAGTTCTCTCTGCTGAGGACTCAGAATTTCCCATCGGCATCCTGCTATGTATTTATACAGGGATCCGCGTTGGCGAGCTCAGCGGCATCCGTTGGGAAGATATTGATTTTGATAAAAAGCTGCTACATATAAGGCGAACGATCTCACGGATAAAAAATCTTGATTATTCTGGTGAATCTAATGACGAACCCAAAACCGTTTTAATGATAGGTCCTCCTAAATCAATCTCATCCATCAGGGATATTCCAATCCCTGATTTTTATTGAAAAAAATGAAACGGATTGCTGCTGAACCTGATTCATACCTGCTGACGGGTACGAATCGTAAATGTATGGAGCCCAGAAATATACAGCGTAAATTCCAGAAGCTCCTTCAGCAATGTGAAATCCCCAGTATCAACATTCATTCTCTCCGGCATGCTTTTGCCACCCGTTGTACGGAAATGGGATTTGACAGCAAGACACTTTCTGAAATTCTGGGACATTCGTCCGTCAAGATCACCATGGATATTTATGTGCACAGCAGCATAAAACAAAAGCAGAAATGCATGGAAAAGCTGAACTATTAGCAGTCAGAATTATGGTCAAAGCAGGCCGGAAGTCCGCATTTATACGGGTTTCCGGCCTGTTTGTCGCTTATGGAAATGATAAGCGACTTTTTTACCCTCAAAAAAGCAACACGCAGACATCCCTCCGGGGCTGTCTGCCGTGTTTTATATCGCTTTTATATTTTTATGTAATTAAGCTTTCTGTTCCTTAAGCCTCATATCCATTAGGGTTCTGGCTCTGCCATCTCCAGGAGTCTGCACACATCTCGCGGATTCCGTTCTCTGCCTTCCAGCCAAGCTCTTTCTCAGCTTTGGTTGCATCGGAGTAGCAGGTTGCGATGTCGCCTGGGCGGCGTGGTTTGATCACATATGGGATCTTGACGCCGGTAGCTGCCTCAAAGTTCTTAACGATATCAAGAACACTGTAGCCTTTTCCGGTTCCAAGGTTGTAGATACTTAATCCGGAATTGTCTTCCAGCTTCTTAAGGGCTTTTACATGGCCCTTGGCAAGGTCTACTACGTGGATGTAGTCACGGACACCTGTTCCATCCGGTGTATCGTAATCGTTTCCGAATACGCCAAGCTCTTTCAGCTTGCCTACTGCTACCTGTGTGATATATGGCATCAGGTTGTTCGGGATACCATTTGGATTCTCACCGATGGTTCCGCTCTTATGAGCACCGATCGGGTTGAAGTAACGAAGAAGAACTACGTTCACTCCGGGTCTGCCTTCTGGATGTCTGTAAGGATCTGCTCCAGCATGGATTTGGTCCAGCCATATGGGTTGGTACACTGTCCCTTCGGGCACTCCTCGGTGATCGGGATCATTGCCGGATCTCCGTATACGGTTGCTGAGGAAGAGAAAATAATATTTTTAACATTATGTTTTCTCATCACGTCTACAAGAGTAAGGGTTCCTGCGATATTGTTCTCATAATACTCCCACGGCTTGGCAACAGATTCACCAACTGCTTTCAGTCCTGCAAAATGAATACAGGAGTCGATCTCTTCTTTGTCAAAAACTTCATTTAATGCTTCGCGGTCCAGGATATCTGCTTTATAGAATTTCACCGGTTTGCCTGTGATCTTGGATACTCTGTCCAGAGCCTTCTCACTGGAATTGCATAAATTGTCAACTACTACAACATCATATCCTGCGCTCTGCAGCTCTACAACGGTATGACTTCCAATGTATCCTGCTCCACCTGTTACTAAAATTGCCATAGTTTTTCTCCTCCTCTATTGGATCTAACTGTTCCTGTTTATTTTAGCACTGTTCCTTTGTTTCCACAATAGCAGAAAACCAGGTTTACTACTTAATCCCAGAGTCCCTGCGGATAAAGTCCCTGATCCTTCAGATTCTGGATCGCGGCTACCACTACCGGTTTATCCTCTTTATAGGTCACTCCGTACCACTTATCCTGTGTGGTAAGGACCTGACTGCTGCCTTTTTTTCCTGGAGGAGCTCGTCAACTACAAACGGAAGGAAATATTCGCATTTCAGAGGATTTTCCGGAATGCTCTTTTCAAGGAATACCGGGAAGCGTTTTACCAGCTCTTTCATAAATCCGCCGGTGAATCCCCACATGTTCATGGATACCGGAGTCTCTCCCGGGAGACTTGTCCAGGTTTTTCCATCGTCCTCTGTGTAGGCTGCTCCGCCGTCACGTTTCTCAATGTGTGTTCGCTCATTGATATCTGCAAGATATCCATTTTCATCTGTCTCACAGACACCTCTGGAAACGTAGCCATTGTCTGTCAGGGTATTCTCAAGACGGTAGCCTACCATCATATACTGGGCAGGTACGGTGTCCTCCTGGGCCTGGATCAGGAAATCATACGCCATCTTAAAGGCATGGGTTCCATAATAATCATCTGCATTGATCACCACAAACGGTCCGTCGATCTCTCCGGCACAGCTTAATACCGCATGTCCGGTTCCCCATGCTTCACACGGCCTTCCGGAACCTGGAAGCCTTCCGGGATGTTGTTGAGATCCTGATACACATAAACGATCTCCACCTTGTCACTTAAGCGGTCGCCGATGGCATCGCGGAAATCCTGTTCATTCTCTTTTTTTATGATGAATATCACTTTCTTAAAGCCTGCACGTACGGCATCATAAATGGAAAAATCCATGATGATATGACCTTCCTGATCTACAGGATCGATCTGTTTCAGTCCGCCGTAGCGGCTTCCCATTCCTGCTGCCATTACTACCAGAACCGGCTCTTTCATAATTTTGTTCCTCCTGATTTTTAGAAATACAGGGATTTTTTCCCATACATAGTTTAAGCCGGTCAGATTCTCATCCGACCGGCCTTTGAACCTTTTTTATTATACTACACTTCACCGTGAAATCCTACTGATTATTTTCAGTTTATTTTCGGTCAGAAGTATTCTCCGGGAAAACGATCTCCATCCTGGTTCCAACTCCCTGTTCACTTTCCACGTTGATCTGTGCATGATGAAGCGTTGCTCCATGCTTCACAATGGAAAGCCCCAGACCTGTTCCGCCGGTCTGTCTGGAATGGCTTTTGTCTACCCGGTAAAAGCGCTCAAAGATCCTTCCCTGTTCACTTTTCGGGATTCCGATCCCGTCATCTGCCACACAGTAGAACGGATGCCCTTTCCGGTTGCCTACCATGATCCGCACATGACCATTCTGTTCTGTATAGCGGACTGCATTGTCTGCAATATTAAAAAGCATCTCATAGATACATGGCGGACACCCTTGATCTTCTCTGCACTTCCGGCAAGCTCAAGGAAAATATTTTTCTTTCCGGCAGGATGTCTGAGATTATTTCTTACGTCTTCCGCAAGCTCATAAAGATCCACCTCTTCAAAGGGAACCTCACTGTTGCTTTCATCCAGTCTGGAAGCTGGATGATATCCGCTACCAGATTGGAAAGTCTTATTGATTCATGGTAGATCCTTCCGGAAAATTCCTGCATATGATCTGCCGGAACCATGCCGTTCATCATAAGCTCCGCATAACCGGAAATGGACATCAGCGGGGTCTTCAGCTCATGGGAAACATTTGCAGAAAATTCCTTCCGGATCTCCTCTGCCTCCTTCAGTTCTTTTACCTGCTGCCGGATCTGCCGGTTCTGTTCATCCACCCGCACAAGAAGGGACGCAGCTCCTCATAGCACACATTGTTCAGCGGATGCTCCAGATCCAGATCGTTGACCGGACGGATCAGCTCTCTGGTCTGTCTCTGTGCAAAAACAAACTCCAGGATCAGTACCAGGAGCATCAGAAGTCCCAGCACAGCAAGACTTGAGATCCATGTGGAATATATAGAGTCTACGGTTTTTCCTACACGGAGCACGTTTCCGTCATCCAGCTTCACCGCATAATAAAAGGTCTTTTTTGCAAAGGTTTCTGAATAACGGATACTTTCGCTTTTTCCATTTTTTTCTGCCTGTATAAATTCCGGACGATCACTGTGATTTGCCAGTTTTTTCGGAGAGGCCTCAGAATCGTAGAGAACGGTTCCGTCTTTACGGATGAGAGTCACACGACTTGATGATACTGTCTGAAGCTTTTTTGTGAGAAAGGAATCTCCATACTCATCCATGGCAAGGCAGATATACTGCGCTTCCTCACGGACTCCCCGCTGCATGTATGTGTTTAATTTATTGTAGGTGACCACACTTGCTGCCAGAAACGTGACAAGAACAGCAAAAATGATCATAATGCTTGTATGATGCAGAATTTTCTTTTTCATACATGATCTCCGATCCGGTATCCCACGCCACGCACTGTCTCGATCAGATTTCCAGCTTCCCCCAGCTTTTGTCGGAGAGTCCGTACATGAACATCTACAGTCCTTGTTTCTCCGTCAAAATCATAGCCCCACACATGGCACAGGATCTGGTTTCTGGACATGACCAGTCCTTTGTTCTCCATAAGATATTCCAGAAGCTCGAATTCCTTTCTGGTCAGCTCCTTCACCTCACCCTGATAGCTGACTTCGTGACGGGACACATTGACACGAAGATCCTTACAGTACAGCTCTCTCTCTTCGCTCTGCCTTGCGCAGCGCCGAAGGACCGCTTTGACCCTGCTACAAATTCCATCATCCCGAAGGCTTGGTGATGTAATCATCTGCGCCGCCCTCCAGACCTTTTACCTTGTCAAACTCCGCTTCTTTGGCTGTGACCATGATCACCGGGATATCCCGGGTCCTGGTGTCACTTTTCAGTCGTTTCAAAATATTATACCCATCTTCACCCGGGAGCATGATATCCAGCAGGATCAGTTCCGGCATATTTTTTTCATGGCTGTGTCAAGTTCTGCCCCGGTTTCAAAACCTTCTGCCTCAAAGCCTGTTGTCTCCAGGGTATAGACAAGAAGCTCTCTGATATTTCTCTCATCTTCCACACAGTAGATCATTCTATATCCTCTCTGTTCTTTTTTTGCCGTTGGCACTTCATAATCGTCTGGTCTTTTTTGTTCCATGCCTTCAGTATAACTGCTTTCTTTTTACTGCACAAGCCCTGGCCGTCTGCTGATACAGATAACCAGGGCATAGCATTATTTCGATATCTTTTTATTGGCTGCCTGCCGCTGCCATCTGGCTGCCGCCTGCTCATCCTTTATTTCCGGAAGCTGATACTGACTCCGGATCACCTCCAGCGCACGTAGAAGGTTTCGTCCGGCCCATGTTTGATCTGCTTCAGGTGCTGATGTGTATCAAAAGCATCTTCATGAACCTGTGTCACACAAACACCGATATTGGAACAGTGATCTGCCACACGCTCCAGCTGGTAGTCACATCGGACAGGATGAATCCCATTTCAATGGTACATTCTCCGGCGCGAAGTCTCTGGATATGCCGGTACTTCAGTTCCTTGCTGAGTTCATCGATCACTTCCTCCAGTGGCTCGATCTCTCTCGCAAGCTGCACATCCTGATTTTCGTAAACCTTGTAAGCAATATCTACAATGTCTTCCACCGCATGCTCCATGACACGTAACTCTTCCAGCGCCTTATCCGAAAACTTCAGGCCTTTTTCATAAAGCTCCTGTGCGGATTCCATGATGTTCACACCGTGATCGGAAATCCTCTCGAAATCACCGATACAGTGGAGCATGATGGAAACACTGTGACTGTCATGAACGGAAAGATCCTTCTGGTTCAGTTTTACAAGATAGGTTCCAAGTTCATCCTCATAACGGTCTACCTTTTTCTCTGCTTCTTCCACCAGAGCCTTTCCTTCTGCGCTGAAATTCTTCAGAAGTCCAGAGCGGTAAACAGAGTTCTGTGAGAATCCTCTGCCATTTTTTTCGCTGCATTCCTGCTCTGCTCAACTGCAAATGCAGGTTTCTCCAGAAAACGGCTTTCCAGGATCATGAAATCCGGATCTGCTGCCACCTTCTCCTCCTCTTCCCTCCTGTCGCGGATAGTAAGACAGGCAAGCTTCTCCAGAGCCTTTCCAAACGGGAGAAGGACAAGAGTTGCCGTGATATTGAAGGCACTGTGCAGGATCGCGATCCCGGCCGGAGTCGCTGCCTGTGCCATAAATGAAAAATGTACTGCTGCATTTATCGCATAAAATACTGCCATGAACAGCATGGTTCCGATCAGATTGAAATACAGATGGACCATAGCCGCACGTTTTGCGTTTTTGCTGGCTCCGATGGCTGAAAGGATCGCAGTGATACAGGTACCGATATTCTGTCCCATGATAATAGGAAGTGCTGCACTGAACGGTACCATTCCGGTAAGGCACAGTGCCTGGAGGATACCAACCGATGCGGAAGACGACTGGATGATCGCTGTCAGCACTGCTCCGGCCACAACTCCAAGGATCGGATTGGAGAATTTCACCAGCATTCCGGTAAACTCCGGTACCTCTGCAAGAGGTTCCACAGCTCCGCTCATGGCATTCATTCCATACATCAGGATCGCAAAGCCTACAAAGATCGCTCCCACGTCCTTTTTCTTCTGGCTTTTTGTAAACATGATCAGAACCACGCCGATCAGTGCCAGGATCGGTGAAAATGACGTCGCTTAAAAAGCCGGATAATAAAGTTATCACTCTGGATACCTGTAAGACTTAAGATCCATGAGGTTACGGTAGTACCGATATTAGCACCCATGATGATTCCCACAACCTGGGACAGCTTCATGATTCCCGAGTTTACAAAACCAACGACCATAACGGTAGTTGCCGAGGATGACTGGATCACTGCAGTCACACCCATTCCAAGAAGAACGGCTCTGATGGGATTGGAGGTAAGTGTCTCCAGGATCCGCTCAAGCTTTCCGCCTGCAACCTTCGCAAGCCCGTCTCCCATTAAGTTCATTCCATAAAGGAAAATAGCAAGTCCGCCAAGCAATGCCAGTACGCTGAAAAAGTCCATAATACTCTCCTTCACTTTCTCTTTTTGATATGTTTGATTTCCTTTTTTCTCATTTCAACGATTTTCATAATAGCGGCCTATTGTAAAATTTTCCCCACTGGAATGTAAAATCTGTGTAAAAAAAATAAAACAGAGGATCCTGTTACGGGAAACCGATTTCCCGTCAGGATCTCTCTGTCCTATATATCGTACAGTGGTTTTTATCCTTATGATGTGTTTTGTGCTGCGGATATTCTCATTCCGCTGAGCTGCATGCTCATGAGCAAAGCTGCCCTGCGATCTGTGATCAGAATCCGCGGATCTCCTCATCCTCAGATCCGGTCTTGTCGATGGATTTTATTACAAGGTAATAGCTGTAATCATCATTGACCTTTACTTCCACCCGGTCTCCTACACGATGACCGCGCAGTGCCTTGCCGATAGGCGATTCAATACTGATACGGTTTTCCATGGAATTTCCGCGGATGGAAGTAACCAGCTTGTACTTCTCCACCTCATTATCTTCTTCAAAAAGAACTTCCACGATATCGTCCATTCCCACTTCGTCAGATCTGGAAGCATCGGATACAATGGATGCCGTCTTCAGCATCCTCTCCAGATAACGGATGCGGCTCTCGTTCTGATTCTTATGCTTCTTGGCTGCATAATACTCAAAGTTCTCACTTAAGTCTCCCTGGCACGTGCTCCTTGACCGCCTCAATGGCTTCCTTACGTACTACCAGTTTACGGTGTTCGATCTCCTGCTCTATTTTTTCAACATCCTTGCGGGTAAGCTGTTCTCTCATTTCTCTGGCATCTCCTTTTCTTTATAACATTCAGACTGATCCTGGATCTGTTCTCCACTTCCTGTGAAGCTTCTGTCACAGATACAGGATTTCTGGAAGGTTACCGGAAATACCATAGCAGATACGCTCTGCTTTGTCAAACAGCGCATACCTGTTCTTCGGCTTCCTCCTGCTGGTGTACTCGCTGTTCAATATAATCTGCCATATGTTCTTTGGGGATATCCAGTAACATGGAAAATTCAGAATAGAGATGATCCTCTGCAAGCTTCAGATACCGCTCGTCTGTAGCGGTTGTTTTTTTACCATGAGATAATCTGGCCTGTTTTCTGACGTAGATCGTCTTGATGATCCGAAGAAGATCTCTGCATTCACAGGTACGGATTGCATTTCTTGTAGCTATCCTCCCGGAATTTCTCATTCTCAATACTCAGTGTCTCAATGGATGGGATCTCATCGATAAGCCTCTCCGCTTCTTCCCTCGTAATGATTCCGCGAAGCACCTGCTTTCCACCTTCCACCGGTGTAAATATCTTCCCATCGGTTTCTCCTCCGGGCCTCAGTACATAATAAAGCTTCTCGCCGGAGGAACCATCCACCCTCATTGTGGTAACTCCTGTTACCTGGCAGATGCCGGTACGACCATACACAACATATTCGCCTGTTTCAAACATTCTTCCACTTCCTTTCATTTTTTTACTTTTCTTTTGTTATCCTGGCGCTTATTGTGCTCTAATGAAAGCTCCCTGCCAGGTTATATATCCAGACAAGGAGCTTCTCACTGAGGATTCTATCCTTATTTTACTACTTTTCCCATTTATTTGCAAAAGAATTCAAAAAGCTTTTTTTATTTTTGTGAAATATGCCCACAATGAGGGCATATATTTTTTGT
>ENA-OQIM01000641-OQIM01000641.1-human-gut-metagenome-genome-assembly--contig:-NODE-641-length-13036-cov-2.847626_pt1 | contig 13036 bp, 22 predicted proteins | sample MGYA00242579_ERZ504744 | MGnify/ENA primary metagenome ERZ504744 (study PRJEB26092, sample SAMD00036441) | human gut metagenome | host: Homo sapiens | study: EMG produced TPA metagenomics assembly of...
TGATAGAATAATATTTACTCATAAACAAATTCTCCATATAATATTTATAATTTATTATAAGATTATTTTAACAGTTAAACACCTCCATAATAGATGTAATACGTTTTGGACAGTGATTACCAAATTTTGTACTTACAGCATCTCAATAAAAGCTGCCATTCTCGTATTGATCTGTTCAATATCTGCCTGTGAATAATCTGTCTCAACCACTGTGTACGGGATTCCTTTTTTGTCTTTCACTAATTTCTTGACAAGTGCGGTTTCCACGTTATATGTATGACATGCCTGAAGAACAAGTCTACGACACCATCTACCTGAAAATCATCGATCAATTCGTCTAAAAGATCCAAACGATTCTTATTTGGAGACATACAAGAACATCCAATGTTTAAATATTTTCTTGCGAGTGCATCATATACATCTGGATTCTCTTCATCCACCATTGCTAATGGTTTCATTCCAGTACAGTTTTCAAAGCATACGACAACTCCACCATTATCCTCAATTGCACGAATGACTTTCAAGCCGCACCGCCAGATGGAGATCCAGTTACAAGGATCCTTGGTTTTTTCCCTATATTTTTCCTTCTGTATATTCTTTTTCAATTTTATCTGTTACCGCATTGATTCTGTCTTCAAGACCTTCTGTGTTAATGTCAAAACCACTTCCATATACAGTATTGATCACATCTAATCCATTGACTGGTGCAGGATCATTTGCCATTACATATTGAAGACGTCTTAATGCTTTATTGATTCCATTTCTTAATTTGATCTGATGAAGAACTGCCTCATCTGTGATCGTTGTCTCAAATTTATCTTCTAGAACTTTCTTGAAACGAAGTAATTCTTTCTTATATAACTGGATTCCATCTTCTGTCTGACAGTTTGGAAGTTCTACGACATGAACTGGTTTAAAATCAGCAAGCATTTCGTACATTTTTTTCTTTCCATCGCATGTTGTTTCTCCTACAACCAAATCTGAAAAATAGAAGAATGGACATTTATCTGTTTTGGCAAATCCATAACTTGATTTGATCAATGGACATAGGTTTCTTGGCAGATCTTTTTCTGCATCTGGGATTGTTTCATCTGATACGGAACATAATCCGACAACTGCTGCACCCATGGCATTTGGAATCTCTCTTGGAAGATAGGTACAAAATACACCGACAACAGGTATTTCTTTTTCTTTAACCTCCTTGATCGCGAGAAAGGAATTCTTTCTCTGTTCTGCAAATTCCTCAAAAATCTCTGGTAACTCTTTCTTTAATTCAACCATTGTTTGAATCCTCCTGTAAGTAAAAATTATCATTTTATTTTGCGGATGCCTAAACGGCAGCTCCAATTGCTCCTGTGTATTGACATAACGGATCTGTTGCTACTTCTTTCACTCCTAAATGACTGGCTAATGATCGTTTGATCACATCAAATTGTGCTAGTCCACCAGAGAAAAATACTTTTGGATTCGCTGGCGCCAATTTCTGTGCAAATGCAGCGGTTCGCTGACAAATAGATTCTACACATCCAAGATCGTCAATGGTGATCACTTTGCTATCCTGCCCACCGATATCTATGATCGTGTCACAATCTGGATTCATAAAAAATGCTCCAGCTGCATGGCAAGTAATCTCCGTGATCTTGAAATCTGCCTGATCTAACAGATTCCTTCCATATCCAGTTGTTACAATAACATCTATTTCTTTATGTTGTTTTTTTATCTCTCTGTAAAGAGCTTCTAGAGATTTCCTTGGACTGATCGATGTTGGGATCATCTTTGTATCTATTATCTTCATATCTTCTAACAAAACGGCTTTTGTCATAGACGAACCAGAATCTAATCCTAAACTTATCACTGTACATTGACTCCTTTTGGAAAGTTTTTCGGGTAAATTTTATCATGAAAATGGTGTGGTTGCAATGTAAAAAAACATGCTTAAAAAAAAGAACTATACATTTTCATTCAAATCCTTTATAATAGTATGCTGTGAAAAATAGCAGTATAAAACTGCTCATCATGCATTAAAAAAAAGGAGACGAAAGAAAAATGAATCAAGAGAAAAACAAAGGTGCGGAATACGACTTTTACGGGAAACTTCCGCTGCAAAAAGCGATTCTCCTTGGTCTGCAGCATGTATTCGCTATGTTCGTAGGTACCTTACTCCAGTCCTTATCATTACAGGGGCTTGTGGTATTGCTTCTGGAACCGAATTTGCAGACGTTCAGATTGCGCTTTTACAAAATGCAATGTTAATTGCCGGAATTGTTACACTGATCCAGTTGTACGCGATCGGACCGATCGGTGGAAAAGTTCCAATCATCATGGGAACGAGTTCAGGATTTATCGGTGTCTGCAGCAGTGTTGCATCTGTTATGGGTGGTGGAATCCTTGGATATGGTGCGATCATGGGTGCTTCCATTATCGGTGGGTTATTTGAATCTGTATTAGGATTTATGTTAAAACCACTTCGAAGATTTTTCCCAGCTGTCGTAACTGGTACGGTTGTACTTCCATCGGATTATCACTGATCGGTGTTGGTGTGAATTCTTTTGGTGGAGGAAATTCTGCTAATGATTTCGGTTCAATCGAGAACTTGTTACTTGGAACAATTGTTCTTGTGATCATCATTGCATTAAAACATGGAACGAAAGGTATCACAAGTGCTTCTTCTGTACTGATCGGAATTATCGCAGGATACATTATCGCAGGAATCATGGGTGTTGTACTTCCTACAACTGCTGTCAATGCAGATGGTGTAGAGTATACAAAAGCATGGGTGTTAAACTGGGATAAAGTTGCTCAGGCTGGATGGTTTGCCATTCCAAAATTTATGCCTGTAAAAATCATTTTTGATGCAAGAGCGATCGTCCCTGTACTTATCATGTTTATCGTAACTGCTGTAGAAACAGTCGGAGATATTTCCGGAGTTATCGAAGGTGGTATGGATCGTGAAGCTACAGATTCTGAGCTTTCTGGTGGTGTTGTCTGTGATGGTATCGGATCTACGATCGCAGCATTCTTTGGTGTTTTACCAAATACATCATTCAGCCAGAATGTTGGTCTTGTTACTATGACAAAGATCGTAAACCGTTTTGCACTTGCAACAGGAGCAATCTTCTTAATCCTGTGTGGATTATTTCCAAAACTTGCTGCATTGATCTCTATCATGCCACAGAGCGTATTAGGTGGAGCAGCTGTTATGATGTTCTCTTCTATCGTAATCAGTGGTATTCAGCTGATCACAAAAGAACCATTAACAATGAGAAATATTACTGTCGTATCTGTAGCTCTCGGACTTGGATATGGAATCGGTGCAAACAGCACAGTTCTTTCTGGACTACCTGAAGGAATTCAGTTGATCTTCGGAGGATCTGGTATTGTACCTGCGGCACTTGTTGCAATTATTTTAAATATTGCATTGCCAAAAGAAGATTAAATAAACTAATAAAAACAGCACTGCATTGGGAATTTTATTCCTGTACAGTGCTGTTTTTCTATATGCTTTCCTGCGTCTATTATCAGCTCATAACACCAATTTCATCCGGTACGATCACATCAGCTTCTGTGCATGCAAGGATATCTTCTACACTATATCCTTCTGCAAGTTCCCTTAACACGAGACCATCTTTTGTAACTTCAAAATAGCAGCGTTCTGTTACGATATCTGTTACACAATGAACTCCCGTCAAAGGAAGTGTACATTTCTTTAATATCTTAGACTTCCACTCTTTTCACAATGGTCTGTTGCTACGATGATCTTCTTCACTCCGGCACACAGATCCATGGCACCACCCATTCCTGCACCATCTTCCCTGGAATTGTCCAGTTAGCGATATTGCCTTCTTGGTCTACCTGAAGTGTACCAAGAACTGCTGCATCAATATGTCCGCCACGTATAAATGCAAAAGACATCTCATGATCATACACGCTTCCACCTTTGATCACAGATGCAGGCTGTCCGCCGGCATCAATAACATCAATATCTACTTTATCCCAGCTTGGGGTTGGTCCACTTCCGACGGTTCCGATCTCTGCTTCCAGCCACAGATCCACACCTTCTGGGAGATAATTTACACACATCAGCGGAACTCCGATACCAAGATTTACAAAATCTCCATCTTTAAAAAAACTTTGCACATCGTGATGCGATCAGCTTTCTTCCTGTCAATCCTGCCATATCACTGACCTCCTTCCGCTTTTGCTTTGGCGCGCTGCCACATTGGACACATTGGTCGTTTCTCACCGGTTCTTTCATAGATCATATCGATCACAGGTGCTGGAACATCGATCTCTTCTGGTCCTAGTTCACCCACTTCCACGATCTCTTCGACTTCAACGATCACCGTATCAGCAGCCATAGCCATCGTACTGTTTGTTGCTCTGGAATTCATTCGGAATGAAATATTACCTGCAGTATCTGCTTTCGTTGCTTTGATCAAAGCAACATCTGCACGCAATGGTAATTCCAGAAGATATTCTTTGCCATCGATCGTTAGTTTTTGTTTACCTTCTTCTACTTCTGTACCAAGTCCTGTTGGTGTCAGACAGCCACCTAAGCCTGCTCCACCACAACGGATTCTTTCTGCAAAGGTTCCTTGCGGACTAAATTCTATCGCAAGTTCTCCTGCAAACATCTGATCCTTGGCGATCGGGTTCAACCCAATATGTGTTGTGATCAAACTCTTAACTCTGTGATCTTTGATCAGCTTTCCGACTCCCTGATCCGCCATTCCAGCAGATACAGCGATCGCATCAATGTCTTTGATTCCTTTTTCTAACATTCCATCAATGATCTCATCTGCTGCAAATTCTCCATGCCAGTCTCCAAACATGATCGTCTGTCCATCATGAATTCTTGAGAGCGCTTCCTCTCTTGTTACAACTTTTGACTTCAAAGGCGTGACCTCCCTTCTATGTTCATGGTTTGATCCTGGCTTTATTCTCCTTTGAATTCAGCCTTTCTCTTCTCCATAAAAGCTTTGACTCCTTCTATAAAATCAGAAGATGCCGCACATTCACGCTGTGTCGGAATCTCACATTCATCCAGGTATTTCTTATAATCAGCAAGCCCTGCCTGATAAATCTGTTTCTTGATATTCTTATAAGAAAGTAATGGTCCACTAGCAAATTTCTTAGCAAGTTTCATAACGGTATCATCTAATTCCTCCGCTGGAACTACATCATATACCATTCCGGCATCTTTTGCTTCCTGTGCTTTCATTGGTCTTCCTGTAACACACAGTTCCATTGCCTTCTGAATTCCAAGACTCTTAACAAACAGGTACGTTCCACCGGTATCTGGAACTAGTCCAAGATTCACAAATGCCATAATAAACTTCGCATTGTCTGCGCATACAACAAAGTCCCCTGAAAATGCAAGACTTACTCCTGCACCTGCTGCCGCTCCACTTACACTTGAGATCACAAGCTTACTCATACGCTTCAGACCATCGGTTACATTGCCAACTTACTGATCAGAGAATCCATATTCACTTCTCCACCTTGTTGGATCAGGTTATAGAAGTATCCAATGTCTCCTCCTGCTGAGAATGCCTTTGGCATTCCTTTTAAAACAACAACTTTTACATTCGGGTCATTCTCACAAGTATCTACTACGTACATCAACTCGTCTGCCATCTGATCATCAATTGCATTAAGATTCTTCATATAGTTCATTGTGATGATACCAACTCTATCTTCTACAACGAACTGCAATTTCTCTAGCTTCATAGGCATATCCTCCTTTAAGTTGTTTTGATAACCATATTGTATCATTTTTTGTACAATTTGTGAAGCTTTTCGACAAAATTAAGGGGTTGACGAATCTCATTTTCTATAGTATCTTATAGCCATAAGGTCATATAACTGACGGAGCACGTGGAATTAACCACATGGAAGTATGATCATTAATCGCCGACCGTCTGGGCAATCTGTCTGGACGTGCGGCGTTTTTTTATTCTATTTTTACAACGTTTTATCGTTCAGATATTGATCCTGTTAACTTTTTACGTACTTGTCCTAAGTACGTATCATCATAAGGAGGAATACTATGACAGTTGGTCATGTCCATTCCATCGAATCGATGGGTCTGGTTGATGGACCAGGGATACGAACCGTTATCTTTTTACAAGGATGTGCTCTAAGATGTCGTTTCTGCCATAATCCTGATACTTGGGAATTATCTGGCGGGACCGAATACACACCGGAAGAACTTGTTGCAAAGATCCGACGATTTAAACCTTATTTTAAAGAAGATGGTGGTGTTACCTTTTCTGGTGGAGAACCTTTATTACAACCTGATTTTTTAAAAGAGACTTTAAAACTATGCAAGAATGAAGGCATTCACACTTGCATCGACACTGCAGGTTATGGACTTTCTGATTATGATGAGATTTTAAACCATACAGATCTTGTTCTTCTTGATCTGAAACACATCCATAAAACGGATTATGAAAAAATGACAGGAAGATCAATGGATCGTTTTGAAGAATTTTTGAATGCTTTAAAAAAACATCAGACTAAGATATGGATTCGCCATGTCGTTGTTCCAGGAATTACTGACAGCGAAGATCATATGGTTCAGTTAAAAGCTTATATTCAAAAGATTCCTAATGTAGAGAAAGTTGAGCTGCTTCCCTATCATTTACTTGGTACCAACAAATATAAAGTTATGGATATTCCTTATTCTTTAGAAGGTGTACCTGCCATGGATAAAAAGAAAACAGAGATGTTACAACAAACCTATTTTGATCATGTTTATTTTATGGAGGAAAAATCATGTTAAACGAATGGAATGGATTCAACGATGGTGTCTGGACAAAAGAAATCAATGTAAGAAATTTTATACAGAAAAACTACACTCTCTATGAAGGAGATGACTCTTTCTTAGCTGATGTATCTCAGAAAACAAAAAAAGTCTGGAATAAATGTGAAGAACTGCTTGCTGAAGAATTGAAAAAAGGAGGCGTTTTAGATGTTGAGACAGATATCATTTCTGGTATCACGAACTTCGCACCTGGATATATTGATAAAGAAAATGAGGTGATCGTTGGACTTCAGACAGATGCACCCCTAAAACGTATTGTCAATCTATATGGCGGTAAACGTATGGCGCACCAGTCACTGGAACAATATGGTTATAAACTAAATGAAGAGATCGACCGCCATTTTAATGAATACAGAAAAACACACAATGAAGGGGTTTTTGATGCCTATCCAAAACGTACTCGTCTTGCAAGAACTGCTGGACTTCTAACAGGACTTCCTGATGCTTATGGACGTGGACGTATTATTGGAGACTACCGTCGTGTTGCTCTTTATGGAATCGACCACTTGATCGAAGAAAAACAAAAAAGATCTAGACTTTGAAGATGGACCTATGACAGAAGACCGCATCCGTCTGCGTGAAGAAATTTCTGAGCAGATCCGTGCCCTTTCTAAAATGAAAGAAATGGCTGCATCTTATGGTGTTGATATTTCAAAACCTGCAAAAAATGCGAAAGAAGCTGTTCAGGCGGTTTATATGGGATATCTTGCAGGAACAAAAGAAAATAATGGAGCTGCAACTTCCCTTGGACGTACTTCTACATTCCTTGATATTTATATTGAACGAGATCTTAAAAATGGAGTGATCACAGAAACAGAAGCTCAGGAATTGATCGATCAATTTATCATCAAACTTCGGCTGACAAGACATTTAAGAACTCCTGAATATGACGAATTATTTGGGGGAGATCCTACGTGGATCACGGAGTCTATCGGTGGAGTTGGTATTAATGGAAAACCTCTGGTTACTAAGAACTCTTTCCGTTATCTTCATACTTTATATAACATTGGAACTGCTCCAGAGCCTAACTTAACTGTTTTATGGTCTGAAAAACTGCCAGACAACTTTAAACATTTTTTGCTCTAAAGTTTCTATTGATACGGATTCTATCCAATATGAAAATGATGATGTTATGCGTCCAATCTATGGAGATGATTATGCGATCGCTTGTTGTGTATCTGCAATGAAGGTTGGAAAACAGACACAGCTGTTCGGAGCCCGCTGCAATCTGGCAAAATCACTGCTTTATGCGATCAATGGAGGAATTGACGAGAAAAAAGGAATCCAGGTTGTTCCTGGAATCGAACCGATCACAGATGACGTTCTTGATTTTGACAAAGTATGGGAAAACTATAAGAAAGTTATGACTTATGTTGCTGAATTATATGTTGATACAGTAAATATCATTCATTTTATGCATGATAAATACGCATATGAAGCCAGCCAGTTTGCTCTTCATGATACAAACTTAGAGCGAATCGCAGCTTATGGAATTGCTGGTCTGTCTATTGCCGCAGACTCTCTATCAGCGATCAAATATGCAACTGTAAAACCAATCCGCAATGAAAATGGTGTAGCAATTGACTTTGAAACCATTGGGGATTTCCCTAAGTATGGAAATGATGACGACCGCGCAGATGATCTTGCAGTTAACACAGTAACATTCTTCTCTGATGAACTAAAGAAACATCCGATTTATAGAAATGCGATCCATACTTTATCTGCTTTAACGATCACATCCAATGTTATGTATGGTAAGAAAACCGGATCCACACCAGATGGAAGAAAACTCGGAGAACCTTTAGCTCCAGGTGCAAACCCAATGCATGGACGAGACGAAAATGGTGCTCTTGCATCCTTAAACTCTGTCGCTAAAATTCCATATCGCGATGTATGTCAGGATGGTGTATCCAATACCTTTTCCATCGTACCAGATGCTCTTGGAAAAGATCAGGAACAACGAGTACAAAACCTTACAACAATCTTAGACGGATACTTTGTTCAAGGTGCACATCATTTGAATGTAAATGTTATGCATAGAGAAACTTTGATCGATGCTATGGAACATCCAGAAAAATATCCAACACTTACGATCCGTGTTTCTGGATATGCCGTGAACTTTAATCGATTATCCCGCGAACAGCAGGAAGAAGTGATTCGTCGTACATTCCATCAGAGTATGTAGATTTTTATGAAACAGTAATGGTGCCTGATTTTTTGATCGAATCAGGCACCATTACTATTCTTCAAACATTTCTCCCTCTATATCACTTATCTGTTCAATAGGGATGATTGTCTGATCTGTCATAACAACTGTATGTTTATATTTATCAATTTTCTTTACACAACCAGAACAGGTAATATATGCTCCCCCATCTTTCTTAGCATCTGGTACAAAATACGTGATCTCAACCATTTGCTGTGTACCGATCGTTTCAGCGATCAGATATAACTTTTTTATTTAATTCTTCTATAACTTCTTCACTCAGCACCTGTTTTGCATCTGTTTGTCTTACAGTTTCTTTAATAGCTGCTTCGTGTCCGGTAAGTGCCGCAAAAGGCGAAAACTGTGCTGCTCTGGCATAAAGTGACATACGAGGGTGCTTCTTTGAAGTTGGATGCGGCAGATTGATAATATCATCGTATTTATGATTGTACTGATCCTTCATAATCTTCCTCCATTGACACTGAATACTTACTTTCTATGCTTTATGTCCGCCGATCTGCTCATTACGGTCTTTTGCTGTTGCTCCATCCTGAAGGTTCATTCCTTTCAAGATAGCGTTCTTCCCAAACTTCTTTTTGATTGTGAGCATTGTCTGTTGCATCCGTTTCTCACGCTCTAAAACAGCCTCTTCTTCGGCTTGTTCCTGTTCCTTTACCGTATAATCTGTAAAAAGATCAAGCTGCTCATACGTTTCGTCTTCCTTTGAAAAACTTTCATCCACGAGCTTGTTCGCTGTGATATTGATTCTTCTGATCAGCAGATTTTTATCCACGATCCGATCATATAATTCCATCACTGCATCTGTGATCAGCATGGTAGATGATGTCTTCCTTTTCAGGTTTGTTGTTCCATAAGCGTGTTTTGGAACTTCCTTCCATATCGGTCGATCGTAACAGATCCCTTGTACTTCCTATATCTATCTGGATCCGTTAGATTTTCTATATCATAACCTACGGTCAATACGATCTGGTCAGTAACAAGTCTCTTATCTACCAGATCAAGTGTCATAAGATCAGTCATTTCTTTTACAACTAACTTTGCCTTATCAAAGTCATATGGGCAGTGAAGTACTTGCCCGGAGCATACACTGTTGGTTTCCGGTTTGTACGCTTTGACTTGCTCCATCGTACAAGGCTCATAGCCCCAGGCATGATCGATCAGCAGTTCCGCATTGATCCCAAACATCTTATAAAGCAGTTCTTCATTATGGAATTCATTTGGCTTTCCGACGGAACATCTTGCAACATCTCCCATTGAGAAAAGACCGTGTTCTTCCAACTTCTTCGCATAGCCTTTGCCTACTCTCCAGAAATCCGTAAGCGTCTGTGATTCCATAGCTTCCTACGGTAAGACATTTCGTCTAATTCGGCGATCCTTACGCCATCCTTATCCGGTTTAATATGCTTTGCTACGATATCCATCGCAATCTTGCACAGATACATATTCGTTCCGATTCCGGCGGTTGCTGTAATTCCCGTTGTTTTTAAAACGTCTCGTATCATAGTCATGGCAAGTTCCCTTGCAGTCATCTGATAAGTATTCAGATAATCTGTTGCATCTATAAATACTTCATCAATTGAGTACGGAAAAATATCTTCTGGCGCAATATACTTCAGATAAATATTATAAATCTTGGAACTATATTCCAAATAGTATTCCATACGTGGTGGTGCAACAATATAATCAACCTTCAATGCCGGATTTGCATTTAATTCTGTGTTATCATCCGACGAACCTGTAAATGTTCTGTTTAAAGCTTTCCACCTGCGGGTATTATTGACTTCTTTAATCTTTTGCACGACTTCAAACAAACGTGGTCTGCCTGGTATTCCATAGCTTTTCAGCGATGGAGATACCGCAAGGCAGATCGTCTTCTCCGTCCGGCTTTGATCTGCAACCACAAGATTTGTCGTTAAAGGATCGCGATTTCGCTCCTTACATTCCACAGAAGCATAGAATGATTTGAGGTCAATCGCAATATAAGCCTTTGTCTTTGTCATTACTCTATGCTCCTCTATTTGCATAATGAATCAACCATCATAGCAAGCCACATCATACAAAACATAAATAAAAAACACAATAGTACAGAACCACACCCAACATTTGATTTCCCATCATCGGATGATTCCTTCTTCCCTTGGCTATGCTTCGATGCATCATCTTCTTTCAATTTGTTATAAAGATAATATTCTCTGGCATTGTCTTTCCAATCTTTTTTCCCATTTCGATCATAGTCAAAAAGGCCATATTGATCACTCCCCATTCCTTAATCTATTCATGTTTTTTCTATTTACTAGAGCTTGAAAATATGGCTTAATACTCCAGCTACATTACTGATTGGCATTGTTTGCAGCCATACTTTCCCAGGGCCTGTAAGTATTGTGTTAAACACTCCTTCTCCACCAAACAACATATTCTTTACACCCGGAACACTTTTGATCTCCATCGTACAACTTGCTGTCATCGCGGCCAAATGTCCAGTGTCTACAACAATCTGCTCTCCAGCCTCTAATTCATATTCCACAACATGACCATCAAATTCTGCAAACATGATACCATGGCCAGATGCTTTCTGCATAATAAAACCTTCTCCGCCAAATAATCCAGCTCCGATCTTTTTATTAAAGAATGCAGATAACTCAACTCCATTCTCACCGGCAAGATAAGCACTTTTTTGTAATATCATTTCCTGTCCAGGTGCAATTTCAAATGCTTTGATGGATCCCGGGAAGCATGAAGCAAAGGCGATCATCCCTTCTCCGCCTTGTGCTGTATAAACATTCTGGAACATCTTTTCTCCTGAAAAACGCTCTTCCAAAGATCTTTCCTATTCCTCCATTCGAAGTTGTTTCCATTTTCATATTTGGAGACATCCAAGACATTCCTCCACCTTCTGTAACCATTTTTTTCTCCAGATTCCAGATAACAGATAACTACTGGAAGTGTTTCACCTAAAATTTCATATCTCATAATGTTTTCCTCCTTACTCAACATTTGATTTGTTATTCTTCTTTGCATTTACAATATAAATTCCAACACATACAAGTGCGAGTGCAATCAGACTTCCAATATTAAATGCCTGTTTGACTTCTCCCAATACCAATGCCGACAAGATTACACTGCATAATGGATTCACAAATCCAAAAATTGCTACCTTTGACACGTCATTATATGCAAGTAATACAGACCAAAGTGTATAGGCAACTGCAGATACCAATGCAAGATACAACACGACCGTAATTCCACCAACCGTTACATAATCTAAATGTCCACCCATTGCGTTTCCGATTAAAAATAATACAATTCCACCAAAAAAAACTGAGTTCCACTTAATATAACTGGTGATACTTTTTTTGAATAGTAATTGATCAATATCGTGGATGTTGCATAGGCTAACTGTGAAATCAAAACAAATCCTTCTCCCATCATCGTAAAGCCGAAATCCAAAGAATTTCCAAGAAGATTGATCACGACAACTCCTGCAAATCCTAAGATGCATCTTGTTAATTTTCTTCCCGTTAGTTTTTCATTTCGTACGATCAAACATGACATTAGGATTGCGATAAAATTTCCTAAACCTGTAATAATTCCACCTTTCACTCCAGATGTATGTGCTACGCCAATATAAAAGAAAAAATACTGTCCAACAGTCTGCGCAAGGCAGACAGGAACTGCATATTTTAGAATCTTTCCATCAGGCAGTGTCACTTTCTTTTCACGTATAGAAGCAAAAATCAAGACGAAAAGTCCTGCCAACGCAAATCTTATTCCTGCAAATACGATCTGACTGGCTGTGTTTGTCGTATCTACTTGTAACAGTCGATATCCTGTCTTGATCATCGGAATAGCACTTCCCCGTGAATTACCCCTCCCATGCGGTACAGTAGTTCCTATGGAAGTGGCTTCTAACAGTCGTGACAGTTACCCATTTCTGACCAAAAGATTGGCTGTCCGTACCAATCAAGCATATTCACTTATGCCGC
>ENA-OQIM01000644-OQIM01000644.1-human-gut-metagenome-genome-assembly--contig:-NODE-644-length-13011-cov-2.938684_pt1 | contig 13011 bp, 14 predicted proteins | sample MGYA00242579_ERZ504744 | MGnify/ENA primary metagenome ERZ504744 (study PRJEB26092, sample SAMD00036441) | human gut metagenome | host: Homo sapiens | study: EMG produced TPA metagenomics assembly of...
TTTACGAGTTAGTTCGTTAAGACCGTCCATGTACAAGTTAGGCGATATGGAGGGGGGTTGCGGGCGTCGACGGCATCGGGGGCGTCGGAGAGGTCGCCAGGAGCAGTGTCTGCCGGGTCTCGTCGGGGGTCTCGATCTGCTTGATCATGACCTCCTGGCCCTGCAACAGGTATGTCTCGCCGCTGCCGCAATGGGGGCAGGTCTTGCCGTGCTCGACCGTCGCGTAGTCGCAGCCGCACGCCTCGCAATGCGTCACGGCCTCGACGGGCTCCACGATAAGCTCCGAGCCCTCGGTGATAGGCTTTTTATCCGCTGCCCAGCGCCAAGCGTCGAGCAGCAAGTCGGGAACGACGCCCGAGACCTCGCCCAACAGCAACGTCACGCTCGAAACGCGACTTACGCCGTTGGCGCGAGCCACATTCTCGACATCGCGAATGATGTGATACACGATTCCGAGCTCGTGCACTTTTAATTCCTTCCGCCGTTCCCGTTATGACTACTTACTTGCGACCGAATTTGATCTTGATGGCGCGCTTGAGTGCGTACTTGCCAGGCTGGGAGCTTTTGCTCGTATTTGACCATCGTGGAGCACTCGGGGCGGTCGCGATCCAGGTGGATGGCATCGAAGGCGCACTTGGTGGTGCACAGGCCGCAGCCGATGCACTTGTTGGGGTCGACGATCGAGACGCCGCAGCCCAGGCAGCGGGCGGTCTCGGCGCGCACCTGTTCCTCGGTAAAGGTCTCGACGTACTCGCTAAACGGCGCGGCCTTCTCGCGCTCGCGGTCCACGTGGGCAACCTCGCGGCTCGCGTTGTCATAGCTCTCAATCACAACATCGTCGCGGTCGAGCGCGGTGTAGCGGCGCTGGTTGCGGCCGATGGTGAGCGTGGAGCCCGGCTGCACAAAGCGATGGATGGACACAGCGGCCTCGTGACCGGCGGCGATGGCGTCGATGGCAAAGCTGGGGCCGGTGTAGACGTCGCCGCCCACAAAGATGTCGGGCTCAGCGGTCTGGTACGTCTGCGGATCGGCAAGGGCACCCTGGCCGCGGCCAAGCTCCACCTTGGAGCCAGCCAGCAGGTCGCCCCACACAATGGACTGGCCAATCGACATGACGACGCGGTCGGCATCGACACGACGCAGGTCGTTCTCGTCGTACTCGGGCGCAAAACGGCCCTCGTCGTCAAAGACGCGCGTGCAGCGCTTGAAGGTGATGCCGCACACACGACCGGTCTCGTCCAGGTGAACCTCCTTGGGACCCCAGCCGCAGCTGATGTGAGCACCATCCTCGATGGCCTCGCGACGCTCCTCCTCGCTGGCGGGCATCTGAGCCTCGCTCTCCAGGCAGAACATCTCAACATGCTCGGAGCCCAGACGGCAGGCGTTGCGCGCGACATCGATGGCCACGTTGCCGCCGCCCACCACGATGGTGCGGCCGGGCAGCGCGTTGATCTTGCCACTGTTGACCTCGCGCAAAAAGTCGACAGCCACCGTCACATCCTCGGCATCCTCGCCGGAATGCCGGCAAGGCGTCCGCCTGGCAGCCGATGGCAACATAGAAGGCCTTAAAGCCCTGCTCGCGCAGCTCGTCGAGCGTCACATCGCGGCCGACCTCCACGCCATAGCGGAACTCGGCACCCATCAGGCGAATAACCTCGACCTCGGCCTCGATAACGTCCTTTTCCAGCTTAAAGCTGGGAATACCGTAGGTGAGCATGCCACCAGGGCGCTCGTTCTTCTCGAACACGACGGCTTATAGCCCTTCTCGGCCAGATAGAAGGCACAGGACAGGCCGGCCGGACCGGCACCGATGATGGCGATCTTCTGGTCGAAGCCGCCGGCGCGCGTCGGCGTCACCACAGGCGGGACATAGCGGGTCGCGGCATCCAGATCGCGCTGGGCGATAAACTTCTTGACTTCGTCGATAGCCACGGCGGCGTCCACACGGCCGCGGGTGCAAGCATCCTCACAGCGGCGGTTGCACACACGGCCGCAGATAGCGGGCAGCGGGTTCTCGCGCTTAATGAGTGCTAGGGCCTCGTCATAGCGACCCTGAGCCGCGAGCTTCAAATAGCCCTGAACGGCAACATGCGCGGGGCAGGCCGTCTTGCAGGGAGCGGTGCCGGACTCATGCGTCTCGATGCGGTTGTCGTTGCGGTAGTTGGGCGACCACTTGGTGTGGTCCCACTTGGTGGCATCGGGCAGCTCCTGACGCGGATACTCGGGCACCTGTCCGCCGGCCTTTTTGCTGCAGAGCTTCTGGCCGAGCTTGGCTGCACCAGCCGGGCACACCTCAACGCAGCGACCGCAGGCCACGCACTTGTCCTTCTCGACCTTGGCGACATAGGCCGAGCGCGACAGGTTGGGTGTGTTGAACAGCTGCGAGGTGCGCAGGGCGTAGCACACGTTAACGTTGCAGTTGCAGATGGCGAAAATCTTGTTCTCGCCGTCAATGTTGGTGATCTGGTGCACAAAGCCGTTGTCCTCGGCCTGGCGCAAGATGTCGTAAACCTCATCGCGGGTCACGTAATGGCCACGATCGGTCTCGACCACGTAGTCGGCCATATCGCCCACGGGCGATGCACCAATCTGCCGGGTCGTCGGCGCAGCCTCACCCATCACGCGACGGCTCGCGCGGCAGCTGCAGGTGCTAGCGGCATACTTACCTTCGTATTTGTCGAGCCAATGCTCGATATGCTCGATCGGCACCGAGGTGCTCGCGGCATCGATGGCCTTCTCGACCGGAATGACATGCATGCCGATGCCGGCGCCTCCGGGCGGCACCATCGGCGTGGCGCGGGACAGCGGTCCCTTGGACGCCTGCTCAAAGAACTTGGCATAGACCGGATGCTCCTCGAGCTGGCTCACGCGCATGTTGAGGAACTCGGCGGAACCCGGCACCAGCATGGGCAGCACCCACTGCTTGGCGCGCTCGGGGTTTTCCCAGTTGTACTCGAGCAGACCCGTGTAGCTCATGTCGTCGAGCATTTTTTCGATATCGGCCTCGGGCATGCCGGTGAGCTTGACCATCTCGGGCAGCGTATAGGGACGGCGCATCTTCATCTTGCAGAGCACTTCGGCCTGCTCGTCGGTTGCGGCCTCGGCAAACGACCAGTACTCGTAGCCCAGCAGCTCGTCGCGGTGCAGCAGGCGGTTGGTGCAGTGCTCACACAGTTTGACGATGGCCTCGCGCGGATGCTCCGGTATCGGCGGCACGAACTCCGCGCCGATATCGGGCTCGGTATAGCTAATCCCCGGTCCGTTGAGAATCATAGTCGTCCCTTCTCTTGCCACAGCCCGGCGAGACCGCGGCGCCCCTCTTTGTACGGGTTCGACATGCCCCCATGCCGTTCACCCGCTATTGTTGACATTGTGTCAAAAACAGTATTGACGAACCGTCAACAATATTCAAGACTGTTAGGCGAACGGTCGGGCCCAAACGGATGAAAGGCGGCAAACGCATGAGCGATAACACGGCAAACATCTCTGTGGCTGATGCCGTCCTCGCGTCCGACAGCACGGCAAAGCGCCTGACGGGCGACGAACGCCGTCGCGAGATCCTCGATGCCGTGCGCACCGTAAGCTCCGAGCTGGGCGTGTCCCACCTATCGGTATCGGCCGTGACCAAGCGAGCCGGCTGCACGCGCTCGCTGTTCTACCACTACTTCGCCGACATGGACGCCGCCGTCACCGCCGTTATGGACGAGGCGATCGACGCTTTATCGCCGAGCTCGAGCAGTGGAACGCCAGCCGCGCGGTTGGTGACATCGAAGGCGCACTCGACACCGTCGCTCCGCTCTTTAAGCGCCTGGTCGTGAGCGGCCACGAGTTGCCGAGCACGCTTACCTCAAGCAGCGGCGCGCTCTACGGTGGCTTTCTGCACAACGTGGTCCAGCGCGTGGCGCAATACATTTGCGACACCACCGTGGTGGACTTTGTCGCCCATCATGAGCTGCGCATCGACCATGTCTACGAGACGTTCTACACCCTCATCATGGGACTGTTGATGTATATCCGCACGCACCCCGATGTGCCCGACGAGACAGTCAAGGAAATCATCGCCTCGACACTCCACATCGAGGGCTATACCGCCAAGTATCCGGAGCGCAAGCCCCAGAACTGACGACATTTGGCCAAACTGCCCGCGATCGGAAGAGGGGCCGCGGGCGTGTGAAAGGAGAGCAGCATGCTGTTCGATGTTTGGGGTAGCGATACCCTTATCCACTGGGCCGGCTGGGCCATGGTCTTTATTGGCCTGATCGTGCTCAACGAGGTCGGCCGCCGCACCAAGCTCGGCGCGGCCATCATCTTTGGCGTGGCTCCGCTGGCCATGACCATCTACTGCGTCGCCATCGCCATCGGCGTCTCGCAGGGTGCCGAGTGGGCGCTCACCAACCCCACCCATGTGTACCAGAACAGCTGGTTCCACTACGCCAAGGTCTACGCGGCGTTGGCCGGTTGCTGGGGCTTCATCGCCATTAAGTATCAGTGGGGCAAGATCGGCAAGGCGCACTGGTTCCGCGCGTGGCCGTTTGTGATCGTCGCCATCAACATCATGATCGCCGTCGTGTCCGACTTTGAGAGCGCCTATCACTTCTTTGTCCTGGGCGAGTCCACCTGGGTCACCTCCGAAGGTGCTACGCAGCTGGCCGGCTGGAACAACGTGTTCAACGGCATCGCCGGTATCATCAACATCTTCTGCATGACCGGTTGGTGGAGCGTCTACGCCTCCGAGGATCAGACCGACATGCTGTGGCCCGACATGACCTGGGTCTACATCATCGCCTACGATATCTGGAACTTCTGCTACACCTACAACTGCTTGCCCACCACTCCTGGTTCTGCGGCTTTGCACTGCTGCTGGCGCCCACCGTCGCCGCCTTTATCTGGAACAAGGGCGGCTGGATCCAGAACCGTGCCTTTACGCTGGCTATTTGGTGCATGTTTGCCCAGGTATTCCCGTACTTCCAGGAGGAGTCCATCTTTGTGACCCACTCCACGCTCGACCCCGGCGCCGCTACCGCGGTCTCGATCGCCGCGCTGGTCGCCAACGTCGCCGCGATCATCTACATCGTCTACCGTGCCAAGAAGCTCGGCCGCAATCCCTACAAGCAGGACGTCTTTGAGGCACCAGCGATTGGGAGAAGGCTACCGCTCGCCGCGCCAAGGTTGATTACGCGCACGCCGAGTAACATGCCCGGCGCAAACGCCGCTTGAATGTGAAGCAGCATAGCCGGCTCCGCGCAACTCAACGCATTGCAGAGCCCCCGGAATGTGATTCGTCCGCGTTCCGGGGGCCTTTTGCTGCCGCGAGGATGCGGCCGAACGATGCGCTCAGGTTAAATCGGATCTTATATTTCGTATGCGCTTTATATGGCTCCATTTTTGGGTACAGTGTTGAGCCGATATTGCATTGGGGGATATATGAGCGATGAGACGTATGGCCGCGAGGATGCGGCCCAGGATGCGGAAGCATGTGCCGAAGCCCTGGAGAGCCTTGACCGGATCGCGCTAGACGAGCTCTCGTTTAGCGATTCGGTCGTCGACGCGCAAGACGAGGTGCACGAAGACACTGAGGACGAAGGCGGCGACGCCAAAGACGCTCCTGACGAAGCCGAAGAGGACGATAGCGAGGCCGACGACCAGCCCGAATCCGACACGGGCGAGGAAACCGTCTTGCTCGACAGCTTACCGGCCGAAGATTCGCTGACTCGCGAGCTTCCTGGCCTGGGTTCCGCACCAGCCGTGGATGAGACCATCGCCATGGGCGATATTCCCCTGCCGTCCGTTCCCTCGGCACACGAAGCCGAGGTCCGCCATCGCAAGATGTCGCCCAAGCGCCGCAATCTGATGGTCGCCGGTGTCGTGGCCGTCGCGCTCGTCGCCGGCGGTGCAGGCTATGCTGCCTGGAACGGATATCAGCAAGAGCAGGCTGCCGCTGTCGCCGCCAATGCCCACACGATGATGTCGGTGCAGATTGGCGTGCATGCCGCGGGCCTCGACTGTTCCGCCGGCTCCAAGATTCCCGTACAAGTGAGTGGCCAGGATTCTGACGGATCCTCCGTGAGCGAAACACTCTATGTTGACGAGCACGGCCGTGGCATCAAACTGCTACCCGGTGACTACACGCTCTCCATCGCTGCTCCCCCATCGCGTCCGACGGCACCGTCTATACCGTGCCGACCACCAAGGCGCAGGTCACGATCAAGAGCGACGGACAGGACCTAAGCAGCCAGGCCGCCTTTAAGCTCAAGGTGCCTTCGGCCGACACGGTAACCGACGACAGATCGATGCCGCCGCCAAATATGCGACGGAGGGAGGCGCGGAGCTCCGCCGCCACCGCCAAGGTGCTCCAGCAGGCGGCAACCGCGCGGCGCGACGCCGCCGTCAATGCCGTGAGCGCGCAAAAGGCACAGGCAGCCCGCGATGCTGACGCTCGCCACAAGGCAACCGACCTCTACCAGCTCGATATCCCCGTCGAGTGGTACGGCAAGGTCGAGACTTGGCAAAATGGCAGCACGCTATGCATCTATCTTGCCGGCGACAGCGATACGCCGATTGTGACGCTCGTCGCGGTGCGCGAGGGCGAGAGCTTTACGCCCGATGAGGGCGATACGGTTTTGGGTGCGGCCAATCTAGGCAACGGTTATACCGTCTACGCCAGCGGCCCCGTCTATCCGTACGTGGTGCCCCAGACCATCAACGGACGGACGCAGAATCCCGTGTCAACCTACCCCATGGACACGGCCATTGAGCTTGTCGAGCTCACGACCGGTAACCGCTACACCTATAGCCAGATCAAGAACGTACTGGTCGGCAAAGACGGCAAGGCAGACGCCGCGACCAAACTCGAGACCGACTACCTCGCCCAGATTCTCCTGCCGAGCATCAAGGCCCAGGACTAGCGGACCATGACACCTGAGTCCTGGCCTCGCAAATCCATAGACGATTAGGAAAGGAGCCACTTCCATGCGGGCACAGCATGTACCACGCCGTGTTTGCATGGAATATCGGCCTGCTCATCCATGGTAACGATTACCGACTCGCCAAGATCAAACTGGGCCATCGCGGCATCGAGCGCGGCAATTTCGCGCTCGCGCGTTTTCTCGCTTGTCATATCCACACTTACCTGAATCAGCCGTAAGCCTGCATGAGCAGTGCATCCCCAGCCACAAAGTCCACCTCATGGCTTTTATTCTTATCTTTAATCAGCAGGCGGCAAACCGAACCGGGCCGCACGGCGGGGGTCCTTCTTCTGAGCGCATTGAACACCGCGGTCTCGAGCCTCTGACCATGATCCAATGCCGATGCGGGGGAGAACGCTCCGAACATCGCAGGATCGACGGCGTAGACCTTAGACGCAGACCGCGTATTATTTGCAAGCGAACGCGTGAACTCCGGCACCGAAAACAGCAGGTAGGCGTCCTCGTAATACTCAAGTAAGTCGCTGAGCGTATTTCGACTGACGGATATCTGTCTGCTCTTGAACTCGTTGTACACTTTGTTCACTGACAGCTCTCGTCCCGAAGATGCCATGCACCGCGCCAGAAACAGCGAGGCCAAACGGGGGTTCTTGACGTCGTAACGTTCAACGACGTCCATGGCGACCGTTCGCGACGCATATTCCTGTAGCAGCTGAATCGCGTCTGCGGGCGTCTGCTCAAGTGTCGCGATGAATCCCCCTCGCTCGAGATATCCGACCAGATGGTGTCGGAGCAACGCTGCATCGCTCGAGGAGAAGGGCGCGTTCGACTCAGGAACGCCCCCCGTCTTATATCGGACGTATTCCGAAAAACTCAACGGAAAAAGCTCTCGCACAAGAGAACGGCCCCTGAACTCGCTCTTAAGTTCTGAGGACAGCATCTTAGAAGAAGATCCCGTCACGTAAACGGTCGCCTTCTCCGTATCGACCACGCGTCGCAGAAACGCACCCCATTCGGGTATTTCCTGGATCTCGTCAAAGAAAAGGTAGGCGCCCTCGCCTCGAGCAGCAGGATATAGTGCATAGAATGTATCGAGCACGTCCGCTAGTAGCGATGGCTCATACGGACGCAAGCGCTCATCCTCAAAATTGAAATATAGCATCCGGTCAAGCTCGACGCCTTGGCCTGAAGCCGCCGTATCTCCTGATACAGGCGATACGTCTTTCCACAACGACGGGCGCCCACAATCACATATACGATGTTGTCGCGCTTTGGCTCCTGCGGGTTGCCAGATCAAGGTCGCGCTCAAAGACCTGCGGAATCCCCTGTTGCTCAAAGTCCTTTATTTTTTGAGCCACCAAGTCGTTGAATGCCATAATTCTCCAATCTTGCTCTCCTGCTAATCAAGATTATAACGATTCTTGATTAGCAGGAGAGCAAGATTATGCGTATCTTGATTAATGGATAAGCAAGTTTTCTATTAGTGGCCCCTCCCGGAGGATATCGAGCGGCCGAGGGGGCAGGCATGAACGCCTCTAGCCGAAAACAAAGTAGCTAAAAAAGCCCCGTCCCAAATGAGCTACTTAACGCCAGGGGTCGGCTTCGAAGAGGGGCTCGCGCTCGGGGCGACGATCGCTATAAGGATCGTAGCCGTCGTCATCCTCGTTCTCGGCACGGATATAGGGGTCGCGCGGCTTGGGCGCCGGTTTAGGCGCAGGCTTAGGTGCGGCGGGTGCGGCATCGGTCGCCGGCGTGTTCGTCTTGTTCTTGTCTGTCATCTGCATAGCTCCTTGCCATGTACTCACGTTCAACACCATCGATTGTCGCACGAAAAAGGGCGGCGGACCCGATTGGATCCGCCGCCCTTGGCGTTTTGCGATGAGGGCGGTTTTAAAGCCGGCCCAAAATCTACTCGCGTCGGGGACTTCGTAGGTGGCCGCCGGCGTGTTGTCGCACACGACGGTAAAGCCGCCGTCCTTGTCGACATCGACCGTCACCTGATCGCCCTCGCGCACCGTACCGTCGATGATAGCGGCGGCAATGGCATCCACGACCTCGCGCTGCACGAGACGCTTGAGCGGACGGGCACCAAAGACCGGGTCCAGGCCGCCCACGGCGAGCATCTGCTTGGCCGCCGGGGTGATGGCCAGCGTCATGCGCTCCTTGGCCAGACGTGCGCGGACATCGGCGAGCTGGATATCGACGATCTTCTCAATCTGCGCCATGCCGAGCGGATGGAACACCACGATATCGTCGATACGGTTGAGGAACTCGGGGCGGAAGGTCTGAGCCATGGCCGCGTCGACCTGATGGCGCATCTCTTCCTCGTCCTTGCCGGACAGATCGGCGATGGCCTTGGAGCCCACGTTGGACGTCATGATAATAATCGTGTTCTTGAAGGACACCTGGCGACCCTGGCCATCGGTCAGACGGCCGTCATCAAGCACCTGCAACAGCACGTTGAAGACATCCGGATGAGCCTTCTCCATCTCGTCGAGCAAGATTACGGAGTACGGACGACGACGCACGGCCTCGGTGAGCTGGCCGCCCTCGTCGTAGCCAACGTATCCCGGAGGCGCGCCGATCAGACGTTGGACGCTGAACTTCTCCATGTACTCGGACATGTCGATACGCACGAGCGCACGCTCGTCATCGAACAGGCACTCGGCAAGCGCTTGGCGAGCTCGGTCTTGCCCACGCCGGTGGGGCCCAGGAAGAAGAAGCTGCCGATGGGCTTGTCTGGGTCCGGAGAGGCCCGCACGGCTGCGACGCACGGCCGCGGCGACAGCGGAGACCGCCTCGTCCTGGCCGATGACGCGCTTATGCAGCTCGCCTCCAAGCCCTTCAGCTTGTCGAGCTCGCCCTGCATCATCTTGGAGACGGGCACGCCGGTCCAAGCGCTCACGACCTCAGCGATCTCATCGGAGGTCACCTGCTCGTTGAGGCCCTCGCCGTCCTGCTGCTTTTGCGCCTCGAGCGCAGCCTCGGAATCCTGAATCTGCTGCTGCAGGCCCGGAATCACGGAGTAGCGCAGCTCGGACGCACGGCCCAAGTCGCCGTTGCGCGTCGCACGCTCCTCTTCGCTCTTGGCCTCGTCGAGCTGTCCCTTGAGCTCCTGCACGTGGTCGATGGCGTTCTTCTGGTTGAGCCAGCCGGCCTTTTGCACGTTGAGCTTTTCTTGGACCTCGGCAATCTCTTGGCGCAGGGCCTCCAGACGCTCCTTGGAGCGTCATCGGTCTCCTTCATGAGCGCCTGCTCCTCGATCTGCAGCTGGGTGAGCTGACGCGTGGTGGCATCGATCTCGACCGGCATGCTGTCGAGCTCCATGCGCAGGCGGCTTGCCGCCTCATCGACCAGGTCGATGGCCTTGTCGGGCAGGAAGCGGTCGGCGATGTAGCGATCGGAGAGGTCGGCAGCTGCCACGAGCGCGCTATCGGTGATATGCACGCCGTGGAAGATCTCGTACTTCTCCTTGAGGCCACGCAGGATCGAGATGGTGTCCTCGACGGTGGGCTCGGAGACCATCACGGTCTGGAAACGACGGGCGAGTGCCGCGTCCTTCTCGATGTACTTGCGGTATTCGTCAAGCGTGGTCGCGCCGATTGCGTGCAAGTCGCCACGGGCGAGCGCCGGCTTCAGGATGTTGCCGGCATCCATGGAGCCCTCGGTGGCACCCGCGCCCACGATGGTGTGGAGCTCATCGATGAACAGGATGACCTTGCCCTCGGACTTTTGCACTTCCTTGAGCACGGCCTTCAAGCGGTCCTCGAACTCGCCGCGATACTTGGCGCCGGCGACCAGCGCGCTCATGTCGAGCTCGATGAGGTCGCGGTCGCGCAGGGTGCTCGGCACGTCGCCGGCCACGATACGCTGGGCGATGCCCTCGACGATGGCCGTCTTGCCGACGCCCGGCTCGCCGATGAGCACGGGGTTGTTCTTGGTGCGGCGGGACAGGACCTGGATGGTACGGCGAATCTCATCGGTACGGCCGATGACCGGGTCGAGCTTGCCGGCGCGGGCCAGATCGCAGATGTTGCGACCGTACTGCTCCAGCGCCTCAAACTGGGTCTTATCCTCGGCAGACGTCACGCGGTCATCGCCACGCAGCTCCTCGTAGACCTGCTCGATGCGCTCCTTGGTGACGCCGGCGTCACGCAGTACACGACCAGCCTCGCCCTTGTCCTCGGCAAGCGCCATCAGCAAATGCTCGGTCACCACAAAGCTGTCGCCCATCTTGGTGGCCTTCTTCTCGGCCTTCTCGATGACGCGGACGAGCTCATTGGACAGACCCATCTGCTGGCCCTCGCCCGAAACCTTGGGCGCGTGGTCGATGGCTTCTTGTGTGGAGCGTGCGAGCTGGGCCGGATCGGCGCCGATGCGCTCGATGATCACGGAGATATTGCGCTCGCCGGCACCGAGCAGGGCGGATAGCAGGTGAATCGGCTCCACCGCGCCGGCCTGCGCATCGGCAGCCGTGCTCATGGCGGTCTGCAGCGCCTCACGCGACGTCATCGCTAGCTTATCGATTCTCATGGAATCACCTCTCTTGGGGTGGCCGCCTACGGGGCGGCTTCACGTTGTTCGAGAAGTATTGTTGCCAGCTTTGCGCGATCTTATACACAAATCTAAGTCTCTATATATAAGATTTTCTGAGTGATTGATGGATAGGGTACTGAGATGTCAGCCCGCCGCTGCCAGGTGCGCTACCGTCTCGATCTGTAACATCTAACAGCCATTTTTGATCCTAGATGTTACAGATCGAGACGAATTGTTCAGCGGCGCCCGTTTGTCTCAATCTGTAACAACTAGTCGGCAAATAGAGCTCTATCTGTTACAAATCGAGACGAACAGAAGACACCCGAATCGAAAATCTAAATCTGTAACACCAGGCCCACTTTTAGCGGCCAAGATGTTACAGATCGAGACAAACCGAGAACTACTACAAAGGGGACGGGTACCTTTGTGGTAGTCGCGGTCTCTACTCCTTCGCCGAACCCGTACTTCCCGATTCGACGGTCCAGGCATCTCATCCTCGAACAGCCATGTACGGGCAGACCCACTATCGCGTGCAGTCTGCGGGTCAGGCAAGCAGGTCTGTTTATAGGCATCTTGGATACACTGACCCATAAAATCGTTGAGCTCGGTCTGGTCGCCCTCCATGACATAGGCGACATCGCCGTCCATGATGTAGATGCCCGGACCCTCATTGCCCTCGTAGCCCAGATCGTACGAGACATCACATAACTTTGCGCCGTTTGCAGTGTCCAGCTCGATGGAAGAGTGGCATCCGCCAACCATGTCGTTCGCTTTTGCCCGATAGGACGCATATCCGTACCAACGCTTAAATGTTTTGCCCTTGAGTAGCTCGGACGCCTATCGATCAGGCTTGTATCCGTGGTATAGCGCATGGCCCCAAGCTGAATACGCGGATAATTGCTAATACCCAGCACAGCCGGCTGCTCATCAAAATCAACGGTAATGGTCTCGGGCTTGTCGTCGCCGGTCAGAAGTTCGACAGATTGAGTCACAGGCTTGACCACCGGCTCCGTCACCGCAGCAGGTAGAAACGCCATGCCGACAGTGCCCATGCCAACCACGGTAATCGCAAGCGCCAAAACAATCAATCCAATACGGGCAGGACTTCTCACAGCAAAGCACCTCGCAACGCAAACCTTCGCTACCTGCACTAATGATATCGCCAGCCAGCATTATTACCAAAAGAAGCCGCGCGCTCCTCACCACCACAAAGGGGACAGGCACCTTTGTGGTGGTTTTCGACGCTAACGGTCGACCATCTCGCGCCATGAGATTAAACTTGAATTGTTCTCTGAACATATCCATTTCTGCCTATCCTCAACAGATCTTTGTCTCGAGGAGCGCATATGAAGCCGTCTCATTCCACCGGTCGCAACGTCATCGCCATTCTCGCCATACCCATCGTGATGCTCTTCCTTATCGTCGCCACGCCCTTTCCCTTGCATCGCCTCGCCCTTCGATTTATGCGGAATGTCGACGCCGGCTCGCGTGCCACCTCGCTCTCCTTTATCTGTCGCGGCGTGTTCTACGAAGATGGAATTCCCACCGGAAG